>ERZ1035006.68-NODE-68-length-77447-cov-18.416697_pt1 | contig 77447 bp, 65 predicted proteins | sample MGYA00520694_ERZ1035006 | MGnify/ENA primary metagenome ERZ1035006 (study PRJEB33766, sample SAMN09781746) | gut metagenome | biome: gut microbiome | host: Homo sapiens | place: Madagascar | study: EMG produced TPA metagenomics assembly of the PRJNA485056 data set...
TGTTTTTTTAATTTTGAACACCCTACCTTACAGGGCGTAGGGAATGGGGACATGGCACCCAGGGCGTTGCCCTGGGCTACGGACTTGCTGGGCTTTCAGCCCGTGCAGGGCCGCAGACAGGACTTTTCCCGCACAATCTCCACCTCACTAAATATTTTAATTTTGAACCCCCTACCTCGCGGGTGGAGCGGTATATAAAATCGGAGCCAGTCATGTTCGCAATATGGCTGGCTCCATAATTTTTATGTTCGTCTTGTTGAAGATCAAAGTGTGGTTCCTCAAGGCGTGTACGGAAACCCATTTCAGCACAAACCTTCTGCACATCAATGCGTTGCCGTTGAATCGGCGTGAACTTGCTTCTTCTTGTGTGCAGCCTCCTCTTCCTTGTGCTTGTTCTCTTCTGTGTGTGAAGAGACTGGGTGCATGGTGGTCGTGTCGGCAGGAAGAGCGTGGAGCGAATCATTGTTGAGATTCTCCTCCGAAGCCTCCTGAAGCGTGTCGACAGGCGTCGTTTCCTTGGCCGGCGGCAGCGGCATCAGTTCCTCGTCAATCAGTTCGCCTTCATCTTCAGCTTCCTCTGTCGGTTCCGCCAGTGGCGCCTGCTCTGCGGGCATTGTCTCTTCCGGAATGTGGAAAATGTTGTGAGCCCCGACGGCGATCACGCCGAGCAGACCGATGGCCACCAGGAAGTTACACCATTTGTCTTGCAGCGTAGAGGGTTTTCCCGTCGGCCTGTTGTTGGCCTCCGTCTCTTCCTTCTCCGTGTTGTTGCGCGGCGCTTCGCTTGCCTTTTCGGCATTTGGCACTGCGTTTTCTTGGCTGTCAAGCGCCTTGTTGTCTTCGGCGTCGTTCAGCGGTTTGTTTTCGTCATTCATCTTCTTCCTCCTCTTCGTCAAAATCAAAGTCTTCGTCCAGGAAAATCGGTGCGCTGAAATCGTCGAGCGCACGGCGGTCTTTTTTCGTCGGACGTCCTGTGCCCTTTGCGCGTCCAACGAATCCGCTGATGCGGCTCATTTCGAGCACTTCATATTGTTCGGGCGCTGTAATGTTTTCCAGAATTTCCGGCAGAAGTTTGGCTCCCACGCGTTTCTCAATGGCCTGCTTCACTTTAAACGTATAAGTCACAGGCGATTTGCGCACCGCAACCTCGTCGCCTTCCTTGACGCTGCGGGAGGGTTTTGCTTGTGCGCAATTGATGGCCACGCGCCCGTTTTTGCAGGCATCGGCAGCCAGGGAGCGTGTTTTGAAAATGCGTGCGGCCCAAAGCCATTTGTCGAGACGTGCTTCCATGTGGATTGTTTGTGAAAATATTAGGGGGATAAGTTGGTTGGCAACCTTCTTATGTGGTGGGCGTGCAGAGACTGTTGCTACGGTACGCCGCTTTAGAAAGCAGGGTGTGCTTGATATTCAAACACACCCTTTCCTTCCTGCTTGTTTTCGCTTCATTTCTTGTTGAAATGGTTCATCGTAAACTGAATGCCAGAGAGCGCGAAACTTTTAACCATTTCGCCGGCCAATTCCAGTCGTTCGTCCATGGTCTTGAGGTCCTCCTCGGTAAACTCTCCCAATACGAAGTCAACCTGTCCGCCGCGTGGGAAATCGTTGCCGATGCCAAAGCGCAGGCGGGCGTATTGCTGCGTGCCGAGCACACTGCTGATGTGCTTCAGTCCGTTGTGTCCGGCCTCGCTACCTCCCGGTCGCATTCTCAGTTGCCCGAAAGGCAACGAGAGGTCGTCGACTACCACGAGAATATTTTTCAGGGGAATTTTCTTCTCGTTCATCCAGTAGCGCACCGCGTTGCCAGAGAGGTTCATGTAGGTGGAGGGTTTGAGCAGCGTGAGCGTCTGGTTTTTCACCTTCAGCGTGGTGACGGCGCCATATCGCTTGTCCTCAAATACAAGATTGGACGCCTTAGCCAAGGCGTCCAATACTCTAAATCCTATGTTGTGACGGGTTTGGGCATATTCGCTACCGATATTCCCCAGCCCGACAATCAGAAAATTCATCTGCTGATGATTTTTTTCAGTTTCGCTTTGCTCCTGCTTGCCTTCTTTCCCGTTGCCGTTTGATGTGGCAAAGAGTCTTTTCAGAAAATCAAACATGAGCCGTGGTTCAAATCATTATGCCTTGGCAGCTGCAGCGGCAGCACCCATAGCGGCACGGGTCATCTTCACGGTGCAAACGATAACTTCCTTCGGAGTGACGAGCTCGAGGTTTTCGAAGTGGAGGTCGCCAACCTTGATGCTCTTGCCGAGCTGCAAAGCAGTAACGTCGATGTTCAACTTCTCAGGAATTGCAGAGTAGAGAGCCTTCACATTCAACTTACGAACCATCGTGATCAAGCGACCACCGGCGCGTACACCTTCAGCCAAACCTTGAGGAGCGATGGGCACACCCATAACGATGGGCTTCTCAGCGTGAACTTCGAGGAAGTCAACGTGGAGCACGTTGTCCTTTACAGGGTGGAACTGAACTTCCTTCAAGATACCTTTGTGGTCTTCGCCGTCGATGTTGATGTCAACGAGGTAGATGTGAGGAGTATAGATGAGCTTGTTGATTTCCTTTTCGCTAACAGAGAAATGGATGGCTTCAGGCTGGCCGTTGGCATCCTTCTTTTCTCCGTAGAGAACGCATGGAACGTTACCGCTGTTGCGGATGGCTTTGGCAGCTTTCTTGCCGAGCTCGGTACGTGCAGTACCGTTGATTGAAATTTGCTTCATTGTGTAATAAAATTTTGTGTTACTCTAAATTAAGTATTTCGCTTAATTCGCCATCACACGCAGAGCCTATTCCTGACTCTGGGAGGACAAATCGGCTGCAAATTTAGTGATAATCTTTCAGTTGGGCAAACTTTTCTTCTGCGAAATCAAGGTGTTTTGGCCATTTAATGGCAATTGGCCCGAAACAAATTTAGGCTTGCTTCCGCAAATGCAGATGCAAGCCTAAATGTCGGGGTGACTGGATTCGAACCAGCGACCACACGCCCCCCAGACGCGTACTCTAACCGGGCTGAGCTACACCCCGATGGTGTATTGGTTGTTAAGCACTGTGCTTAATTCCCGTTAGCGTCTGCAAAATTAGTCCTTTTGTTTCTAACCGCCAAATTTTTTTTCGATTTTTTGTAAAAATAGATGCGTGGGGCGGATTTCTGCTCTGATGGACTTTATAAAATACGATGAATTTCATAACTTTGCACCCGAAAATATGAAACTCAAGCGGGAACAGGCGGTCGCTATGCTCTGCCAGATTGCCGTTGCAATCGCGTTCTGCTTCAGGGTTTTACAATTTATATGATATTTGCAACAAAGAGACAACCAGCGTTTCAGACATTAAACAAGATTCATAGGTTCCATGATTGGGGCGTTTGTATGCAACGCTGATTTTGCGGGTATGGCGGGAAATCCTTGAGAGCATCCGTTTGTTATTTCCGGAAGTAGGATTTTTCTGTACCCCTCTTTCCGATTTCACATTGTTCGCTGAAATCACATCCACACCTTTTTGGCCATTCCTTCGTGAACATTGCGTCGGCTTTTCTGCTGGCATGATGTCCGCCTGTCTTGCCGTGTCCTTTTCTTTGGATTCGGCGGGGAGGACTTGTCTTTTGTTGCGCGATGGTTTGTCTGGTAAATTCTTTTTACACCACAACTATAATCCATGATTCAACCTCTTTTTCTTAGAATGCGGATGGCACGCTTGGTGCTTTCCGCCTCTATCTGTGCTGTTCCTCAGGGCGCATGGGCGCAAAACCGCGTGGAGCCGCATCTGCAGCATCTTTTTGAAACTGCCGAGGCCCATAATGCGAGTCTGCAAAGCCTTGAGGCGGCTTTGCGCGAAGCGCAGGCCGCTGTTGAGACAGCTAAGGCCGAACGCTTGCCTGATGTTTCGGCGCAGGCCTCGTATTGCTATTATGGCAACGCCCGCCTGTGGAACCGTCATTTCGGCGAGAGCACTTCCGCTCCTATGCCGCATTGGGGCAACAACTATGCCTTGAAGGCTTCGCAGGTGGTTTATTCCGGCGGGGCGATAACGGCGAGTATTGAACTCTCGAAGCAGGGCGCACAAATGGCGCGGCTTGCCAAACGCGAGGTGCAGCAGAATGTGCGCTTTGCATTAGTGGGGCTTTACCTGCAACTCCATCATTTGCAAAACCGCGAGCGTGTTTACCAAGCGAATGCAGAACTCACCAGCCAACTGATTGACCAGACGCGTCAGCGTCGCAAGGAGGGAACGGTGTTGGCCAACGACATCACCCGTTATGAATTGCAGCAGGAACAGATGCGACTGGGACTGGTTCAGACTTCGGATGCCCGCGACATCGCACGCCACCAACTCCTCACGGCGCTTGGCGTGGACGCTCTGCCCGATGTGCTCGACGGCAGTGCTTTCAAAGAGCGCCCAACGGCGTCGTTGCCTGCCTGGGATGCGTGGCAACGCGTGGCCGATGGGGGACACGCCACCTTGGAAAAGGAACGCTTGAATGTTTCGATGAGCCAGACCAAACTGAAACTGGAACGCGCGGCGCAACTGCCCAAACTGGCGCTCGTGGCTGAAGATCATCTCGACGGGCCAGTCACTATTGAAGTGCCGCCCCTCAACAAAAACCTCAATTATTGGTTTGTTGGGGTAGGGGTGAGCTACAATATCTCGTCGCTGTACAAGAACAACCGCCGCATCCGTCAGGCGAAGTTGGCCACCGCCACCTCGCAGGCGCAATTGGAGGATGCCAAATGCCGCATCAACGACGCGGTGCAGCAGGCGTGCGTGAATTATCGGACGGCCGAGAGCAATCTGCGAACGCAACAGAAAAGCGTGGAACTGGCGCGGCAGAACTATCAGGTGGTAAGCCATCGCTATGCCAATGGTTTGGCGCTCGTGACCGACATGACGGATGCCGCTTCCGTGAAACTCAATGCCGAATTGGCGCTGGCTGATGCCGAGATAAACCTCTATTATTGTTATTATGCCATCCGTTTCGCGGCTGGAAATTTATAATGACTGCAAGCGGGCGGCCAAACTGATGCTGACGCCTGCTTGAAACTTAACCATTGATTTGAAAATGAAAAGCAGAAAATTTCTTCGTTGGGGTTATAACACCCTTGTTGTTGTCCTTTTATTGACAGGTATTTATTTCGTTGTGGCACACTTCGTTCACTTCGGCAACAGTGAAATCACCGATAATGCCACCATCTACCGCCACATCACGCCCGTCAACACCCGCGTGCAGGGCTTTATCCGCGAGATTCGTTTCGACGATTATCAGGAAGTCCACAAGGGCGACACGCTCGTTGTCATCGACGACAGCGAATTTTGCCTACGCCTGGCGCAGGCTGAAGCCGATTTGGCAAGCGCCACCGCTGGAGGCCGCGTGACGAGTAGCGGCGTGAACACGGCGCAGCGTCAGGTCAACGTGAGCATGGCGGGCATTGAAGAGGCCCGTGTGCATCTCGAAAACGCGGAGCGGGAGGAGAAACGTTATGCCCAGCTTTTGAAAAACGATGCCGTTACGCCGCAGCAATATGATGCCGTTCACACGACCTATCTCTCGGCCAAGGCGCGGTATGAACAGGCTTTGCGCCAAAGTAGTGCGCTGACGGCGGTGAGGACCGAGCAAAACCATCGCCTGGGACAGACCGATGCCGCCATTCGCTTGGCGAAGGCGCAGGTTGATATGGCGCGGCTCAATCTTTCCTACACGGTCATTGTGGCAACGGCCGATGGCGTGGTGGGACGTAAGGACATCCATGTCGGACAGCTCGTGCAGCCGGGGCAGACCTTGGTGAGCCTGGTGGATAAGGCAGATGTCTGGGTCGTGGCCAATTACCGCGAGACGCAATTGCCAAATATCAAGATTGGCGCACCGGTGGAAGTGAAGGTGGATGCCGTTCCGGGCCGCGTGTTCGAAGGCACCGTTGAGCGCATCAGTGACGCCACGGGCGCCGCTTCCTCGCTCATTCCGCAGGACAACGCCACCGGCAATTTTGTCAAGGTGGAGCAGCGTGTGCCGGTGCGCATCCGCCTGAAGGCTTCCAAGGATTTGGAAATGCTTCGTGCCGGACTGAATGTTGAAACCTCTGTGGCTTATTAAGTAAGGTGATTAGGTGGTCAAAATATAGAACACCTGCTTAAACAACTGAACCGAAATATGTCAGATAATAATCATCATGCTCCTGCCGGCGGTCCGCCGACGGAGTTCTCCATGCCCATGTTCCGCAGCTTCGTCCCCGAAGTGGTGCGGCCGTGGCTTTATGTCTTGCTTGCCTTCTGCTTCCAGTTTTCTGGCGGTGTCTATTTGGGAGCCATGCCCGATGTGGTCGGCGAGCATGCCCTGATGCGTGAAGACGTGCAGATGAGTCTGTATGCCACGTTGGCCGGAATGGCGTTCTATTTCCCCGTGCTCTTCCGCATGAAATTCCATTTCAGCAACAAATTCCTCCTGATGGTCTCTGCCTTCGTGATTCTTTGTTGCAATGCGTTGACCATGCTTGATTTGCCCTTGCCACTGCTGTGGACCCTCTGTTTCCTCTGTGGTATGGCCAAGATTCAAGGAACGTTTGAATGTATGTCCTCCATCCAGCTCTGGATGACGCCCAAACGCGACATGGCCGTCTTTTTCCCCTTGCTCCATCTCGTGTTGCTCACCTCCATCGAAGGAGCCGGCTTCCTCGCCGCCGCCTTCGCCTTTCATGGTCATTGGACTTTGATGCACTGGTTCGTGATGGGCTTGATGCTCTTCGTGCTCGCCGTTCAGCATTTTCTTACGCGCCCCTTCCATGCCATGCCGAAAATCATTCCGCTGAAGGGTATCGATTGGCAGGGCGCTCTGCTTTGGGCGTTGCTGGCGTTGCAGGTGGCCTATGTGTTCAACTACGGTGACTGGCTCGATTGGTGGAATTCTCCCGTGGTACGCCTACTCACTGGAACGTCACTTCTGACCCTCGTCATCGCACTGCGCCGTATGCACACCGCCACATCGCCCTATTTCGAGCCTGCCATGTGGCACTATCCCTATGTGCTGCCCATCATTCTCCTCATCGGCGTCTTTGAAGCCCTTTTCGCGGCTGAGCATAGTTTGGAGAGCGTTTATTATGCAGCGGTGATGCACTATAGCGACCTTACGCAGGAGGCCCTTGCCCAATGGGCTTTGCCAGGACTGTGGGCGGGCTGCCTCTTTTCCTTAGGCTGGCTTGCCTTGATGCGCTGGACGCCTTATCGTCTGCTTGCCATCGCCCTGTTGGCCTTCATCGCCTATGCCGCTGGATTTTATTTCCTTCTCGATGCCAACCTCTCCATTGAGCAGTTGCGTTGGCCCCTCGTGTGTCGCGGCTTCAGTTATGCCGTCATCTCCGTCACGATGATGTGGTGCTTGGCAACCGTCATGTCCTTCCAGCATTTCTTCCAGGCCCTTTCCGTTTTCAACGTGCTTCACATGTTTGTCGGCGGCGTCATCGGCGGTGCTTGCTATGCCTATGGTCTGCGCTATTATGTGGCCGATGGTTTCTCCCGCTATTCCGGGGCTGTCGATTCCGTTTCAACTTCCGCCCGTCCCTTCTCCTTTGGTGGCTTTATGGGGCATTTTGTTGAAGGCCTAACCGCCCAAGGCATCAAGACCCTTTACGGTTGGACGCTCTATGCCGCCATTGTCATCACCCTGTTTCTCCTGCTTTGGGATTTGCCAGCGGTGCGGCGGCGTGTCCATCGCGTGCCGACCTGGCCAAGTCTCGGTCTGCAGATGTGGCGTGGCTTCCAGCGCCAGCAGAAATTGAGACGCCTCCGCCGCATGAGATGGGCGAAGGCGCAATAGAAGCGTAGGTGCTTCGTTAAAAACCTTGCCTGCGAACCCGTCGTGGCGGGGAGAGGCAAAGGGGTTTATGATGAAAAATTAGGACACATATATATTATATATAGGACATCGTCTATAATTTATAGGACATCCTATATAATGTATAAGACAGATGGTCGGCACGGTTTTGTTATTGTCACAATCCGTGTCGACCATCTGTCTGTTTCAAGAAACCTTCTCCTTCGCCTCCTCTTCGTTACCTCCTCCCAGTCTTTTCTGTTCCAGACGGTCGATGAGGCGTTTGATGTCGGCCTGTATCCTTTTATAAGGCTCCGACTCACGATACCCCGTGTGCTTCCTGAGCATCTCCTCAACGGGGGCCACGGCATGCTGATAGGCCGCCAGTTCATTTTGCATCTGAACGGCATGCTCGGCCAGGTGGCGTATCTCCCGTTCGCGGTCGCGCCGCAGTGCTTCGCAAACGCCCGTAAGCATCGGAGAAACGATGCCATCGAAGAGGTCGTGGCCGCGCATATAGAGATAAGTGGTCTGCGGTGTCAGTCCCAACGAAAGCAGACGCTTCATGAGCGGTTTGTAAGTGTCGCGTCCCTGCGGGAAAATCTTCTGCAGACGACTGATTTTCGCATTTACGCGGTGGCGCAACGCCTCCAGCGTCTGTTCGGGATGGTAGAAATTGAGGCGTTCGATGAGAACGATGTGGAAAAAATCGAGCATGGAGAATGTGGAGTAGCGCCCGTAGCGGTAAGCCCAGATGTTCCATACGAAAAGCGGCCAGATAATTTCAGAATACTGCTGGAGAAACGCTTCGAAATCGAAGATGCGGCGGTCGTTGAGCGTGGCCATCACACACACGTTTTGGAGCGTCGGGGCATAACACTGGAAGTTCTCAATGGCATAAACATAAGTGTGGAACACAAAAGGGTTTCGACACACCTGCCAAGAAGCCTCCGTCGTTTCGCCCTGCATCAAATAATCATAGTCGGCATCCACACAAGCAATCATGGACGTGCCGAGGCGGTCGCCCAAATCATTCATCAGTGCGATTTTCTTTCCCTTGCACAGCGAGGTGCGCGAAGGGAGCATCACTTCAAAATAATAGTGCGGCGTTTCCAGAGAGCGCAAGAGCGAGCTCCAGAAAAAAACATCGTCGTAGCTTTCCACGTAGGCCACGATTTTATGGCGTGCCTGCTTCGGTCGCAACCGATTGGCGGCCGCGATGAAGTCGGAATTGAGATTTTGTGAGAGACGTTTGGCCATGACAATCAAAGTTTTGGCAATGAAAGACAAGTGGATATTTCAGAGCACCTCCGTCTGCTGGGCTTACGGCCGCACAGTGATGTCGCTCACGTCGGTCACCACGTCTTGCCATCCGTCAATGATGACAGCGGGCGAATGAGTGGTCAGGATGATCTGTGCGTTGGGATTGAGGTCGCGAATCATTCCGATGAGGCGTTTCTGCCATTCGAAATGCAGGCTTGCTTCGGGTTCGTCCATAAAAAGCACGTAGGGCTGTCGGTCTTCAGTCAACACGGTGAGCAAGATGATGAGCATCTGCTTCTCGCCGCTCGAAAGCAGATAAGGCTGCAGCGGCTCGTCATATTGGATAAAGTTCAGTTCGTTGCTCTTTCTGTCGATGCGTTTTCCCGTCTCCCCGAAGAGATCGTCCACCAAGTCTTGGAAATGCGTTTTAATCATGGCCGCTTCAGTGGCCTTAGCCCGCGTTTCCGGGTCGCCCGAAGAAAGCAGTTCAATCATGCGGTTCGCCACGTTGACCTGATAGTCGAGGTATCGGCGCTGAAGTTGATAGAGCTGCCAGTCGAGTTCCGTCGTGACGCGCCCGTCCGTCAGTTGGTCGAGCTTTTCGACATTGACGAGGCGTCGGTCGAAACTGCGTATGATGTCATAATGAATGCTCGTGGCATCAACTGGCTCGAAGTCGATTCTCACGCCCAGGCGCATCCCTTCGATGATTTCTCCCGACGTTGGAACGTTGCGCAGATGCTGGATGAGGCGGTTGAGGATGGTGCTTTTTCCAGCGCCGTTGCCGCCGCTGAGCACGTTGACATCTGGACGCATGTGCCACACGATGTGCTTGTGGCCGCTCCATAGGCTTGAAATCTCAATGCGTGTGATGTATTTGGCTAATGTTGTCATAGTGCAGAATTTACTTGTTGAGCTTTTATGTAAACCGCAGGGCGTCTTTCCGGGCCGCGTCCCGCTTGCCCATGTCCCAAAGTTAGGCATTTCTCCCGAACGGGCAAACAAGAAACATGGGAAAATAATCGGGATTCATCCCCAAAAAATACCCGAACGCTTAAAATCGTTTTCTTTCCTTGACCACACCTATTTAATATCGTAACTTTGCAACTGAAATCAACTGCGATTTTGGAAATAACAATTTACAAGGAACAATACAAAACATCCCTCCATGAGTTTCAAAAGATTAACCACTCTCTTGCTGATGGCCTTCTGTTTCCTGACGGGAACTTTCGCCCAGCGATTCATTGTGACCGGGACGGTTGAAAGCGGCAAGACAAACCGTGGCGTGGCATTTGTCACAGCGGCGCTGCTGAAATCCGACAGCACAGGCGTCACGAGCGCCATGACCAACGAGAAAGGCACGTTTCGCCTGCGGGCAAAAAGCGCCGGCAGCTACATCGTCAAGATTTCCTACGTCGGTTTCAAAACGGAATACCGCAACGTCGTTTTGACGCGCCAGACCGACTCCATCAACATCGGACGCATTCCGCTCGAAAACTCAGACAATCTCTTGAAGGAGGCTGTCGTGAGCGTCACCGCCGCGCGCGTGGAGCAGCAGGGCGACACCACCGTTTTCAATGCCTCGGCCTACCGCGTTCCCGAAGGCTCAACGCTCGAAGCTCTGGTTGAACAGTTGCCAGGCGTTGAAGTCGACGACAACGGCACCATCACGTGGAACGGCAAGGAGGTGAAGGAATTCTTGGTCAACGGAAAAGACTTTTTCAAGGGCGACACCCAAATTGCCATGAAGAACCTTCCCACCGACCTCGTGAGCAAAATCAAGGCCTACGACAAGAAGAGCGACTATGCGGAGCAGACTGGCATCGATGATGGTGAGGAAACCACTGTGCTCGACATCACGACGAAGCGCAAGCTCAAAGGCTCTTGGATTAGCAACGTCGACCTCGGTGTCGGCACGAAAGACCGCTATACCGACCGCATTTTCATTTCGAACTTTACAGAGACCAGCCGCATCTCGGCTTACGGCTCTGCCAACAACGTGGCCGACCGCGGCTTCGGCAGCGGACGCCGTGGCTACGGCGGCGGCAACGGCCTGACGGCATCGAAGTCGGCAGGTATGGACTTCTATTGGGAAAACGGCAAGGAGAAACGCGAAGCTGGCCGTCTGGAATTGGGGGGCAACGTGAGATACAGCCACAGCGGCACCGACGCGCTCTCGGCCACCTCGAGCCAGACGTTCCTCACGGCAAACAGCAAACCCTCGTTCAGCAATAGCCGTTCGTTCAACCGCTCAAGCAGCAACAATTTCGATGGCTCGTTCCGCGTGCAATGGAGCCCCGACTCGCTGACGAACATCACGTTTCGTCCTTCCTACAGCCATAGCGACAGCAAGAGCAGCGGCGAAAGCGCGTCGGCTACGTTTAACGGCGACCCCGACAGCATCCTCTTGGACGACGTTGCAAACATCAATCCGAAGTTGGCAGCCATCGCCGTCAACAGCAACCTGCGCCACTCGCTTTCCGACAGCAAGAGCAACAATGTCAGCGGATCTTTGAACATCGTGCGCCGTCTTGGCAGCAATGGCCGAAACGTCTCTCTGCGTGCTTCGGCAGGCTACAGCGAGAGCGAATCCAGCTCCCATTCCATGTCAAGCATCCGCTACTACAATTCGGGCAAGCCCGCTTCAAATCTCCATCAGTATAGCTTCATGCCGTCGAAAAACTGGAATTACAACGTGCGCGTGGGCTATACAGAACCCTTGGGCAACAACTGGTTTGGAGAGGTGCGCTATGAATATGGCTACAAATACAACGATGCCAACCGCTCGCGCTACAACCTCGACAAAATCACCGACGACCCTCTGGGCCGCAACTGGGTGAACGACTACGCGCTCTTCGGCACGATTCCCTCGGATGCCGACCTCCTCAACGCGGTGCGTGATGAATACAACAGCCAGTATGCCACCTATAAATATTACGACCACACCGTCAACCTCGGCATTCGCTACAACGCTGGCGACGTACGCTTTAATGCAGGCGTGAAATTCAACCCCGAAAAGACCGACATGGCCTATGAACGTCCGGGGCAGAACATCGACACGCTCATCACGCGCAATGTCAACAAAGTTTCGCCAACGGTGCGTTTCCGCTATCGTTTCTCAAAGACTTCACAGTTGGAAGTGCGCTACAATGGTTCTTCTTCACAGCCCTCGATGACCAACCTCTTGGCCGTGGTTGACAATGCCGACCCGCTCAACATCTCGATGGGTAATCCTGGTTTGAAACCGTCGTGGAACAACAGTTTCGATGTGAACTATAACACCTACAACACCACCGCGCAGCGCGGCATCATGACGGGATTCAATTTCTCGCAGACCAGCAACTCCGTGAGCAACCGCATGGTCTATGACGAAACAACCGGTGTGCGCTACACGCGCCCGGAAAACATCTCAGGCAACTGGAATGCGCGTGCCAACTTCATGCTCAACACGGGCATCGGCGCGAAGAAAACATTCACCGTTTCAACGGCCACCAACCTGAGCTACAGCAACTCGGTGGGCTACATCAGTAGCGTCAACAACGGCAGCAGCCTGAGCTCTTACATCGACGGTACCTACAATGGCTACAACAACCTCTTCAACAAAGCCACCTCTGAAAAGAACACCACGCGCTCACTGACCGTTTTCGAGCGCCTCAACGCCAACTATCGTCTCTCCATCTTCGACGTCGGCCTCAACGGAACGGTGCGCTATCAGCATGCCCGCGCCACATTGCTCGACAATGCCAACATGGACACGTGGAACTTCTCATACGGAGGCAACGCCAACCTCAACCTCGACTTTGGCCTGAGCCTCTCCACCGACATCCGCATGAGTTCACGTCGCGGTTACTCTTCAGCCTCGATGAACACCAACGAACTGATCTGGAACGCACAGATTTCGCAGTCCTTCCTCAAGGGCCGCGCAGCCACCATCAGTTTGCAGTTTTACGACATTCTCCACAATCAGAGCAATGTCTCACGTACACTCACGGCCACGATGCGTAGCGACTCTTGGAACAACTCCATCAATTCCTACGTCATGCTCCATTTCATCTACCGCCTCAACATCTTCAGTGGCAGCGGCAACAAGCGCAGTGGCGATGGCGAACGTCGCGAACCGATGCGCATGATGGGTGCTCCGATGGGTCCTCCCCCGGGCGGTGGCCATTTCTGATAAGCAAATCATACGCTAAATTTTATATGAAGCCTGCGGCAGGAACATCGAAAGATTTTCCTTGCCGCAGGCTTTTTTGTGTACAGAAGCAGCGAAGTCTCCCCAGCAACTATGGCAAGTCATCGATTCGCGGCCGCGAGTAGCGCTGCTCGCGGCCGCCGTTCGTGCTACTCGCGGCCGCCGGTAGCGTTACTCGCGGCCGCGAATCGATGACTTTTTAGGCTTGTTGGGGAAACAGAAGGCGAGCCTTCGGGCTTTTGTAAGTAGGCGTTCAAGAGCATTCTATAAGTAGGAGGTTAGAATGATTTTATAAGTAGGAGGACAAAATTATTTTTACATTTCAAATAAGAGAATAATTTAGACCACCCGCCTGCCGCGGGCCGCTCTGCATATCAATGATTTTGATTGCTTGCTTAAATGTCAAGTTTATGACGTAAAAAACAGGACATTCTTTAGCTCTACACTCGAAGAATAAGAGATTAGTAATGGTGAAAGAATAAGTTGGGCAAAAAGACAGGGCATAAGAAATAACTCCTTATTCCTTACTCCAAAAATAGGTCAAGTTGTTTTTTTACCATTACTTAAGTTTGGCGGCAGCGCCCACGTAGCGGAGATTTGCACTGGCCATCACAATCGTCTGTTGCGGCGCCAGCACTGTAGCTCACTTTGCTCGCAAAGTGAGGGCCACGAACACGTAGCAAACATGGCCAGCGCTCCGGCCATGTCCTCGTTGGATATTCAGCCCGTGCTTGGCCACCGCAATATTCCTCCCCCTCGCTTTGCAAGCAAAGTAAGTTGCAGTGCTTCGCCTCGGTCCTCCGCCGCCTATCCGATGGATATGATGCTTAACCGCTTCTTCTAACCGCCTGAAAGCCAGCAACGGGTGTTTTCAAGGAGGAAAAGCGGGGAATCTGCTAAATTTTGTGTAACTTTGCAACTCATTTCTAAAAGAAGCCGAAAGCATACCTCTTTTTGAAAGCGGAAAACAATTCACTTTCAAAGTCTTACGCCTCCGGGAATATTTGGAAAACGCATTGCATTTTCACAATAATTTATCGTTATATCGAATGAAAGGATTTAGTTTCAAGCCGAGGTTGTTCTCGGAGCTCCAACACTACAATCGCGAGAAATTTGCGGCCGACGCTATGGCCGGCCTCATTGTGGGCATTGTGGCGTTGCCGTTGGCCATTGCTTTCGGTATCGCCTCCGGGGTGTCGCCGTCGCAGGGTATCTTAACAGCCATCATCGGTGGTTTCATCGTGTCGGCCTTGGGTGGCTCACGCGTGCAAATCGGTGGCCCAACGGGTGCCTTCATCGTCATCATCTACGGCATTGTCAGCAATCCCGCCTTGGAAATGTCTGGACTGATTGTGGCCACCATGATGGCGGGCGTGTTCCTCATTTTGCTGGGAGCGTTCAGGCTCGGCACCATCATCAAGTTCATTCCATACCCCATTGTGGTGGGCTTCACGAGCGGTATCGCCGTCACCATCTTCACCACGCAGATTCAGGAATTTTTCGGACTCCAGATTGAAGGTAAGATGCCGGGCGACTTTGTTTCGAAGTGGGTGGTCTATTTCCAACATTTCAACACCACCGACTGGATAACAACGGCCGTTGGCGTTCTCAGCGTGGCAATCATCGCCTTGACGCCGAAAGTGTCGAAGAAAATCCCTGGTTCGCTCGTGGCCATCATCGTGATGACAGTGGGCGCCTATTTCCTCAACCCCGTTTTGCAGGAACACGGCCTCAGCTCCATCGCCACCATCCACGACCGCTTCGGCGAAATCAAGGCCACGCTGCCGCCGCTCACCGTGCCCAACGTCTCTTGGGACGGCCTCCGCGAACTCCTTCCAACGGCGATGGTCATTGCAGTGCTCGGCGCCATTGAGTCGTTGCTCTCCGCAACAGTGGCCGACGGTGTCTGCGGCGACCATCATAATTCCAATCAGGAACTCATCGGACAGGGCGTTGCCAACCTTTGCACGCCGCTCTTTGGTGGCATTCCTTGCACGGGAGCCATTGCCCGCACCATGACCAACATCAACAACGGCGGACGCACGCCTGTGGCTGGACTCATTCATGCGGCTGTGCTCTTGCTCATCTTCATCGTGTTGATGCCACTGGCGGGCTATATCCCAATGGCTTGTCTGGCCGGCGTGTTGGTGGTTGTTTCATACAACATGAGCGGCTGGCGCACCTTTATGCAGCTGATGAAGAATCCGAAGAGCGACATCGCCGTGCTCGTCATCACCTTCTTGCTCACCGTTATCTTCGACCTCACCGTGGCCATCGAAGTGGGCTTGCTCATCGCCTGCCTCCTCTTCATGAAGCGTATGGCTGAGAGCACGCAAATCAAAGTCATTGCCGACGAAATCGACCCCAACGACGAGACAGATGCCGAGACCCACGAGGAACACCTCATCATTCCTGAGGGCGTGGAGGTCTACGAAATCAACGGCCCATATTTCTTTGGCATTGCCAACAAGTTTGAGGAACTCATGAGCGCCATGGACAACCATCCGAAGGTGCGCGTCATCCGTATGCGCCGCGTGCCGTTTATCGACTCCACGGGTATCCACAACTTGCAAAACCTCTGCGAGATGAGCCACCGCGAAGGCACCCACATCGTGCTTTCTGGTGTCACACCCAACGTGCATGCCGTGCTCGAACACAATGGTTTCGACCATTTGCTGGGAAAAGACCACATCTGTCCCAATATCAACGTTGCACTCGACCGCGCTGCCTCTATCATGAAGCGCAAGATTTAAGCGATTCTTATAACCTAAAAAACCTCCTTCAGGCATCGTCTGAAGGAGGTTTTTTAGGTTATAAGGAATATGAAAAATGCGCTTGGCCTTCCCGCGAAACCAATGTGAGGAGGCAATATAAGAGCCGATATGTGTTTGCCGCGTTGTTCAACGCCCTTCCGTTTTTTTTCAGCAGCGCTTCTCTCAGGTCGTCGGACGTGGCAAGTCCGAGCTTCTTGCGGATGTGTATGCGCACCGAACTGATGTTGTTGGGCGTTTTGTCGAGAATGGTGGCAATCTCCAAGATGGTCTTGCCGCCGATAATCAAGCGGCACACTTCCCGCTCCGTTGGTGTCAGCGAAGGCAGCGTTGCCGAAATGTCGGCGTGTTGCATCCTGCGGTGGGCCATTCTTTGCTCCACGGCCCTTATCAAGTTGGCCTCAGTGCGCTCGTCGAGATGGTTGAAGAAGTTGGAGACGTCTTTATCCGTCATCCCTCCGCGTCCCAGTTGTATGTAGGCCAGCAGTTCGGTTTTTGTCATGTGGAAAGTGGTCAGCAGTCTGTCGAGGGTGTCGTGATAGTCTTCATTCTCGCGTTGCGTGTTTCGAATGCCCCGCCTAATCAGTTCGCCCAGCACGCATGTGAAAATCTCCGTGATAATGAATATCATCGCGATTTGCTTGTTCACCCCTCCGTCAGTGTAGAGGTAAGCAAAAACGATGGTGGCGATACTGATGGAGGCAATGATTGTCGGGATGTGCCTGAGGGAGGCCATGACGAGATAGAAGATGAGGGCAAGCGAGATGATTTGGTTGAACACGATGGTCTCGTTGAAGCCCGGCGGTTGCGTCATCGCCATGTGTACGATGCGGGCGCTGTCGGTCAGTTGGGTCAGTATGCCAAACGAGGTCATGGCCGTTTTTAGCGACACGCGCTGCCGAAGGTATAAAACCAGAATCGCCAGCGTCGTCGCCCAAACGATTGCCGATATGGCGTACAGCATCGTGTTGCCCCGTCCGACAAGTCCGATGAAGTGCATGGGCACACCAGCCAAAATCACCGACGAACTGAGCACCAAAAAAGTGATAAGACACAAGCGTTCCTGCCAATTATGGCTGCGACGGTTAAGGAAAACGCGTAGCCGTGGTGTGATTTCTAATCTCATGATTTTTCATTCTTTCTACCATACAAAGGTAGTACTTTTTTACTGGTTTTACCCCTTTTTACCCTCCTTTTTACCCCCCCCCTACGGCATTTTACGGCGGCCCTGCTTTTGTTGCTTGGCGATTGCGGACTAATTTTGCAACCAATCGAACAACAAAAAACAAACAAATATGACGAAGATTTTTAACTCTGACCACAGCCGCCGTGCGATGTTTTGCACGCTACTTTCCTTGCTGATGTGGATGGTTGGCATTGGCGGTGCCGCTGGCAAAAAAGTAGTGCCGCGCAATCCGATTGTGAAAATCATCAGCGGCCCGACCTATTCGGACAATGGCACCGAAGTTAGGCTCAAACTTTGGATGTTTAACTACGATGGCGGCAACGCCCACTTTATCGGAGATGTCTATCTCACTATTGATGGGAGCAATGTGGTTAAGCTAAACGATATTTGGAGGAACTTTTCCAATGTCGACAATGAGGATCATATAAAGAATTTAGAGACGAGTGGCAATATGGGCCTACAGGGCACGATGAAGCTTAACAACGTGAAAATCGGCACTGCACAGTTTTGCAACGTCAAGAAAAATCAGAGGTGCGCTTATAATGAAAATTCTGATGAAAATAAGTGGACCACTGCAGAACTCAAACTCTCTTTCAATAATTCGTTTTCCTACCGCCCTCACAACATAAATGTGAAGGGCAAGTGGCGCGATTGGTGTGACGTATCGAATGAATCATATAAAGACTGGGACATCAGTAACAAAATTCACGGCTTCCTATATCCCGCTAGCTTTACTACAGAAATTCGCGACGAGAAACTGGCTTTTAAGTGGGGGCTAAATTATGATGGTATGGAGGAGTCGATGAAAAAAGGCAAGTGGGTGTTGTATAAAAAATTGAAAGGCTCATCTGATTATGAAATCGTAGGCGAAACTACTAATACTTACATTGATACTAAATGTCGTGATTTCGTCTGCGGTGCTACGTATTATATTACATTCAATCCTGATGCGCTAAGCAGAACCCCAATTATCAGTGGTCTGACAGCATCTCTTTCAAAAGAGCATACGATAGAAGGAAGTTCTTGCAAAAATTGCAAACATTATTTCTTACGTTACACCACCTCAGACAATAGAATGGTGAACCTTGCTGATAATCTGGATTTTGGTGTAGAAAGGCTGTCGCATTCTCGTGTCAACAGTAATACTTTCATGATAGAGTTTTATGACAACATCACCCGTATACCAGATATGGCTTTTTATAACAGTAAGATTAATGGCCAAATTGTCCTCCCGAATTCTCTGAAATCCATAGGCGCTTATGCTTTCGCCAAAACTGCTTGTAACGATTTTTCTCTTCCTGTTTATGTGACCGAAATCGGCGAAGGGGCGTTTGAAGGTTGCAAAAATTTTCAAAGGTTGAATCTTCCACGTGCTTTAAGAAAAATCGGAAACCGAGCTTTTAGGGATTGCCCTTTATCGGGTGAGCTTGTTATCGCGTATTATGTTACGGAGATTGGCGATTATGCTTTTAGTGGTTGCACGGGTCTTACAGGGCTGAGTCTGGAAAGTAGTTTGCAAGGAATCGGTGCTTATGCTTTTAGCGGTTGCACGGGTCTTACAAAACTGAATATGAAAAATAGTTTGCTAAAAATCGGTGCTAATGCTTTTAATGGTTGCAAGAATCTCAAATGCGAACTTGCGATTCCCTCTACTGTGACCGAGATTGGTGATGGCGCTTTCAAAGAGTGCTCTATGCTCTCTGGCAGACTGACACTTCCGGCGAATTTGAAAAAGATTGGAAGTAAGACGTTTCAGAATTGCAATTCTTTTACTGGCACCCTTGTCATTCCCAATAGTGTGACGGAGATTGGCCAAGAGGCGTTCTCTGATTGCAGTAGATTCACGGGCTTGAGTCTGCCTAATAATCTCCGCAAAATCGAGTTTGGAGCCTTTGCTCGTTGTACAAATCTTACAGGCCGTCTCAGCATTCCCGAAACTGTAAAGGAGATTGGTTCTTATGCGTTCTATAATTGTACAGGATTTACTGGCGATTTTGTCTTGCCTTCTGCATTGGAGTCAATCGGCACGGATGCTTTTGCTAATACACAAAATAAGAACAGACTCGTGTTCCAGTCGTTGCCCAAAGGCATGCAGAATGGCTATCACGATTGCAAGATGAGAAGATACGTCAACCTCAGCGATGCTTCCTACGTTTCCGATGATGCATACGCCTATTTGTATGGGGCTTCCTATGTCCGCACGATGACTAACACCTGGGGCTCCCTCGTGTTGCCATACGAAATGCTGCTTCCCAGCGACGCGCCGTACAGTGTGTTTACCATTGAAAAGATGACCAACGACGAGGTTGTTCTGAAGCGCTGCACTTTTATTTTGGACCCAGGAGTTGCGTATATTGTGCGTCGCGATGGTGAGGAAAAAACACTGAACTTCCAGACAGACCGTGCGACTCAAATCCGTATGAAGATGCAGCCTGCCGAAGTGGGAAATCTGAAGTTCAGCGGCACGTATCAGGCAAAGGAAGTGACCGACGGATATATTCTCGCCCAAGACCGCTTCTGGAATGTGGCAAAACTGAAAGCTGCAGCGCCAGAAACGCAGGCCGTCATGGTGGGCCCGTTCCGCTCCTGGCTCGAAGGAACAACCGCAAATACTTCGCCCAGTCTCTCTATGCGCATTGGCGATTCCACCACAGGCATCGACAACGTTGCACCGCTCGAAATGCTCAACGCCAACGATGCAGAATATTACGACCTCAACGGCAAACGCCTTGACGCACCGATGAAAGGTGTGAACATCGTGAAGCGCGGCAACAAAACAATGAAGGTAATCATCAAATAACCGTTTGGACAATGAAAAAGAAAGTATATATAAAACCCGAAATCTGCGTTCTCAAGCTTGACATTCAGGCAGCACTTGCCACGTCCTCCGTTCAACAAGCGCCGGAGGAGGATTATACGGATGAAAATGTCAAGGGCTTGTGGGATAAAACCGACAAGTGGAAGATTTGGGCAGACTAAGTCTCACCATTACAGTAATGGTCTTTACTTATTCATAAAAAAGAGCCGCCGCTCCCGAGAGGAAGCAGGCGGCTCTTGCTTTGATGTTTGGTGGTTGTGAATCTTATTTCTTCTCGCCGAAGTAGCGCTTGAAGAGACCTTCGAAACCGCGTCCGTGACGAGCTTCGTCGCGGGCCATTTCGTGAACCGTGTCGTGGATGGCGTCGAGGTTGAGTTCCTTGGCACGCTTGGCGATGCGGGTCTTGTCTTCGCAGGCACCAGATTCAGCGTTCATGCGCTTTTCGAGGTTGGTCTTCGTGTCCCACACCACGTCGCCGAGCAGTTCGGCAAACTTCGAAGCGTGTTCAGCCTCTTCCCAAGCATAGCGCTTGAAAGCTTCAGCAATTTCAGGGTAGCCTTCGCGGTCGGCCTGACGGCTCATTGCCAAATACATGCCCACTTCGGTGCATTCGCCCATGAAATGGTTGTTGAGGTCCTTAATCATTTCTTCGTCGCAACCCTTGGCTACGCCGATTTCGTGTTCAGAGACAAAAGAAAGGCCACTTTCTTCTTTCAACTCCTTAAACTTGGAAGCAGGAACGCCACACATTGGGCATTTTTCTGGAGCGTGGTCACCTTCGTGAATATAACCGCATACGGTGCAAATGAATTTCTTTTTCATAATGGTAGAATTTTTAATATGTTATGTCAATAGTTATGTCAATAATTATGTCAATCTTCAGAGGCATCCAATGCCATTCCCTGTCGAGAAGAGACTGAGAACTTCGCTATGTTCAGCGTCATCAGCCGCAATTCTGGAATCGGGCATTTTCAGGACAACTCTTTGTTCGTCTCGCTGCAATTTGAGCACAATCCCCGGAAATAGAGCGCGGCCTCGTCCACTTTGAAGCCCGCCGGCACATCGGCCATCTCCGAGATGTCTTGCCAATTGAGCGGCATGTCGTACACCCTTCCGCAGTTGCGGCAAAAGAAATGCGCGTGGGGCGTGATGTCGCCGTCGTAGCAGGTACACTGCTCGTTAATCGTTATCTGCAAGGCCGCCCCTTGCTTGACAAGCAAGCGCAGCGTGTTGTAAACGGTGGCCTTAGAGAGCGTTGGAATTTCCTGAACAACATCGTTGTAGATTTCGTCCACCGTCGGGTGTGTGCGATGAGTCAGCAGGTATTTCATCACTGCCATACGCTGCATCGACGGCTTAACCCCGTGCTGGGCAAAATAATCAAGAATTTCAGCGTTACTCATAATTAATTTATAATCATTATTATTTTCTTTCGAGGGCAAAGTTACAGAGTTTCTAAGTAACTTCCAAATTTTTCAAGGATTATTTTCAAAAATAATTGATTTTTTCTTGAAATCGCTTGCATGTTCAAAAATTAGTCTCTACCTTTGCGGTGTCATAGTTTGATAGTACACCGCGAAGCAAGTCTATAAAACAAAACTTCTCCTAAGCGTTCAGACTTAAAAGCGCAGAGAATCAATGGCTGCCAAACGTCGCACGGCAACGAAACCTTTTAGCTGGTTATGTTGTTGAGGCTCAGTGTTTAAAAGCGTCGTTTAAAGGGGATTCTTCATCCGAAACAGCGCCCCGAAAGTCAGGAACCGCATATAATGAACATCCTTCAAGCGCCCGGAACAATTATCAAAACCATCGCGAGACGCATTCCAAAATCCTTGAGACTCATGTCTGTGGCTGTTAAGGGCGGTGGCTATCAAACTTCATCTCTTTAAGTAGGTCTCGGCATTTATAGAATGCTTTTGATCACCTGCTTAGCAAACAAATTCGCTTCCACTTCTTTTATCTGGCGCCACGCGCAGCGAGACAATCGTGTTGGAGCAGCGGAATTATTAACGGAAATAACATCATCAAAACCCTATATAATATGATACAACTTAATGACATCACTTTTGGCTACAAGCGCAGGGGCAATCCTGTGTTCAGCCATTTCAGCATGAATCTCGAGCCCGACAGCATCTACGGGCTTCTCGGTAAAAACGGCGCGGGCAAAAGCACGTTGCTCTATCTGATGTGTGGACTGCTGCGTCCGCAGAGCGGCGAGGCTTTGTTCAACGGCAAGTCCGTGGTTGAGCGCCGCCCAGAAATTTTGGAAGACATCTTCATCGTTCCCGAGGAGTTTGAACTTCCGCCGCTGAAACTTTCAACATACGTGAAGATCAATGCTCCGTTTTATCCGCATTTCAGTGAGGAACTCCTCAGCCAGTGTCTGCAGGATTTCGAACTTCCTGAAGACATCAATCTGGGCGGACTCTCGATGGGGCAGAAGAAAAAGGCGTTCATTGCCTTTGCCATTGCCACCAACACGCGCCTGCTGCTGATGGACGAGCCTACAAACGGACTTGACATTCCTGCAAAGGCATGCTTCCGCCGCGTGGTGGCGCGGCAGATGCGTGAAGACCGCACCATCGTTATCTCAACCCATCAGGTTCGCGACGTTGATGCCTTGCTCGACCATGTGGCAGTGGTGGACCATTCAAAAATCCTGCTCAACGCTTCCACGGCCGACATCACTTCGCGCCTGGTGTTTGAACAACGGGCTGCCGGCGAAGATACCAGCGATGCGCTCTATGTACAGCCCAACATGATGGGGAACGCCATCATCGCCCGAAACACAGACGGACGCGACTCACAAATCAACCTCGAAATGCTCTTCAACGCGCTGATGGAAAACAACGCACTGATGGAAGGCAACGAGGAAACGTCTCTCAAACCATAATATACAAAGGAGGAACATCTCATGAAAAATATTTCTGTATCCCGCATGACGCTGCTTTTGCGTCGCGACTTGTTTTCAAACTGGAAACGTCATCTGCTTCAATTGGGCATTATCTACGCTTTGCTGACGGTTTTCCTCTGTGGAAAATACTATGGATATTTTAGTCCATTCGACCTTGAAGCGTTCAAGGCTTCCCACCCAGCTATGTTACAAGCATATCTGGAGCAGAAGCAGGCATACATTTCATCATCCGTCGTTGGCATCGGCCTCTTTTATTTCCTCTTCGTGCTCTCGACGTCCTTTGCCGGCATCTCCACCAAGCAGCAGCGCATCAGCGCCCTGATGCTCCCTGCCACCAATATGGAGAAATACCTGACGGGCATTCTTTCGGCCATTGTCAGAACCTTCCTCTTCATGACCGTGGGTGTCGTTTTGGCCGACCTGACGCGCATGGCCATCATGCCGTTTTTCGATGTCACGATGGGCTCGTTGCTCCCGAGCATCTGTGTCGATGGCATATACAATAATGTCTGCTTCATCATTGAGCGTTTCTCATCCGCGACAGAGTATTACTACGATGGTGGGTCTTACCAAGCATGGGCTGGCTATAAGATTCTTACGCTGAATCTCTTATATTTAATGGCCGTTTTCTACGCCATCTTTTCAAGCGCCATGTTCCGCAAGCGTGCCTTCCTGTGGGGGATTCTGCTCTTCATCGGTGCCATGATTGCTTTCGCATTCACTCTTCTTGAGTTTGTAAAACTGGGAATGAAGCCTGCGCATGGTTTCAGCATGGAAACGGCGACAGCCATAACGGGCGTTGTTAGTGCCGTTTCGTATGTCATCTTCACCTACTTCGGCTATCGCCATTTAAAGCGGCTACAAGTGATTCCCCGAAAATTCTTTAGCCTATGATTTTCAAGGAAGGACAGGCTATTTTCATTCAGATTGCGGAGCGCATTTGCGATGAAATACTGGCCGGGAAATATGAAGCAGACGCTCGTATTCCGGGGGTGCGCGACTATTCCGTCACACTGGAGGTGAACGTCAACACCACCGTGAAGGCCTACGAACAACTGGCGCAGCGTGGCGTGATCTACAATAAGCGCGGACTGGGCTATTTTGTGGCCGCCGATGCACAATCGCAAATTCTGAAGACACGGCGAGAGACTTTCTTCAACAGTGAACTCCCCGAACTCGTTGTGCGTATGCGTCAGCTTGGTGTGACGCCAGAAGACATCAAAACGGCTTACGAGAAGGACAATGCGTGATGGCAGATGGATGGATTCCGCTGTAAGGCAAAGATGACTTGAAATCATCCCCAGCCATCGTGCTGTGTATATTATAATAAGTAGCATTCCAAAATTATGGCCAAACTTGCTCTCGGGCCTGAGAGCAAGTTTGGCCTGTTTTTTTAGGATTGCGCATATTGGTGGCAGACGTGTTAAGTAGGTGGTCAGAATTATTTTTACATTTGGAATGTTCTATCGGGATGCAGATACGCCACCTTGGTTGAAGGAGCAATGCGGGCATTGCGACTGAAAACAAGGTAAGTAGATGCGCCCGAGAGGACGTTTCAAATGTAAGAATAATGCTCTTGGCATATATTATAAAAATAATTTTGACCACCTACTTATTGGAATGGTACACACTTTTTTACGCCAGAAAACAGTTTCATCGTGGTATAAGTGGTTGTCCGCTTTTTCTCATATTCTGATAAGCCTTACAAGTTGTCTACTCGCGGCCGCCGGCAATGCTACTCGCGGCCGCTGGTAGTGCAACTCGCGGCCGCAGGTAATGCTGCTCGCGGCCGCGAGTAGATGACATGTAAACTTGATTGTTATTACGCGCAGGGGGGTATGGCTGGTAGAGATAAGAAAGTGTGTAAGATGTGGTAATTCTTTTTCGCATAGAAAAAAGGCATACCAAGGGAAAACCTTGATATGCCTTTAGGATGGTTTATGTCTTGGCTTTTAAGCCATTCCGTTTCAATTAGAGAGCTTTGGCGGCAGCAACGCGAGTCTTGGCCAATGCCTTTGCGTAAGCCTTGGTAGCCTTAGCCTTGTTCTTGGCGTCGGCCTTAGTCATAGCGTCGAAGAGCTTCCAAAGGTTGTTCTTCGCGCCAGCAGCCTTCCAAGCAGCAGTCCATGCCTTTGAAGAAGCTTCAACGGCAGCTTCCTCTTCTGCAGAAGCATATTTGTGCTTGTAGCCCTTCACGTCATTCCAGTGACCACGAGTGAAGTCGGGGAACGTCACAGAAGCGCAGTTGTTGTCCATTGAGAGGGCGCCGAGTTCAGCGATGCAGCACCATTCAGCGAGGTCGTAAACGTCCATGTCGAGTGGCAAACCGTGCTGGAGGCAGTAGATCAAACGAGCGCACATGATGAAGTCCATACCGCCGTGACCACCAACTTCCTTGGCGAGCTTACCAAACTTGGCAAGGATTGGGTGTTCGTACTGCTTTTCGAGGGCAGCTTTTTCAGCTTCTGGCATAAAGCTGTGTGAAGAGAGGTTGTCAACCTGTGGCTGGTGGCCAGCGTTCTTGAGCTGGCTGGCGTCAACAGCGTAGCCTTCAACAGGATATTTGTTTGCAAAACCCTTAGTACCAGTCAGCTGATACAAGCGGCTGTATGGTTGTGGGTTCATAACGTCGTGCTGCAATTCAATCACCTTGTGGTTGGCAGTGCGAATCAACGTTGTCGTGTGGTCGCCGTTGCGGAAGTCGTTGCAAGGCTTGCCAGTCTTCTTCTCAACGAGTTCCTTACCGTGTACGCTCTTCGTGTCCATGGCAACGAGTGTTGTCATGCGGTCGCCGCGGTGGATGTCGAGGGCCTGTGCAACAGGGCCGAGGCCGTGAGTGGCGTAAACGTCACCGCGGTTTTCGCGGTTGTATTTCAAGCGCCAGCCGAGCTGTTCGGGGTCTGATCCATCAGGATTCTTCCAGTAGTAATCCCAGAAGTCGTCGAGGTTGTGGATATAGGCACCCTGAGCGCGGAGGATTTCTCCGAATACGCCATGCTGTGCCATGTTCAAAGTGCGCATTTCAAACCAGTCGTAGCAGCAGTTTTCGAGGATCATACAGTTTTTCTGCATCTTCTCCGAAAGGTCAACGAGCTTCCAGCATTCTTCGAGGTTCATTGCAGAAGGCACTTCGTCGGCAACGTTCTTGCCGTGTTTCAGTGCGCATTCAGCAACGGGGAAGTGGTGTGCCCAGTCAGTTGCGATGTAAACGAGGTCGATGTCAGGGCGAGCGCAGAGTTCCTTATAGCCGTTTTCGCCAGAATAGATGGCTGCGGGGGGAAGTCCTCTCTTGCGGAGCTTTTCGTTTTGTGCAACGGCGCGAGCTTCAACGAAGTCGCAGAGTGCAACGATTTCAACGCCAGGGAGAACGCAGAAATTGTCGACAGCACCAGGGCCGCGCATACCGAGACCAACGAGGCCGATGCGTACGGTTTTGTACTTTGGCAACTTGAGGCCGAGAACGTTCTTCTGACCAGCGGGGCGTGCAGGAGTTTCAACTACGATGGTACCCTTGTCCCAATGCCATTTTGTTGAAGGCGAAAGAGACTGTGCATTAGCAGTTTGAGCACCGAAGCCCAGTACTGCAGCAAATGCTAACGCTACAATTTTGTTAAACTTCATAGGTTGATTGATTAGATATTAAATGTTTTGTTGTAGTCTATGTTTAGGAATGAAAGTGTTTTTTGTTACGTCTCATCCATATAATCCAATGGCAAAGTTAATTATAATATCTGATTAAATCTATGTTTTTCACTGGCATTTTTAACGGTGTACTAAAAAAACGCCGCGTGATGCTTTGTATGCACACGCGGCGGATGTTAATTTGGTGTTTAAAATTATTTTTATGATATATGCCAGAGCATTATTCTTACATAATGTAAAAATAATGCTGCCTACGGTGTTCGATTTATCAGAAGAGGCTCTTCAACAAGGTGAAGCCGAATATCAGAGAAACGATTCCAGCGAGGAGCAGGAGAACCGTGATGATGAGGCCAGCAATGGCCATGCCTTTCTTCGGACGGCAGACGCCGATGATTGAGAATATCAGGGCGACAAGCCATGCGATGGCCAGGCCGACGCCTGGAATCCAAAGAACGAAAAGCAGAATGGCCAAGGTCATGCCGATGGCACCGCAGACATTCGTTGGCGACTCCGTGTTAACCACCATCTGCTGCACGACGGCTCCGCTCTGGTCTGTGGCGGCGTAGGCCGGCTCCGTGCCAGCTTCAGTTGTTTCAGTGTGGTAAACAGGCTGTTCGGCAGCTGGCTGTTCGGCTGCGACCGGACTTGGTTGTCCGTTAAACAAGTGTGCAAGCTGTGGCACCTGTCCGGCTGGCGTCCATTGCGTCAGTCCTGGCATCCACACCAGGGTGGAGGCCGTTACGCCGCGTCCCAAGAGTTCGCTGTCTTTCAGCGGACCGTTCTTTTGGCGGTTGGCGTCTAAATAAAAAATATTTTCCATCTTTACTTATTTACAGATGAGGGCGTTGGATTCCAAGTTATGATTGCTTGTTCCTTCTCCATTCCCTTTCCGTTCGGAAACAGGCATGGGGAACCCCCGTTGGGTTATTCTTCCAATTTGGCAATGAGAGAACGGAAGATTTCCGCCATGAGCGGTTGTACGGCGTTGGCAGCACGCTGCACTTCTTCGTGGCTCACTTCAACGATTTTTCCAGGAACTCCCAAGTCCGTGATGATGCTCACGCCGAAAGTGCGGATGCCACAATGGTGGGCAACGATGACTTCAGGCACAGTGCTCATGCCCACGGCGTCGGCACCGAAAGTGCGATACATGCGATATTCTGCCGGTGTTTCGTAAGTTGGGCCTTGCGTGGCGAGGTAAACGCCTTCAACCACCTTGATGCCTTTTTCCTTGGCGATGTCGCGGGCCTGCTGCAAAAATGCCTTGTCGTAGGCTTCGTGCATATCCGGGAAACGGGGGCCCGTCGGGAAGTTTGGTCCGTGGAGCGGATGTTCTGGCAGGAAGTTGATGTGGTCGGTGATGAGCATGAGGTCGCCAATTTCAAATTCCGGATTCACACCTCCAGAAGCGTTGCTGACGAAGAGGTTTTTGATGCCCAATTCATACATGACACGGACAGGGAAGGTGACCTGCTTCATGTTGTAGCCTTCATAATAATGGAAACGTCCTTCAAGCGCCATGACTTCCTTGCCGCCCAAGCGACCGAAGAGCAGACGGCCGCTGTGGCCCTCAACGGTTGAAACCGGGAAGTTGGGGATGTCGGCGTAAGGAAATTCGTCGATGATTTCGATTTCGGCGGCCAGGCGTCCGAGACCTGTGCCTAATATGATGGCTGTTGTCGGACGAGAGGCAGTGTGTTGCTTGATCCACTCAGCCGTTTGTTTGATTGCTTGTAACATAGTTATTAATGATTTGGGTGAATAATTCTTCGGTTGGTTTCCCGTTTTCTTTCAAGAAGGCCACTTCGATGGGTTGCACCAAAAGTTGGCGGCGCAGCGAAGGGCAGAGCTGATTGGCAATGGAGCGCAGGCGGGCGGCGTCTTTCTCCGTTGTCACCACCATCGTGTCTTCGGGCATTTCCGAGAAGGTGCGGTTCATCAAGGCAATGCTGGAAGGCGTGAACGCATGGTGGTCGGGGAAGCGCAATGGCGTGACTTGAAACCGCTCTCGGCGCAAATGTTCGTAGAGAGGTTCCGGACGTGCGATGCCGGTCAGCGCCAAGACGGAGCCAGATGTGGCACACTGCTTACCATCCGCAAACAGAGGGCGGCGCTCGCCATAGCGAAACGTGGTGAAGAAGAGTTTTTGCGACGGAGAAAGGCGGAGGCGCTGCCTGATGTCGGAGCGTTGCGCTTCGTTGAGCCCTTCGGGGCATTTCGTGACGATGACAATCTGCGCCCGTCGCGCCCCTCGTTTCGATTCGCGCAAGCGGCCTGCCGGAAGCACGAAATCATCAACATAAAGGCGGCTGAAGTCAGTTAGGAGAATATAGAGACCCGCACAGACGTAGCGATGCTGATAGGCATCGTCGAGCACCACGACTTCTGGGCGCTTGGTTTGCGCCAACAGGCGTTCCATCCCTTCACAACGTTTCTCGTCGACCGCCACCTGCACTTGCGGAAATTTGCGTTGCATTTGCAGCGGTTCGTCGCCGATGTCAGAGGCCGTGCTCTCCGCGTTGGCCATGACAAAACCGTGCGTTCGGCGTCCGTAGCCACGGCTTAGGAGCGCCACGCGGTGTTGCGGGGAAAGCAGGCGCAGGAGATATTCCGCGTGTGGCGTTTTGCCTGTGCCGCCAACGGCCAGATTGCCGATGGCGATGGTGGCGCATGGAAAACGTCGGGAGGGCAGCCAGCCGCGGTTGAAGGCAGCGTTGCGCAAACTCATGACGAGGTCGTAAAGACAGGCCAAAGGCCACAATAGGCTTTGGAAGCGCTGGGCGGCAGACATTTTCTTGTGCATCATCTGAGGTTAGGGTCAAACGGCATACGGGCTTGCAGGCAGTCGGTACCTTGAAGCGTATAGACAAATTGCAGCGGCTTATAGTAGACCCCCAGCATACCTTTGACGCGGTTTTCCATATAGTCGTCTTTCACGTCGCTGAAGAGTTGCGTGTACCAGTCCGCGGGTGCCGGATAAGCCACGATGCCATAGTCGGCCACTTTGGCGCGGCGTGCAGCTTCGCGAATGGCATCTTCAAGCGTTCCGAGTTTGTCAACAAGTTTGAGGTTCAGCGCTTGGCGGCCCGTCCATACACGTCCTTGGGCAATGCTGTCCACCTGTGCCGTCGTCATGTTTCGGCCATCGGCCACACGGCGGAGGAATAAGGCATAGCCACGCTCCACATAGCGTTGCATGGCCGCTGCCTCTCCGGCGTTGATACCGCGTCCCATAGCGCCGAAATCCGAGGCTTCGTTGGTTTTCACAACGTCGAAGTGCAGGCCGAGTTTTTCCGTCAGCAAGCCAGTAGCGTCTGGCACCATGCCGAAGATGCCGATGCTGCCAGTCAGCGTCATCGGTTCGGCAACGATGTAGTCAGCACCGCAAGACATATAATAGCCGCCAGAAGCCGCCATGCCGCTCATCGACACGACAACGGGCTTTTTCTTCTTAAGCAACTGTACCGCGCGCCACATTTGTTCGGAGGCATAGGCACTTCCGCCGCCAGAATTGATGCGGAGCACCACGGCTTTCACGTTTTCATCGTTGCAAAGACGGTCGAGGTCGTCAACAACTTTCGGGCCAAGAATCTGCTGTCCGCTTGATATCACACCTTCGACTTCGCTGCCGACGATGTCGCCCTGGGCATAATAAACGGCAATCTGTCCGTTTGCCCCGTTGGCGCTTTCATCATAGGCGGCCAATTCTGCGGGCGACACCATGTTCAGATGTTCCGTTTTTGTCAGGCGGCGCAAGGTCTCTCTGACTTCGTCGATATAGGCGGTGCGGTCAACGAGGCGTGTGCGCACATAGTCGTTGGCATCCGTGAGCGCCATGTAGTTGTCTGCCAGAGCGTTCAAACTGTCGACAGAGATTTTTCGCGAGGCAGAAACATCCTTGCAGGCCACTGTCCAGATGTCGTTGATGAACGACTGAACCATAGCGCGGTTGGCATCGCTCATGTCAGTGCGGATGAATGGCTCGACGGCACTTTTGAAAGTGCCCACGCGGAACACCTGCATCTTCACGCCGACCTTCTCCAGGAGTTCCTTGTAGAACATGGGCTGGGAAGCGATGCCGTGCCAGTCGAGCATGCCGCTCGGGTTGATGTAGAGGCTGTCGGCTACGCTGGCCACATAGTAGGCCCCTTGCAAATAGCTGTCGCCATAGGCAATGATGAACTTACCGCTTTTTTTGAAGTCGGTCAGTGCCTTTCGTATTTCTTCCAGCGAGGCCATGTCGGCACTGAATATGCCGCTTTCAAGGTAGATGCCAGAGATTTTGTCGTTGGTGGCAGCGATTTTGATGGATTTCAGGATGTTGTCAAGTCCTTGCTCTTCCGTGCCAGACATGCCGAGGAACGCGCTGACGGGATTGTCCTGTACGCGTTCCTGCAGATTGCCAGAGAGGTCAATGCGTAAAACACTTCCATTTTGGATGACCGGTTTGCTGTCGCCCGCACTCAGCATGGCGCCCAGCATGATAAAGCCCATCAGGAAGGTGAAGGCAGAAACAATCAGCATGCCGACCACAACGGCCAGCACTTGCTTGAAAAACGTTTTCATTAGATTCTATTGGATTGAGTTGATGTCTATCGGAAAGGGGTGGGGAGGCTTTGGAGAAGCAGGCGTGGCGAAACAAGCGTAAGGCCGCTGCCAGTAGATGTTTACAAATTCTTGCCGCTTCCTCCCTTTGTTATTTCAGTACCACTTCGACCGGGCAATGGTCTGAGCCGAAGATTTCCGTATGGATTTTCGCATCGGCCAGTTGGTCGTTGAGGTCGTCCGACACGATGAAATAGTCAATGCGCCATCCAGCGTTTTTCTCTCGCGCCTTGAAACGGTAGGACCACCAAGAGTAGATGCCCGTTTCGTCGGGGTGGAAGAAGCGGAAAGTGTCGGTGAAGCCCGCATTGAGGAGATGGGTGAATTGCTCGCGCTCTTCATCGGTGAAGCCGGCATTGCGGCGGTTGGACTTCGGATTTTTCAGGTCAATTTCCTGGTGTGCTACGTTGAAGTCGCCGCAGGCAATGACTGGTTTCTTCTTCCGGAGCTCCGTGAGGTAGTTGCGGAAGTCTTCGTCCCATTTCATGCGGTAGTCGAGGCGGCGCAAGCCATCTTGCGAATTGGGAACATAGGCCGTGACCACGAAATATTCTGGCATTTCCAACGTGATGACGCGTCCTTCGTGGTCGTGTTCGTCGATGCCGAGGCCGTAGCTGACGGCCAAGGGTTCATGGCGCGTATAGATGGCAGTTCCAGAATAGCCCTTCTTGTCGGCATACGACCAATAGCTCTTATAGCCTTCAAACTGAAGGTCGAGTTGTCCGGCCTGCATCTTCGTTTCCTGCAAGCAGAAGAAATCGGCATCAAGGGCCTTGAAGGCTTCGCTAAAACCTTTGCCGTTACAGGCTCTCAGCCCGTTGACATTCCAAGATATGAATTTTGTCATTGTGATGTTTTCTGTTATGTGTGGCTTGGGGATATCCCAGACCGTTTGTTAAGACTCATTGGCTGGTGATGCCAATGTTCACGTTGGCATGACTGTTCATGTCAAAATGTACGCTGAAAGCCTCAAACTTTCAACGCACGTTAAATCTGTAAGGCAAAAGTAGGCAACATCTGCCGAAACACCAAAAGTATTCCGAATTTTTTCCTAACTTTGCCATAAGTATTCCCGTGAATGCGTCTGGAAAGGTTGCTTCAACGGGAGGTTCCTTTTCAAAAAGCAAGACTTTCAGTTTATCTATGCAACGCATCAAACAATACATAATCGCCGCCGCCATCTGCGGTTTGTCTGCAACGGCGAGCGTCTCGGCGCAAGTGCGCTTCGACAATGTGCGCCATGAATTTGGCACACTCCTTTGGCACGCCCCGGGCAAGGCCACATTCAAAATCTTCAACGATTCCAAGGAACCGTTGACCATCAAAGACGTGCATCCCGATTGCGGTTGCACGCTCGTTGACTGGACAAAGACGCCCATCCAGCCCGGTGAGTACGGCCTCATCTCGGCAACTTTCGATGCCGAATTGCTCGGCCATTTTGAGAAGCAGGTGGCCGTTTACACCAATCTCAAGGAAAAGCCCTTCTATCTCACTCTCAGCGGCAGTGTTGCGCAAACGCTCAACAGCGGAAAGACAGATTTGCCCTACCATGTCGGAGATTTATATCTGGAGACCGACAATGTCGAGTTTGATGACGTTTACAGAGGCGACAACCCCGTGAAGGAAATCAGGGTGTACAACAGCGGGCGCCAGTCGATTACGCCGCAGCTCATGCACCTGCCGAAGTATCTCAAAGTGGTTTCGGAACCAGAAGTCATACGCCCGGGACGCAGTGGACGCCTCTATCTGACGCTTAATAGCGAACTCCTGCGCAACTACGGACTGACACAGACCAGCGTTTACGTCAGTCGCTTTGCCGGCGACCGCGTCAGTCGTGACAACGAGCTAAATGTCTCCGCCACGCTGTTGCCAGAACAGGAATACACCGACGAACAGTTGTCGGTGGCTCCATCGGCCGTGATAGATAGCACCACCATCCATTTCAATTTCAACGGCAGCACGAAGCGCCAGAAGCGCGAGGTGAAACTCACCAATGCCGGACAGTCGCCCCTGGTGGTTACCGCTTTGCAGGTGTACAACCCCGGCCTCAGCGTCAGCATCGGAAAACGCACACTCAAACCGGGGCAGAGCGACAAACTGAAAATCTCTACCAGTCCGACCAACCAGGGATTTAAAGGCCGCAGAAGAGTGCTTCTCATCACCAACGACCCGGTCAACCCGAAAATAATTATAGATATTATCATAAAAAAATAGACAAATAAATTTCGCCACTTGGAATTTATTACTTAACTTTGCATCGCAAAATCGGAAAGTAGCGCAGTTGGTAGCGCACTACGTTCGGGACGTAGGGGTCGGGCGTTCGAGTCGCCTCTTTCCGACAAAACCGAGGCTAACAAACTGTTTATCAGTCGTTAGCTTCGGTTTTTGCGTTTTGAGAAGCGGGCTAAATAAAGACAGAAGCATGAGTTGGGCAATTCTTTTGATTTAATCGTGTCATTGGCCCGTTTCGGCAACGACCTGTTTAGGGAAGTTCAGCGCGATGAAGTATTCCAACGGTTTCCTCCCCGTCTTTTTTATGTCCTGCATCTTTTATGTCCTGCATCCTAAATCCCTCACATTCCATTTCTAAAAAAATGATATCACTGAAACGCTATACCTTATTGATTATTCTGTTGTCTGCCTGCATCCTGTCAACGGCCCAAAAGCGCCTGAAAACGCCGCTTGCCTTCGTGCCTGCCGACAGTGTTGTTTTGTGGGGCGAAAGTTATAACGACTTGCGCGGCATGGCGCTTCGTGTTAACAAAACATTGCAGGCAAGAGCGGTTAAGCCTGTTGGCAAGGCATACAAAAAAGCCTTGAAGGCGTGGAAGGAAGAAACGTTGCCGACAGCCACACTGACAGGAGCTTGCGAGAAAGGGCTGAGCGAGCGCATGCTTCGGAACGCTCTTCTCATAGAGCAGGCTGGAGGATTGTTTCTCGAATCAGCCGACAGTCGCTTCATGGATCTCTCTGAGCGCGTTCTTTGGGGCGATTTGATGCGCGAGGTGATTTCTCCGTCGCCAGTGTCTTTTGAGAAGCATACGGCGTCTCAAGCATTGGTTGATGCCACAGGGATGATTTATGCCACGTCGGGTGAAGACCTTTGGGTGAACCTGTTCACCAATAGCACGACACACGTCCTGTCGGATGAACTTAACATCATTGTCGACCAGATGACGGGTATGCCCCTTGAAGGACGGGTGAAAATCCGTTTGACGGGCTATTCGCGTGGCCGTTTCCATGTCCGCCTGCATGTGCGCATTCCCGGATGGGCCGTAGGCCATTTTGAACCGAAGGAGAAGTATGTGTTTTCCAACGATGCAAAGCTTGACGGCGTGGAGACGGGAGCCGCATCTCCCAGAACAAAGACACCGACATTCTACATCAACGGGCGTGAGAGCCTCACCTCCGTTGTGGAGAACGGATATTTTGTAATCGACCGCATGTGGAACTCCGGAGACGAAGTCATGGTTGAATTTCCCATGCAGCCCTATTTTGTTAAGAAAGTGGGGAAGGGCAGTGCGTCGGTTGCCGCCTGCCATCTCTTCAGGGGTGTGTTGGAATACGTGCCGCAACAATCAGGCAAAGACTTCCGCCTCAGTCCTAATGTGGGCTTGAAAGAAACGGAGAGCGAAGATGGTGTCCCCTTGTATGAAATCAAAGATACCAAAGAAAACGTTGTGACGTTTGCACCATATATATCAGTCTGGTAGGAAGGAGGTTGGAATAATAGAAAAAGCACAAGATGCGCCTTGCAATGGGGTATCTTGTGCTTTTTCTCTTATGGAGTGTTGTCGCGGCCTTTCCCTGTTGAGACGGCTTGGCCATAGAGAGGCCGTTGTATGAAAACCGATGATATGCCAGCGTTGGCCCGTCATCAGTTTCCGTCTGCTCAAATGAGCACTTCAATCTCATAAAAACCAGTCCAAGTCTGTCCTGGTTCGGCCGTGTTGATGTAAGGGCGTTTCTCCACGGGGCCTTCAAAGCCGATGGGGTCGCAAAGACCATACCACGGTTCGGCGCAGATGAATGGCGCGTGCACACCTTGCGGCGACCAGAACAGCCAAACGGGAGCCGAACTCTTTACGGCTACCAGAGGGCGCTTTGCCTTGTCGAGCACAATGGCACGTTCAACCTGGTGCTCGTCGAAAATCAAAGCCTCGTTGGCAAAGGTGTCAATGCCAAGCGGCACCAGTCCGTCGGCCTCTTTCGGGAAGTCAAAATGCTGAGGCTCTGTGCATCCCTGCTCTGTGGCGCGAAGCACATGGGAGATATTTTTACCTTCAAGTTTCAAGTAGCCGTCAACGGCAGCATCTTCGTCGAAATCGGGGAGCACGAAGCCAGGGTGTCCGCCCATTTGGAAGAACATGGTGCTGTTGCCCAAGTTCAGAACCGTCATGGTGGCCTTCACCCTGCGGCCTTCCAAGGCATATCTGACGCGCACTTCGTAGGGCCACGGAAACGCTTCGCGGTTTTCTCCGCAGTCCTTATAAACATAGGCCAGGCTGTCGGCCGTTTCCTCTTCAAGCGTCCATTCCTTTTCGCGCATAAAACCGTGTTTCGGCATGCAGTAAGACTTGCCGTTCAGCCGGTAAGTGCCGTTCCAAAGTCCGCCCACTGCGGGGAAGAGAATCGGCGAGCGTCCGTGCCAATATTCAGGTATTCCCTGCCAGAGCATTTCCCGTTCTCCAGCCAAAACCTTGAGATTCTGCATTTCTGCGCCAGCCGTGCTGACCGTGATGCTGATTTCTCCGTTTGAGATGGTGTTTAGTTTAGCCATTTGCTGTTTTTTTGTTTGTCGTTCATGGTTGATGGGGCACCGTTGTTGACCGATAACGATAAGGAGAAACGGCCCCCCCTGAAAAGTTATTCTGAATCAGTGTGCTACAGATTTGCCGGCAAAAACTCCAAGCCCCTTGAAATAAAAGGGCAAGAGGCTTTCGCTCCGCTTTTCCATAGCATTCCCAGATTAGAAATCCATATCCAATTTGAAATCTTCAAGAATTTTGCGGGCAGAATCATAGTCGCGCTCTGCCTTGCGAAGAATTGCCTCGCTCTGTCCTGACGACAACTGTCCGTCCACGATGAAATCGTCGTTGTGACGGTCGTAGTGGGGGATGGGACCGCCCTTCTCCTGGGCATAGTCGGCTGCGGCTTGAAGGGCCGTGAGGAATTTGTTTAGGTCCTCGCGGTAAAGAAAAATCTTATGCTTTTCAAAAACTGGGCGCGATTCTTCGTCGCCATCCTTGATGCGTTTGCTCTCAGTGATAGAGAGATAGAGTTCGCTGTTTCTGTCTTGCTTCACATCTATATAATAAATGCGCTTCCCTGCTTTGACTGAGCGAGAAAATACAATCTCGTTGTCAGCTCTTCCTTTAAATGAATCGTTCATGTAGATATAAAAATGGTTATGTAGATTAAATCCAATGTCGTTTGATACGCTTCCCGACGGAGGGTACAAATGTATGGTGAAAAAGCAAAGGCCACAAGACATCCATGCTGTTTATCGCCAGCCTTTGCCATACAAATTTGCAAGCATTTTTGCAAAGTACCAAAAAATAAATGGAAAAAATCGCACGGCCGACCTTTTTTTTGTATTTTTGCAGCATATACCAAAAGCCTGTAGCAATATAGATTTATGATAAACAGAGAATTGATTCGACTGAAGGTAGTTCAGTTAGTATATGCCTATTATCAGAATGAAGGCAAGACGATAGAGGTCGCCGAGAAAGAACTCATGTTCAGCCTCAACAAGGCATTCGATTTATATGAGTATCTGCTGACGCTCTTGGTTGAAATTCAGGAAATGGCTGCCCAAAAGGATGAGAGCAGCCGGGCTCGTAATAAGCGTTTGGGAACAGAACTCAAAGGCGAAACGCCCGAAGGACGATTGGCAGCCAATGCGCTGCTGAAACAGCTTGCCGCCAACAAACAGCTTACCGAATATCGCGAGAATGTAAAGAAAGAATGGCTGGAGGAAGAGCCATTCGTAAAGAAACTCCTCACCAAGTTTTTGGAAAGCGAAGTGTTCCAGTTCTACCTCACGAAGGAGGATTTCTCCTATGAGGCCGACCGTGAGCTGGTGAGAAAGCTCTATAAAACCGTCATCTGCAACAACGACGACTTCACGTCGCTGCTCGAAGACCACAGCCTTTATTGGAACGATGACAAGGACATCATCGACTCCTTCGTCATCAAAACCATCAAGCGTTTCAAGGAAGATTCAACCGACGAGCAGCCGCTCCTGCCGCCGTTTGCTTCCGATGATGACCGCGTCTTTGCCGTGCAACTCTTCTCCAACAGTCTGGAACAGGGTGCAGAAACGCGTGAATATATCCGCAAGAATAGCAAGAATTGGGAATTCAATCGCCTGGCTTTCATGGACACCATCATCGCGCAAATCGCTCTGACGGAAATCTTGTATTTCCCGACCATTCCGCTCAACGTGACGTTCAACGAATACCTCGACATTGCCAAGGTCTACAGCACGCCGCGAAGCGCTTCCTATCTCAACGGTCTGCTCGACCATATCGTCAAGCAGCTCAAGCACGAGGGGAAGATCAATAAGTAAAAAAAATATATTCAACAACATAATCAGAAACTGAAAAATGACAAATCTCTTATTTGCCCTTTTGGAGGCTGCTCCTGAGCAGCAAAGCATGATGCCAACCATCATTATGTTGGTTGTCATGTTCGCCATCATCTATTTCTTCATGATCCGTCCGCAAAGCAAGAAGCAGAAGAAAATCCAGGAATTTCGCAATGGTTTGAAGAACGGACAAGAAGTTGTGACCATCGGTGGTCTCCACGGCACAATCAAAGACATTGCCGACAACGGCATCGTGACGCTCGAAGTTGCCACTGGTGTCAAAATGAAATTCGAGAAGAGTGCCATCATGCCCAATGGTGTGACTGAAAACAAATAAGGGCACTGGCAATCATTGTTTGGTGCGTATCACGCATCAGCCAAATGCCAGAATATCCCTAAAAACAGGCGGGTGAACGTTGTCTTTTGCCGGAGGAACGTGTGACACGGGGAACATCCTGTTCCCGTTTCGCAATGGAGTCTCGTGGCAAGACCATCGTCAGAGACCTGCTAAGAATTGGTACAATCAGAGTCATGCCATACGGAGGCTCTGGTTGTACCAATTTTTTTTAAGTAATGGTGGTTGCCATTATTGTAATGGTGAAACGATTTTGTCCACCTGCTTATCCAACGCGCAATCAAAGAACCATGAGCCTTCAGCTCGGTAGCCGTTTGCGCTTGCCACCTACTCGTGAAAAACTGCAAACCATGAGGCGCATCCCCAAATATTCAAGTTTCATTCTCAAGAAGCTTTGCAACAAGCAAACGCTCATCTTCCTGTTCTTCCTCTCGCTCTCAACGGCATTTTGGTTTCTCCAGGTGCTCAACGAGGTGCATGAGGAGGAGTTCGACCTACGCATCGACCAGAAAAACCTGCCGAAGGGCATCGTCATCACCAGCGACCTTCCAGCGTCTCTTCGCGTGAGCATAAAAGATCGTGGCGCCACGTTGCTTAACTACAAATACAATCGTACGTTGCCCGACCTCACGCTCGACCCGTCGCTCTTTACAGCGCAGGAGGGCCACATACGGATTCTGACGTCTGAACTTGTCAAGCAGATTCGCCCCTCGCTCTCTGCCAGTTCGCAAATCACGAGCATTAAGCCCGACACGCTCGACATCTATTATAACCACGGACGCTCAAAGCGCGTTCCCATCCGCTTGCTTGGCGACATCTCCACGGCAAACGGATACACCATTATCGGCAAAGAGCGCCTGACACCTGATTCGGCAACCGTGTTTGCCACGCAAGCCGTTCTCGACACCATCAGTGCCGTCTATATCCGCGCTGCCCTTTTGCCCGCGTTTAAAAATTCCAGCAGCATCGTTGCCAATCTGCATGCCATTCGTGGCGTGAAAATCACGCCCAGTCGGGTGAAAATCTCTTTCGTTGTCGACCGCTTAGTGGAAAAACGCCTCACTGTGCCCATCGGCAGCATCCATGTGCCAGAAAGACAGTTGCTGCGCACGTTTCCGTCGCAAACGGAAGTGATTTTCCAAGTCCCCATGTCGCTCTATCGCTCAATCCAGCCATCCCACTTCACGGTGGTGGCCGACCATTCGCAGGCATCCCCCAACGAAGACACTCCAGAAAGCGCCAAATGCCGCCTGGTGGTTCTCAAATATCCGAGTGTGGTGAGCCATGTGCGCTTGGCGGAAAATGAAGTGGAATATATATTGGAGAAGACAAACTAACACCTCTCCTTCTGTAGAGTAGTGGTACCACTACAGACAAAAACACAAAATCCCCACCAGTCCATGACAGACCTCCTCAACTATAGTCATCTCGTCTTCCCGAAAACGCCGTTGCGCATTGGCATAACAGGTGGCATCGGCAGCGGGAAGAGCTACGTATGTGCCAAAATCGCACAACGGGGCTACCCCGTCTTCTATTGCGACGATGAGGCGAAACACATCATCCGCACGTCGTCCTTCGTGTATGACCGTCTCACCGCGCTCATCGGTCCCGATGTCTATGATGATGCCGGACAGCTTCAAAAACCAGTGCTTGCGGCGTATATCTGTTCCTCCAAGCAACACGCGGCGGAGGTCGACAGCATTGTGCATCCCTGTGTGGCTGAGCGTTTTCTGCATTGGTGTGAAGCGCAGACGGCACCTGTTGTCTTTATGGAATGCGCCTTGCTTTACGAGTCACACTTCAACGCGTTGGTCAACCTCTCGGGCCTCGTGGTCGTTGACGAGGAAACGCGCCTAAAACGCATCATGATGCGCGACCACGTGACGGCAGAAAAGGCACGCGCATGGATTGCCCTGCAAATGCCAGAAAGCGAAAAGGCGCAGCTGAGCGATTTCCTCCTGCGCAATGCGGACGATGAAACACTGGAGACCGACATCAACCGTCTTCTGAGAGGGGTGTAGGGTAGGAGGGAAAGTCCAGAAAATTCTCTGCGTAGTTTTTGACCAAATAGTATGCCGGTTGCGGCGTAGCTGCAAGGGGAGCTACACGAACATGCAGCGAAGGTCTGAGGCGAAGCACTGTAGCTCACTTTGCTCGCAAAGTGAGGGGGGCGAATATTGTGGCGGCCAAGTACGGGCTGAAAATCCAACAAATTCATGCCCCAAAGCGCTGGTCATGTTCGCTACGTGTTCGTGGCCCTCACTTTGCGAGCAAAGTGAGCTACAATGCTGTCGCCGCAACAGACGATTATGTGGGCCAGCGCAAATCTCCGCTGGAGGGCGCTGCCGTCAATCTTGATTCTCTTTGGATTTTGAATACCCCACCTTTCAGGGGGCGCTGTCGCCTCTCTACCACCCCTGATTTCCCTGTATTTTGCCCCCCCCACTTCCCATATTTTAGTCAATCCCTATAAGAACTCATCTACTCGCGGCCGAGGGTAATGCTACTCGCGGCCGCTGGTAGCACTGCTCGCGGCCGCGAGTAACATTACCGTCGGCCGCGAGTAAATAACCTCTTAAGCAGGTTTTCAAAATTACCAAGTAATGGGAAATGCACATCAACGGAGCCGCGTTTGTCCCATCAAATCGCAGATTTTGGAGCGGCAAAGCAAAAATTAAGGCTGGCACACACCGTTTTTACAGTAAAAATGCTACCTTTGCCAATCGAAACTGATAACAAACAAAAGAACACAAAAAATGAAAGATATCATCTTGGCCATTTCCGGCAAACCAGGTCTCTATCGTCTCGTTTCTCAGGGACACAACATGCTCATCGTTGAAACCATCGATGCCAACAAGAAGCGCATCCCCGCAGGTGTTCGCGACCGCGTCACTTCGCTCAACGACGTGTCTATGTACACCGATGAAGACGACAAACCTTTGATGGAAATCTTTGAAAACATCAAGAATAAGGAAAACGGACAGGCCGTGGCGCTCGACTATAAGAAGGCTTCAGCAGCTGAATTGGCTGACTTTATGGCTGCCGTTTTGCCAAACTACGACCGTGACCGTGTTTACAACACTGATATCAAAAAGCTCATCCAATGGTACAACATCCTCATCAACAACGGATACACCACCTTCGTTGAAGAGGAAGAAAACGCATCTGAAACCGAAAATGCAGCTGAAACTGCAGAGTGATTTCATAATTTGTTGAAAAACTTTTAGTGTAGGGCCGCTTGCTTCATGCAGGCGGCTTTTTTTGTGGGCATTTCCCAGACGGCGTCTGTGGCGAAAGTTGCCGTGGCGGAATTGAGTGGGTATTCAAAATTTGAAAGCCTACTTATGCCTGGAGGATCTTTCCTCCGGCCCATAGTCCGGCAAACACTCCGGCGAGCCCGAGTGCAACACTTCCGCAGACGTAGCCGGCAAACTGCCAGTGCATGCCAGAGCGGAGAAGATGTAGCGCTTCGTTGGAAAAAGTGGAGAAGGTGGTGAAGCCGCCGCAGAGACCAACGGTGAGCAATAGGCGATATTCTTGGGCGAGACTGCAACGCTCGCTCAGCGTGTAAAGCAGTCCGATGAGCAGGCAGCCAAATAGGTTGACGGAGAGGGTGGGCCAGGGAAAAGCCGACGTGATGTTGCGGCCAATTAACAGCGAGGCGAGATAACGGCATACACTGCCAGCGCCGCCTCCGAGAAAAACCAGGAAGAGTTCTTTCATTGTCGTGGGGTGATTTTTTGAATTGGGTGCAAAGTTACAAATATCCTGTTTATCAGAAGCTGGATTTTGGCCGATTTGAGATTTCAGACATAGGGCAGGATTGGAGCAAAATGTTTTGTGGGTGAATCGGAAATATGTTGTATCTTTGCATAAATAATAGGCCATTGCAGTAATGGACCATTACTAATAAGTACAAACATAACCCCCAAAAATAGTTTGACATGAAAAAGACAGATCTTTCACAGTTGGCCCGTGAAGATGCTTTCAATCTGATAGGCAAGGAATGGATGCTGGTGACAGCCGGTACGCTTGAACATTACAACACCATGACGGCTTCATGGGGTGGCATCGGATGGTTGTGGAACAAGCCAGTGGCCTTTGTTTTTATACGTCCGGAACGCTTCACACATCAGTTCATTGAGGAAAACGAGCGTATGACGCTTTCTTTCCTGGGTGAAGAACACCGCGACATCTTGAATTTCTGCGGTTCTAAATCGGGCCGCGACCACGATAAAGCCAAGGAAACAGGATTGCAACCTGTCAAGACGGAACTCGGCTGCGTTGCTTTTCAGCAGGCTCGTCTCACGCTGGAGGGACGCAAACTCTATAAGAGCGCTTTCAAGGCAGAAAATTTTCTTGACAAAGCTGCCTTGGAACGCTGGTACAACGACAAACCAGGTGGTTCGCTCCATGATGTCTATGTTGTGGAGATAGAAAATGTCTATACAGCCGAATAAGAAAAAAAATAAGTTGGGCAATTTTGACCTGTATTACTTTAAAGCCTATTTACCATGAGTCTCAACACCAACAAAGACCTCAAGCAGTTCTACTCCATCGGAGAGGTGGCAGCCATGTTTGAGGTGAACGAAACCACGCTCCGTTTTTGGGAAAAGGAATTTCCGCAGATTGCTCCCCAGAAGATGGGCAAGGCCCGCCGATACACCAAGGCCGACGTGGAACAGGTGCGCCTCGTTCACGGTCTCGTCAAAGTCAGGGGACTAAAAATCGCTGCGGCGCGAGAATTGCTGAAGAAAAACAAAACCGGCATGGTGCAAACCGTTGAAGTGGTTGACCGGCTACGGAAAGTCAAAGCGGAATTGCAGGCGCTTCGGGAAGAACTTGGATGTATGGAATGAACGGGCATCGTTAGAGAACTGCTTTCTCCCGAATGCAGTTTGCTTGTTCTCTCCCCAAATAATTTTGACCACCTACTTATAATATGGCAAAGGAAAAAAACGTTTACGTGTGTAGCGAGTGTGGGCAGGAGTCTCCGAAGTGGGTGGGACGCTGCCCCAGTTGTGGCGCTTGGAACACATTCAAGCAAATGACGGTTCGTGCCGCAAGTCCTGCTGCGGGACGTGCTGGCGGGGCTTTGTCGGGACTGATAAAGAGCGAAAGCCGCCCCGTGGCGCTGTCTGACATCTCCGTTGAGGCTGAAACACGCATTTCCACCAACGACGCGGAGTTCGACCGTGTGCTTGGCGGTGGCATCGTGCCCGGTTCGCTCACGCTTCTCGGCGGCGAGCCTGGCATCGGAAAATCAACGCTTCTCTTGCAAACCGTTCTCAATATGCCAGGCCGCAAATTGCTCTATGTGAGCGGCGAAGAGAGCGAACGCCAAATCAAGCTCCGTGCCGATCGCCTCTCGAAGGCAACGTCGGAATGCCTCTTGCTTTGCGACACGCGCCTGGAAAGCATCTTTATGCACCTGAAAGATGTCAGTCCCGATCTTCTCGTCATCGACTCCATACAAACCATCGCCTGCGAAGCCATCGATGCCTCGCCAGGTTCTGTCACCCAAATTCGGGAATGTGCCGCGGCCATCCTGAAGTATGCCAAAGAGAGCGGTGTGCCAGTCATCCTCATCGGCCACATCACCAAAGACGGCAGCATCGCCGGACCGAAGGTGTTGGAACACATCGTTGACACCGTCTTGCAGTTTGAAGGCGACCGCCATTATCTCTATCGCATCTTGCGTAGCATCAAAAACCGCTTCGGCTCCACCTCCGAATTAGGCATCTACGAGATGCTCGGCTCCGGACTGCGGCCCGTTGACAATCCCTCCGAACTCCTTCTGACGCAGGGCAACGACGAATTGAGCGGAGTGGCCATCGCCGCCGCCATCGAAGGCGTGCGTCCTTTCCTGATTGAGACGCAGGCCCTTGTCTCCACGGCAGCCTATGGCACGCCGCAACGCTCAGCCACCGGTTTCGACCTCCGTCGCCTCAATATGCTGTTGGCCGTGCTGGAAAAACGCGTTGGGTTCAAGTTGGCCCAGAAAGACGTTTTCCTCAATATCGCCGGCGGCATCCGAGTGACCGACCCCGCCATCGACCTCTCTGTCATTGCTTCGGTGCTTTCCAGCAATGTCGACACCGCCATTGAACGCAACGTGTGCATGGCGGGCGAAGTGGGGCTCAGCGGAGAAATACGCCCCGTCACGCGCATCGCGCAACGCATTGCCGAAGCCGAAAAACTGGGATTCTCACGCTTCATTCTCCCCGATGCCAATCTCAAGGGACTTGAGGGCGCCAAACGCCACATCGAGCTCGTTCCCGTCCATCGCGTTGAAGAAGCCCTGCGTGCGCTCTTCGGCTGATGGGAACGCAGGGGAAATGACGCACGTTTGGAAATACGCCGTGCCAAATAAAAAAACGAGGACCTTCAACGAAACAGCCCCTCTCAACCATTTATAAGAACATTATGCAGAAAACACTCACCCTTCGAGTTCTTCCCCAAATAGCCGCGCAAGACCGCGAACTTCGCCGCTATGTTGCTGGCGAAATGGCCATTGATGCACGCACCATCTGTGACTTACGCATCCGTCGCCGCAGCATCGACGCGCGTCAGCGCACCATTTATGTCAACCTCACCGTTGATGTCTATGTCAACGAAACGGCGCCGGAGACCGACTTTGCGCCCATAGAATATCCTGATGTCTCGCGTGGCAAGCAGGCCATCGTTGTCGGAGCCGGTCCGGCCGGACTCTTCGCAGCCCTCCGTCTCATCGAACTCGGCCTTCGTCCCATTGTGCTTGAGCGTGGAAAAGACGTACACGAGCGCCGCAAAGACATTGCCCTCATCTCACGCGAACACCGCGTTGATCCAGAGAGCAACTATTCCTTTGGCGAAGGCGGCGCTGGAGCCTATTCCGATGGCAAACTCTACACGCGTTCCAAGAAACGCGGAAACGTTGAACGCATTCTTCGCGTGTTTTGCCAGCATGGTGCCCACACCGACATCCTTTGTGACGCCCATCCCCACATCGGCACCGACCGCCTGCCGCGCATCATTGAAGCCATGCGTGAACAAATCCGCAAATCGGGTGGCGAAGTCTATTTTCAAAGCCGTGTCGATGCCTTGCTTATGCAACGCGAAACGGTCTGCGGCGTGCGTCTTGAAAACGGGCGGGAATACCAGGGACCTGTCATTTTGGCCACGGGGCATTCCGCGCGCGACGTTTACCGTTATCTCAAGGAAAGCGGCATACAGATAGAAGCCAAAGGCATAGCCGTTGGCGTGCGTTTGGAACATCCGGCCTACATCATAGATTGCATACAATATCATAATTCCAGAGGACGTGGCCGCTATCTGCCTGCTGCCGAATATAGCTATGTGGCGCAGTCGGGCGGCCGCGGCGTCTACAGTTTCTGTATGTGTCCCGGTGGCTTCGTCGTTCCCGCCGCCAGCGGTCCGCAGCAAGTCGTGGTCAATGGCATGAGCCCTTCCACACGCGGTTCGGCTTGGAGCAATTCCGGCATGGTCGTTGAGACGCGCCCAGAAGACCTTGACGGCGAACTCAAGCCGTTTCTCGAGGAAGCCATGCGCGATGAGGCTTTCGCCCAGCAGCATGCCGACCTATTCGAGGCGGAAAACCCCTTGCGCGTCATGTATTTGCAGGAAGCCATTGAGCGTGCCTGCTGGATGCAGGGCGGTAGGACACAGGTCGCCCCAGCGCAGCGCATGGCCGATTTCGTCAACAATCGCCTCAGCTACGACCTTCCGAAGTCGAGCTATTCTCCTGGCCTCATCTCCTCGCCGCTCCATTTCTGGATGCCGCGCTTCGTTGCCTCCCGTCTGGCCGACGGCTTCAAGCAGTTTGGCCGTAAGAGCCACGGATTCCTCACCAACGAGGCCGTGGTCATTGCAGCGGAAACGCGCACCTCGGCGCCTGTACGCATCGTCAGAAATCCTGAAACGCTCAGCCATGTAAGCATCGCCGGACTTTATCCTTGTGGCGAAGGCGCGGGCTATGCCGGAGGCATCGTTTCTGCGGCCATCGACGGCGAACGCTGTGCTGAGGCCTTGGCTGCCAATGTCTAAGTCGCCATTACTAAACCAGCGGCAAGCACATCGCAAAAACAAAGACAAATCTTGATTTTTGTAAAAATCCAGGTTGCTCCGACCCTTTTTTTGAAGCCGACTTGACTTTTTCTTGTATAAAATCTTGGAATACGGCGATAAAATATGTAGCTTTGCAATATCAAAAACAACAACTCAAACAACACATCTAATATGAAACCTACATTATTTCTCTTGGCTGCAGGTATGGGCAGCCGTTACGGTGGTTTGAAGCAGCTTGACGGACTGGGTCCTCACGGTGAAACCATCATGGACTACTCTATCTATGATGCCATCAACGCTGGCTTCGGCAAACTCGTTTTCGTTATCCGTAAAGACTTCGAAGAAGACTTCCGCAAGGTTGTCCTCGCAAAATATGAAGGCCACATCCCATGCGAAGTGGTGTTCCAGAGCCTTGACGCTCTTCCTGAAGGTTTCACTTGCCCTGAAGGCCGCACGAAACCTTGGGGTACCAACCACGCCGTGATGATGGGCGAAAATGTCATCAACGAACCATTCGCCGTTATCAACTGCGACGACTTCTATGATCGCGACGCTTTCCAGGTGATGGGCAAGTTCTTGAGCAACCTGCCGGAGGGCAGCACTGGCAAATATGCCATGGTTGGTTTCCGTGTAGACAACACGCTTTCTGAGAGCGGTACGGTTAGCCGCGGCGTATGCGAATACGACGAGAACCACCACTTGAAGTCGGTTGTTGAGCGCACGAAGATCCAGCGTTTCGACGGTGTTGTTAAATATCAGGATGAGAACGGCGAATGGGTAGCCATTCCTGACACGACTCCTGTTTCAATGAACTTCTGGGGCTTCACTCCCGACTATTTCGCACACAGCAACGAGTTCTTCAAGACGTTCCTGTCAGACCCGAAGAACATGGAGAACTTGAAGAGCGAATTTTTCATTCCTTTGATGGTCGACAAACTCATCAAGGACGGCAAGGCCACTTGCGAAGTGCTCGACACCACCTCTAAGTGGTTCGGCGTGACTTATCCTGAGGATCGTCCGGAAGTAGTTGCCAAGTTTGAAAAGCTCGGTGAAGAAGGTGTTTATCCTGAAAAGCTCTTCTAAGAAAGATTTTCATTTTGACTGATATTTTTAGAGCCTCCATGTCTTTGGCATGGGGGTTTTTCTTTTGTCGGAAAGTTCCCGCCTTGGCGGCAATCAACGGCGTCTTGTGCGCTGCCTTGCTCTTGCCTTCGTCAGGCGATGATGTCTCTGTGCTCTCTTTCCAGGTAGCGTGCATCGCTATGCTTTCTAAATGGTGAAAATGCCCTGTGAATCATCTTGAAAAAAGAAAAGTGTAAAAAAATCCCGTGGAAATTCCGCCATTTGTAAAATATTACATATATTTGCAGATGAATAAAGGTGCGTACTGAATAATCTATGTCAGTCATCTATGTGGCGTTGCCAGATGCTTGGTAAGCTTCGGTAAACTGGAAAATCAGTACAACCTTCAAACAACATGAGAAAAATGAAACATCGTCTGTACATACATCTGCGACTTCGCGGCCTATTTCTATGCCTTGAACGGTAAGGAAGTGAGCGGCTTGTCGGCCCGTGCCGATGAGTATTGAAAAGAACGGTGTATGCCTATGCGATGTGTAAACAATAAATACGAAACGGTCTTTCTCACTTCAAACGTGGGAAAGGCCGTTTTCCTTTAGGTGTTTCAACACTCAGTTGTCTCTTTATTTTAAAACAAGAAACCTATGAGCGACAGACTTTTTATTTTCGATACGACACTTCGCGACGGAGAGCAGGTGCCGGGTTGCCAACTTAACACGGTTGAGAAAATACAAGTGGCCAAGCAATTGGAAGCCCTTGGCGTGGATGTGATTGAAGCGGGATTCCCCGTTTCTTCGCCAGGCGATTTCCATTCCGTCATCGAAATATCCAAGGCCGTCACGTGGCCAACTATCTGCGCTTTGACACGCGCCGTTGAAAAAGACATCGACTGCGCCGCCGAGGCCCTGCAATATGCCAAACACAAACGCATTCACACTGGCATCGGAACGTCGGACAGCCATATAAAATATAAGTTCAATTCCACCCGCGAGGAAATCATCGAGCGTGCCGTAGCCGCCGTCAAATACGCCAAGCGCTATGTGGAAGATGTGGAGTTTTATGCTGAGGATGCTGGACGCACCGACAACGAATATCTTGCCCGCGTCGTGGAAGCCGTCATCAAGGCAGGAGCCACGGTGGTCAACATCCCCGACACGACGGGCTATTGTTTGCCGCGTGAATATGGTGAGAAGATAAAATATCTGATGGAGCACGTTGACGGTGTTGACAAAGCCATCCTTTCCACCCATTGCCACAACGACCTCGGCATGGCCACCGCCTGCACCCTCGAAGGCGTGCTCAACGGCGCCCGCCAAGTGGAGGTGACCATCAACGGCATCGGCGAACGTGCCGGCAATACCAGCGAGGAAGAGATTGCCATGATTCTCAAGTGCCATCACGACCTCAACATCCAAACGAATATCAACACGCAGAAAATAGCCGCCACCAGCCGCATGGTCAGTTCGCTGATGAACATGCCCGTGCAGCCCAACAAGGCCATCGTGGGACGCAATGCCTTCGCCCATTCGTCGGGCATCCATCAAGATGGTGTGTTGAAGAATGTGCAGACCTACGAAATCATCAATCCGAAGGATGTGGGTATCGACGACAATGCCATCATCCTCACGGCCCGTTCTGGACACGCCGCGCTGAAACACCGCCTGGAGGCGCTCGGCATTGAAGTGAGCGACGATAAGCTCGACCGCATCTACGAAGCCTTCCTCAAACTGGCCGACCAGAAAAAGGAAATCACCGATGACGACATCCTCGTCTTGGCCGGCGCAGAGCGCAGCAACCAACACAGCATCAAGCTCGACTATTTGCAGGTTACTTCTGGCCACGGCGTACGTCCCGTTGCCGCCTTGGTGCTCGACATTGCCGGTGAGAAATTCCGTGCCGCCGCCGAAGGCAACGGTCCGGTCGACGCCGCCATCAACGCTCTCAAAGACATCATCAAGCGCACGATGGTGCTCAAGGAATTTACCATCCAGGCCATCAATAAGGGTTCCGACGACGTGGGCAAGGTACACATGCAAGTGGAATACGATGGGCAGGTCTATTATGGTTTCGGTGCCGACACCGACATCGTTGCCGCCAGTGTGGAGGCCTATATTGACTGTATAAACAAATTCAAGAAATGAGAGATTTCCCCAAATGGCTTCTTGCCATGACCTTCACGAGCCTTGCTTCAGTGCTCACCAGCCCCTTCTATATGTTCGGCGGTCTCCATGTGTTTGGAGAGAGCCATTACGGTGTGATCAATTTCCTTTACTATATCCTGCAAAATCTTCTGTGGGTGCTCCCCGTATTGCTCTTCTTCGCCACCTTGGAATTCTATCGCATCGGCATGAAGCGCACCGGCATTTCCATTGCCTGTGTCTCGTTGGGCATCGCCGCCTTGAGCTTCGTCCTTTTGGTGGTGTGACGAGATTAAGTAGGTGGTAAAAATTATTTTTATAATATATGCCAAGAGCATTATTTAAAAAAAATAATTCTGACCACCTACTTAACATCGCTCCGCGAAAAGGGGCATGATATGATACGTCTTAAAGTAATACCTAATCTTATGAATACGCTTTTTGATAAAATATGGGACGCCCATGTGGTGCAACACGTGCCCGACGGTCCCGACCAACTTTACATCGACCGTCTCTATGCCCACGAAGTGACCAGTCCGCAGGCCTTCGACGGGCTGCGTGCTCGTGGTCTGAAGTGTTTTCGGCCCGACCACATCTTCTGCATGCCCGACCACAACACGCCGACGCACGACCAGGACAAACCCATTGCCGACCCCGTGTCGCGCAAACAGGTGGACGCGCTCACGGCCAACGCTCGCGAGTTCGGACTTTCCTATTGGGGAATGATGCACCCCAACAACGGCATCATCCACGTGGTTGGTCCTGAGCAGGGACTCTCCTTGCCGGGCATGACCATCGTTTGCGGCGACTCACACACCTCCACCCACGGTGCGATGGGCGCCATTGCCTTCGGCATCGGCACGTCGGAAGTCGAAATGGTGATGGCCTCGCAGTGTATCCTGCAAGCCAAACCGCGTTCCATGCGCATAACAGTCGATGGACGCCTCGGCAAGGGAGTGACCGCCAAAGACCTCGCCCTCTACATCATGAGCAAAATCACCACCAGCGGTGCCACTGGCTATTTCGTGGAATATGCCGGCGAAGCTGTCCGCTCGCTCTCTATGGAGGGACGTCTCACGCTGTGCAACCTCTCTATCGAGATGGGAGCGCGTGGCGGATTTGTTGCGCCCGACGAGACCACCTTTGAATATGTCAAAGGTCGTCCCTATGCGCCGAAGGGAGCCGCGTGGGAGCAGGCCGTGGCCCGTTGGAAAACCCTGCGCAGCGACGACGATGCGGTTTTCGACAAAGAAGTAACCTTCAACGCCGCCGACATCCAGCCGATGATCACCTACGGCACCAACCCCGGAATGGGCATCGGCATTTCTGAAAACATACCCGCCCCAGCCTCCGCCTCCGATGAGAAAGCCCTTCGCTATATGCAGTTTTCTGCGGGCGAACCCATGACGGGCAAGAAAGTCGACTACGTTTTCCTCGGTGCCTGCACCAACGGCCGCATTGAAGATTTCCGCGCCTTTGCCAGCATTGCCAAGGGACGCCACAAGTCGCCCGAGGTGACGGCCTGGCTTGTGCCGGGCTCGTGGCCCGTTTACGAGCAGATAAAGGCCGAAGGCATCGACACCATCCTTGCCGCCGCCGGCTTTGAGATACGCCAGCCTGGCTGTTCCGCCTGTCTGGCCATGAACGACGACAAGGTGCCTGCGGGCAAACTCTGTGTCTCCACGTCAAACCGTAATTTCGAAGGCCGTCAAGGCCCAGGCGCACGCACCTGTCTCGCATCGCCGCTCATGGCTGCCGCCGCTGCTGTGACTGGCGTCATCACCGATCCACGCACACTTCTTTAATAGGGTATTATGAAACAGAAATTCAATATCATAGACAGCACCTGTGTGCCTCTCCCGTTGGAGAACGTCGACACCGACCAGATCATCCCGGCGCGTTTCCTCAAAGCTACCGACAAGGCGGGCTTTGGCGACAATCTTTTCCGCGACTGGCGCTATAACCCCGACGGCACGAAGAAAGACTTTGTGCTCAACGACCCCACTTATTCTGGCACCATCCTCGTGGCGGGCAAGAACTTCGGTTGCGGGTCGAGCCGTGAACACGCCGCCTGGGCCATTGCCGGCTACGGTTTCCGCGTTGTTGTGAGCAGTTTCTTTGCCGATATCCACAAGCAAAACGAACTTAATAACTTCGTTCTTCCAGTTGTGGTCAGCGAACCCTTCCTTCAACAGCTCTTTGCCGACATCAAGGCCAATCCGCAGATGCATGTGGTGGTTGACCTCCCAAACCAAATCATCACCAACACGTCCAGCAACCTCCAAGAGCATTTCGACATCAACGGCTATAAGAAATATTGTCTTGAAAATGCCCTCGATGACATCGACTTCCTCTTGGAAAACAAAGACAAGATTGAAGCCTGGGAGAACGCGCGCTGACAAGCCCTCCTCCCTTTCCTCCCTTTCGGCGGGAAAACTCTGCTGGTTTCATCACCATTACTAAACACAAGGGGTGTCCTGAAGATTCCGTTACGGTTCTTTCAGGACACCCCTAAATGCTTTTCGCAGAGATGCCCGTGTGCAGATTGCTTCATGCGTATATGTCGAAGGCAGCACGAGCGTAACGGAAACCGCACAGCTCGCGTCCCCCGTTCGGCGCCCTCCATCCGCGCAGGAAAGGGCGTTTTTGAGGCTTGCGGCAAACAATAATCTGTCGTAAATTATCCAATCTCTTGTGAAATTCAAAAAAAAATGAGAACTTTGTAAGGCTTTTCGTCTTCTGAAAAAGAACGAGGCGTCCAATATAAGTTGAAGATATATCATGGAAGAAGTCGCCAAGAACAAGTGGAACGCTTGTTTGCAATACATACAAAGTAAGTTACCTGCTGGAGAATACTCCACCTGGTTTGAGCCGCTTGCCCTCTTTAAATCAGAGGGTAACAAGCTCACCATCAGTGTGCCCAACGAGTATGTAGGCAATTATATCCGTGAGAACCACCGCGTTGTTTTGCAGGAAGCCGTCAATGTCTCCTTCGGACAGCTCACGCAGATCTTCTTTCGCGACGAACAGAAGATGGCAGAATGGGCGAAGGCGCAGGAGCAGAAACGCAAGGATGAACAACAGCAGCAGGCCAAGCAGAACAAGCAACACCAGTTGCCGCCGTTGCGCTCCAACCTCAATTCCAGCTATAGTTTCGACCGCTTTGTCGAAGGCGAGAGCAATAAGTTGGCACATGCCGTGGCCGTTTCCATCTCGGAACATCCCGGACAGACCACCTTCAATCCCTTCTTCCTCTATGGACCGTCGGGCGTTGGGAAGACCCACCTGGTGAATGCCATGGGCCTTGCCATCCAGCAGCGTTTCCCCGACAAACGTGTGCTCTTCGTATCGGCCCATGTGTTTAAGACGCAGTTCACTGACTCCGTCATCCACAACACCACCAATGATTTCATCAACTTCTACCAATCGATAGACGTATTGATTATCGACGATATTCAGGAAATCACGACGGCGAAAACGCAGCAGGCCTTTTTCCACATCTTCAACCATCTGCAGCAAAACCGCCGCCAGCTCGTCATCACCTGCGACCGTCCGCCAGTGCTCTTCGAAGGCATTGAAGACCGCATGCTGACGCGATTCAAATGGGGCATGGTGGCCGAGATGGAAAAGCCCGACACGAAGTTGCGCAAGGCCATCCTCGAGTCGAAGATACGCCGCGACGGTCTGACATTCCCTGATGAAGTGGTGCAATATGTCGCACAGAATGCCGAGAGCAGTGTGCGAGAGTTGGAAGGCATTGTCAACGGCATTATGGCCTATTCCATCTACGACAACTGCGATATAGACCTCCATCTGGCCGCCCGCGTCGTGGCCCGCATTGTCAACATGGAGCGAAAAGAACTCACCGTTGACGACATCGTTTCGGCCGTTTGCCAGCATTTTGGCACCAAGCAGCGCGAGGTGATGAGCAAGAGCCGCAAGCAGGCCATCGTCAAAGCCCGCCAGCTCACGATGTATCTCTGCCATAAATACACAGAGATGTCGTACAGCCAGATTGGGCGCAGTGTCGGTGGGCGCGACCATTCCACCGTGTTACACAGTTGCAACCAGGTGGGAAAGAAAATCACTTCCGACCGCACGTTCCGCCACGAAGTGGAAGAACTGGAGGCGGTGTTAAAGAAATGAGATGTTGGCGTTGCCAGCAAACCACAGAGATTTCTGGTGCAACAAGCTTGAGGGCATTCCTTATTTGCCTACAACTTGAAACACAATCAAAATATACAACAGAACCTACGCACATTATGCGAGGATTACACGTTCCCTTTTCCCACCCTAAAGCCGACGTGTAATCCTCGTGTTTTTTTTGTAAATGAGCCACGCTTGCCCATGATTTGCGACAAAGAATTGCACGGTTGCCGCTGATTTGCAACAAAATTAGCCCCATGTTGCCACTGATTTGCAACAAAGAATTGCGCCGTTGCCCATGATTTGCGACAAAAAAGATGTATCTTTGCCCATGAATTCAAACAAATAGGGTATGTTTAAGCGCAAGATATTAAGCAAATTAGAAGCATGGAAGCAGGATGAACGGCATAAGCCGCTCATCTTGAGAGGAGCCAGGCAAGTGGGTAAGACAACAATTGTCAACGAATTTGGCTCCCGTTTTGACAACTACCTATACTTCAATCTGGAAATGGGAGAGAATGTCAGATTATTCGAGATGGATATTCCTCTGAATGATTTGATTAACATGCTGTTTGCCAGCTTGGGTAAAACCCAGCATGAAGGCACCACGCTCATTTTCATCGATGAGATTCAAAATTCTCCTAAAACAATTGCTTTGCTGAGATACTTCTACGAGCAGAGGCCAGATCTCTATGTCATAGCAGCAGGCAGTTTGTTGGAGAATCTTGTAGACGTCAATGTCAGTTTCCCCGTAGGAAGAGTGACATATCTGGCCTTGCGTCCTTGCTCTTTCTATGAGTTTTTGGGAGCCATTGGCAAAAACAATCTTCTGACCATTCTCTCGCAGAAAGCAGAATATACCATCGCTTTTCATGAGCAGCTCATGCACCAGTTCAATCAATATGCCATCATTGGCGGAATGCCAGAAGCCGTGCAACGCTATGCAGAGACTCAGAGCATCATCGCCATTGAAGATGTGTATGAGACCTTGGTGCAGGCCTACAAAGACGATTCAGAGAAATATGTGAAAGGCAACAAACTGACAGATGTCGTGCGCTTCATCTTGTCGTATGGCTGGGCGTTTTCGGGCGAAACCATCACCCTGGGCAACTTCGCCAATTCGGGGTATAAATCGCGGGAAGTTGGAGAGGCATTTCGTCTTTTGGAAAAAGCCATGCTCCTGGAGTTGGTTTATCCCGTATCTTCCACCCAAATGCCCGTCATTCCGGAAACCAAGCGAATGCCTAAACTCATCTGGTTTGATACAGGACTGGTGAATTATCAAGCCGGCATCAGAAAAGAGATAATTGGTTCAACAGAGATGGTTGACAGTTGGCGGGGCCATATTGCCGAGCAAATCACAGCCCAAGAACTTCTGTCAACGGAATACCGGGTGGGGCAACACCGCTCGTTTTGGGCCAAACCCAACAATGGTGCCGAAGTCGATTTTCTTTTCATCCACAACTCCAAGCTCTATCCCATAGAAGTGAAAAGCGGCACCAATGCTCATCTTCGTTCACTACAGGTTTTCATGGACAGCTCGGAGATAGACGTTGCCATCCGCATTTGGTCGAATCCTTATTCTGTTAATCTGGTAAAGACTCCCAAGGGAAAGGAATTTCGCTTAATCAATTTGCCATTCTATCTGATAGGCAATTTACACCAAGTGTTGGATGACGTGATATGACATTCCATTAAATGGAGATGGACGTGTGGTCTTTATTCTATTCACCAAACCTCGGAACCTATAACATGAAAATCCGGAGACACGACTTGTCTGCGAATCTGGGACGTGAAGCGTTCGTCGCTCGTCCCAGATGCGCTCGTCGCACGTCCCAGATGCGGTCGTTGCACGTCCCAGATACGTTCGTCGCACGTCCCAGATGCGCTGAAAGCCATAGGATTTAAATCGGCAACGGCTGTTCCGCCATTAATAAGGAAAAGACGATTGGAAACGGATATACGTTTTTTAGGATTTCCCATAAATTCGTGGCCTATTTTTTTGTGGTCACCGCGAATATAGTTTACCTTTGTAGAAATAAAAGTAATGGTAAAAAAATAACTTGACCAATTTTGGAGTAAGGAGCTATTTCTTATACCCTGTCTTTTTGCCGTTTTTGGTATTTGTCATCGGTCACATAGCCCGCTATGCTCCCTCTTCCAAATTCCAAAACCAACAAAAATACAGGTCAAAATTGCTCAACTTATTCTTTCACCATTACTAAAAGCATGCGATTATGAAAATAGGAGATAAAGTACGTTTTTTAAATGATGTTGGCGGTGGCATCGTCGTCGGATTCCAAGGAAAAGACTTGGCAGTGGTGAAGGATGAAGACGGTTTTGAAGTGCCGACGCTCATCAAGGAATGCGTCGTGATTGACACTGACGACTACAATCTGGCGCGGCCGCAAAAGCCGCAAGCCAAACCAGTTGAGAAGACGCCGACATCCGTTTCGGCGTTGCTGCACGACGTGGACGAACTCGACGAAGACGCTGAGGAAGAAGACATTGCCGACCGTCCCATCACGTTCCGCCCGAAAGCGCTGGAGCGCCGTGGCGGCAACCAGTGGACGGCATTCTTGGCTTTCGTTCCAGCCGATGTGAAAGACCGCGATGACGATGCCGTCTTTGAAGTGTATCTCGTCAACGACTCCAACTTCAATATGCGTTTCGTACTCTTCACGCACGAAGGGGCCGCCGTGACGCTTCGCCACGAGGGAGAAGTGGTTGGCAACACGAAACTCTTTCTGCAGGAAGTACGCCGTGACGAAATCGGCGCGTGGGAACGCATCACGGTGCAGGCCTTCGCCTATAAGCCCGAGAAAACCTTCCTGCCGAAAGCACCGCTGAATGTTGGACTGCGCATCGATGGCTCGAAATTCTTCCGTCAGAACACCTTTACGCCCTCCGAATATTTCACCTCCCCTTCGCTCCGCTTCGACCTGGTGCGCGACGACAAACCCGTGCGCACGGTCTTTGTGGAAGCCGCCGAAGTGCATGAAGCCATGACCGACAAACCGAAAGAGGCCGACCGCAACAGGCAGAGAGCTTTGACGATGTCTCTGCGCGAGGGGAAAAAGATAGGGGAGAACCAGATTCTTGAAGTGGACCTCCACGTCGATGAACTGCTCGACACGACTGCCGGTCTTGAAGCCAAGGATATTCTGGAATACCAGATGAAAGTGTTTCGTGAGACGATGGATGCGGAGCTGAAACACCGTGGCCGCAAAATCGTTTTCATCCACGGAAAGGGTGAGGGCGTCTTGCGTTCGGCCATTCTCAAAGAATTGAAAACCCGCTATCGGCAGTGCCGCTATCAGGATGCGTCTTTCCGGGAATATGGTTATGGCGCAACGATGGTGACAATATAGGGGGGCTGAAAATTCTCTTTTGCTTTGATCAGACTCGCCCTACCTTTAAGGGGCGCTGTCGCCTCTCTATCAACCTTGAATATTTCTGAATTTTGAACACCCCATCCGATAGAATCTACCAAATAAAAAAATAATCCTGACCATCTATTTACTATAATAATGTCCAGATGCCATATACTTCATTCCTTGGTTTGCCTCTTCCTCTTCCTGTCTTTCGGCATGCAGAGGGCTGAGGCCAACCCCCGTTGTCTGGCACAGGAAACGACGCCCGACTCGTTGGCCGACAGGGCCTCACTGCTTGCTGCACGCGGGCTGGTGGGCGAACTGCGGCCTTTGTATCAGCGTGCCGGACAGACGTTCCCGCCCAGCGTGCGCCTCTATTGCGAGCTCGCCATAGCGCAGGCCGACCACCGCTGGGAGCACGTGGTGGGGTGTGTTGACTCTCTCACCACCACATATTCGGCCAGCCTTGACTTGAAGGGCCTCATCGCCCTCTGTCTTTTGAAAGCTGAGACGCTCCACCGCCTGGGGCATTTTGAGGCTATGGCCGACTATGCCTCGGAACGCCTCGCCTATTTCCAGGAACGCCGCGTGAAGACCTCCATTCTGGCACCCTTCCGCTCGTTGGCAAAGAAAGGGCGGCGACTTAGCGGCAGCGATTTGCGCACGCAGATGTTGCAGAAGGTGGAAATGGGCGATGCCTATGCCCTGCTGCAATATCCCGACAGCCAAATCGCCGCGCTCGACAATTATGCACGCTGGCGTTGCCGCCTCTTGTTGGCCGTGGCCTACAACCGTCCCGATGTGGCGGCCTCCACAGCCGACAGTCTGCTCTTCTTGAAAGCCGACAGTCTGGACACCAATGATTATATCTCCTGCGTGCATACGGCGGCGCGTGTCTTGATGGTGCAGGGACGTTGGAAAGACCTCAACCGCATGGCCACCAAACTGATGCAGCGGAAGAAAAACAAATTGCTCTGGGAACGCTATCTGCGTCTCTCGAAAACCTTCTTAAACTGCGGCCCGACAACAGTGAGCCGCCCCGAGGGGCAGACCTTCGCCCTCGACCTCTCGCCAGTTTGGCCGCCCTTGGTCAGTGTGGCTTTGAGCGACGACTACCAGTTGTTCACCCTCTCAACTGGCACCTCTTTCACCATCATCACCGAAGCCGACGCAAGAGCGGCGGGAGTGGTGGTCAGCAACGACACGGTTAATGTCGTCTCCTCCCTTGGAGTGGTGCGGGCCGTGACAGCCGTTGCCGACAGCATGGCCTTCGGTCCGGTGGTCATCCGCCATCCGATGGTTTATGTGGCGGTCAACAGTGATCTGGCGGGCGATAGTGTGTACAAAGAAATGGTGCGCACCTTGGGGCTCGTTGACCTTTCGCGCCTTGGATGCGTGGAACTGACGGGCGACGCCCTTTTGCTGCCCCCTGAAAAGGCTGCTGAAGCCTGGCCCGACAAACAGGCCAATCTGCGCTTCACGTCTTACGGCACGCTTTTCTTCGACGAGAAGACCAACGGTAAACTCCGCACTTGGCTCTTGAACACGGCCTGTGCCGACAATATGGCCGGCAGCCGTTATGCCGCGGATGGCAACGGAACTTCCGGCACTGTGGCTTGCGACATACAGGTCGGCGCAGCACGCCCTTTCCCTGTGACGTTGAAGAAAACGGAGGGAGGCGTGGTGGAAGCCGACGGCGTGTTGGGACATCCCTTCTTCCGCCAGACGCTTCCTTTACGCATCAATTTCAGGCGCGGCGTGCTTCAGAGCATTGCGCCATGAAAAGCTGCTGCAAAAGCGGGCTTCGTTGAGAGGGAAGCCTTTGTCGTTCCTCTATTGTGCAATTTCTTGACCCCCTAAACTATATGACAGATAATAAAAAACGCGTGATGGTGGCCATGTCGGGCGGCATTGACAGTTCGGCCGTCTGCCTCATGTTGCAAGATGCCGGCTACGAAGTGTTGGGCATGACCATGCGTGTTTGGGATTTGCCGCGCCAGTTTGATGCCGACGACAACGTGCCCCGTTTCATCCGTGAAGCGCAGGCCCTGGCACAACGCCTTGGCATAAAGCACCATGTGGTGGATGTGAGAGACACTTTCCGCCAGTCGGTCGTCAGATATTTCTGCGATGAATATGCCAACGGACGCACCCCTAATCCCTGTGTGCGTTGCAACCGCGATTTCAAATTTCGCATCCTGCGCGAGCAGGCCGATGCCAATGGCTGCGAGTTTATGGCCACGGGCCACTACGTGAGAACCGAAACCCTGAACGGCCACACCTATCTCCTAACGGGCGACGATGCGCGTAAGGATCAGTCGTATTTCCTTTGGCGTGTGCCAGAAAGCACCTTGCAACGCTGCCTCTTCCCCCTCGGCGGACTTCATAAAGACCAGGTGAGGAACTATTTGAAGCAGAAGGGTTTCGAACTCGTTGCGCGGCAGGGAGAGTCGATGGAGGTGTGTTTCGTTGAAGGCGACTATCGCGACTTCCTACGGGCACAATGTCCCGACCTCGAAGCACGCGTTGACGGCGGAGCCTATGTCGACGAGACTGGACGCCGCTTGGGACTCCACCGTGGTGTGCCGTTTTACACCGTCGGACAGCGTAAGGGATTGGGCATTGCGCTGGGGCATCCCGCCTATGTGCTGAGGCTCAATGCAGAGAAAAACACCATTGTTCTCGGAGAAGAGCAGGCTTTGCAAACTTCCTGCTTCTTTGTTGAAGACTGGCAGGCGGTGTGTGAACCGCGCTTCTTTGAAGAAGAACATCTTTCGGTGCGCATCCGTTACCACAGCAATTCCATGCCCTGCCGCGTGAAGCGCCTCGACGACGGACGCCTGCTCGTTCGGACCATTGAACCCGTGAGCGCCGTGACGCCAGGGCAGAGCGCCGTTTTTTATGTCGGCAACCGCTTGGTGGCAGGCTCCGTGATTGCCTCTCAAAAGGGCATCGGACAGTATGCGGCCTGCGAAGACTGACCACCTACTGACCATTACTAAACACAAAAACTACAGACTAATATGAAGAATCCAATCATCAGAATAATCGCCTCCTTCGTCGTCGCAGCGTTTGCCTGCGGCGCAAATGGCGCCGGCCTGCCGAAAGACAGTGTCGCCAAACTGTTGTCGGACAAGAATGACGCGTGGCCCGTGGCCTATCGTTACCGTGTCACCTTCACTGATAAGTCAAACAATAGCTACTCCACCAAGCGTCCGGAGGAATTTCTTTCCCCGAAGGCCTTGGAGCGCCGCCGTAAATTCGGCATCAAGGTCGACCAATATGACTTGCCCGTGACACCCGTCTATTTGGAATATCTGAGCCGCCAGGGCTTCCGCGTGCTGACGACGAGCAAATGGAACAACACCGCCGTGGTGGAAACCACCGACACGATGCTCGTCAAGAAACTCGGCGGCGTGAAGTTTGTCAAGTCTGCGCGATTGGTGTGGAAAACGCCGAAGCCAGCCGAAGCCGAGGAGAAGGTCGACCGCAAAGCGATGGTGGTCAATTCCTGCGACACGCTCAAGAACTATTACGGCCATTCAGAAGGCCAGGTGAGCATGATAGCTGCCGACAGTATGCACCGCGCCGGCTTCACTGGTGAAGGTGTGGTCATCGCTGTCATCGACGGCGGTTTTTACAACACCGACTGCATCAAAGGTTTGCAAAACGCCAAGATTCTCGGCACTCACAATTTCGTACACACCGACCAGAGCGTCTATGAGGGCCACACACACGGCACGATGGTGCTTTCCTGCATAGCCGCCGATGTGCCAAACAGTCTGGTGGGGACGGCACCGCGTGCCTCCTTCTATCTCTTGGTGAGCGAAGACGGGGAGAGCGAACAGCGTGTGGAAGAAGACAATTGGTGTGCCGCCCTGGAATATGCCGACAGCGTGGGAGCGGACATTGCGACCTCATCGTTGGGCTATACCACTTACGACGACGCACCCTCCCTCCACAACTATTATGAGCTCGACGGCGAGACGGCGGCCAACAGCCGCGCAGCTTCGTTGGCCGCCAGTCGTGGATTGCTCGTGCTCAACAGTGCGGGAAATAGCGGTGACGAAGAATGGAAGCTCATCGGTGTGCCTGCCGATGCGAAAAACATCCTGACAGTGGGCGCTGTGACGGAAGAACGTCACAACACCGTCTTTTCTTCCTTGGGCCATACGGCCGACGGACGCATCAAGCCCGACGTTATGGCGTTGGGACAAGACGCCTGGCTCTTTGACGTCACGGGAAGCATCACGGTGGCTAACGGCACCTCCTTCTCCACGCCCATCATGGCCGGTGCGGTTGCCTGTCTGATGCAGGCCTGTCCCAGCAAGCGCCCGGAGGAAATCATACGCGCCGTGCAACTCTCTGGCGACAATGTCAAGCACCCCGACAATGTCTTTGGCTATGGCATTCCGAATATCTGGAAGGCCTATCAGATGCTCAATAAATAAAGGACGACCCTGAAGGGTGGGGCGTTCAAAATTGAAATATCAAAGGTTAGCGGTAGTGCCCTTGCAGCGGAGATTTGCACTGGCCCACACAATCGTCTGTTGCGGCGCCAGCATTGTAGCTTACTTTGCTCGCAAAGTGAGGGCCACGAACACGTAGCGAACATGGCCAGCGCTCTGGGGCATTACTTTGTTGGATTTTCGGCTCGTGCTTGTCCGCCACAATATTCGCCCCCCTCACTTTGCGAGCAAAGTGAGCTACAGTGCTTCGCCTCAACTCTCCGCTAAATGTCCGCGTGGTGATCTTTGCGCCCCCCCCAATAAATCGCCTAATTAATAATTCAGAGAAACATTGAACAACAAATACCTCTCGTTATACGAACTGAACAACCTCGTGCGAGGCACGCTGGAACAGACCTTTCACCAGCGCTTTTGGATGGTGGCCGAGCTCAGTGAGGTGCGGCCTGCCATGAGCGGCCATTGCTACGTGGAGTTTGTTGAGAAAGACCCGCGCAGCAATGCCCTTCGCGCCAAAGCCAGCGGCATGATATGGCGTGATGTTTTTCCGTTGCTCGCGGCGCACTTCGAGCAGAAGACAGGGCAGCGCCTCGCTGCCGGTTTGAAGGTGCTCGTTGAGGTGTCGGTGGTCTTTCACGAACTCTATGGCTACCGCCTCGTCGTCAGCAATATCGACCCCAGCTACACCTTGGGCGATGTGGCCCGCCAGCGGCAGGAAATCATCGAACAGTTGCGGCAAGACGGGGTGTTGGAACTCAACAAGGAACTTCCCCTGCCGCGCCCTCTGACCCGCGTGGCGGTCATTTCCAGCAGTACGGCTGCCGGCTATGGCGATTTCTGTCGCCAGTTGGAGCAGTCGGGCTATGGTTTCACCACTAAACTCTTTGCGGCCACGATGCAGGGAAACAAAGTGTGCCAGAGCATCGTCGACGCGCTCGACCTCGTGGCAGAAGAAATTGATCGCTGGGATGTCGTTGTCATCATCCGTGGTGGCGGCGCCGTGAGCGATCTCGGAGGGTTCGACAATTATGAACTGGCCTTCAATGTGGCGCAATTTCCGTTGCCTGTGTTGACGGGCATCGGGCATGAACGCGATGACACCGTGGTGGATTATGTTGCCAACACCCGGTTGAAAACTCCGACCGCCGTGGCCGCCTTCCTCATTGACCGCCATGCCGGCGAATTGCAGTTGCTCGATGCGTTGGTGCAGCGGATGCGCCGCGCCGCCGACCGCCAGATGAAGGACTATCAGGCCCGCTTGTCGTTGCTTACACACCGTTTGAATGTCGGCCGCACGCAGTTTGTCGGCAAAGAACGTATGCGGTTGTTGCGTTTCCAGAGTCGCCTCAGTGTGGCCATGCAACAGCGCGTGTTGGCGGCAAAGGTGAGGCAGACCAAACTGCGCCTGGCGATGGACGCTACGCTGACTTCCCGTCTCATGCGCGAACGCCATCGCTTGCAGATGCTCCAGCAATCCGTTCGGTTAGCCTCTCCCCAACGTATCCTCGGACAGGGCTACAGCATCACCCTCAAAGACGGGAAGGCCGTGAAGGACGCCGCGTTGCTCAAAAAGGGCGACGAACTCATCACGGTTTTGGCCTCGGGCCGCGTGAAGAGTGTGGTGGCGGAATGAGCGACAATTTTGAATACTTATCTTATTTAAAGACATGACATACGAACAAGCAATCAAGCGTCTCGAGGAAATCGTGACGGGTCTTGAATCGGGAACCCTGGAATTGGAGAAGTTCACCGAATACATGGCGGAGGCCGAAAAACTCAACGCCTTCTGTGAGGGCGTGCTCAATCAGTTGCAAGAAAAAATCGATTCAAACGAAACCGTAAATGGGAAAGAATAAATTAGCAAAATTTGCCGATATGGCAACCTATCCCCACGTCTTCGAGGCGCCAGGGGTGGCTGTGGATGAAGCACCATTTGAAATGCGCGGCCAGTGGCACGAGAAGTTTTTCAACAACGACAACCCCATCGTCTTGGAATTGGGCTGCGGCCGCGGAGAATACACCGTGGGGCTGGCACGCCTTTTCCCCGACAAAAACTTCATCGGCGTCGACATCAAGGGATCACGTATGTGGACGGGAGCTACGGAATCGCTCAATGAGGGCATGAAAAATGTGGCCTTCCTGCGCACGCACATCGAATTTATCGACCGCTTCTTCGCGCCGGGCGAGGTGGCGGAGATATGGCTCACGTTCTCCGACCCGCAGATGAAAAAGGTGACGAAGCGACTCACGTCGACCTTCTTCTTGGAGCGCTACCGCCGTTTCCTTGTCAACGACGGATTGGTACATCTGAAAACCGACAGCAACTTTCTTTTCACCTATACCAACTACGTGGTTGATGAAAACAAATTGCCTGTGCTCTTCCGCACCGACGACCTCTATCATACGCTCTCTGTGGAGAAGGATGAAGAGGTGCAGCGCATTCTCGGCATACAGACTTACTATGAGCAGCAATGGATTGCCCGTGGTTTGAACATCAAATACCTCAAGTTTCAACTCCCGACGGAGGGAGAACTCCGCGAACCTGACGTGGAAATTGAACTCGATGACTACCGCAGTTACAATCGTTCGAAGCGTTCTGGCCTCGACAAGGCAAAATAAATCATGATGAATAAATTCAAGACATTGGTGGCCGCGCTCTGTTTGGCAGGCACGGCGCTCAGTTCTGCGGCGCAGGACCGCGTCACCGGAGAAACGCCAGCCGACTATGCCGAGCGCATGGCTTGGTTTGGCGATGCCAAACTCGGTATTTTCATTCATTGGGGCATCTATGCCGTGAAGGGAGTGTCGGAGAGTTGGTCGTTTTATAACGGACGCATCTCTTTCGACGACTATATGGCGCAGAAGAAAGGCTTCACTGCCGCTAATTATAATGCCAAAGAATGGGTGGATCTCATAGAACAGAGCGGTGCGAAATACACCGTTCTCACCACGAAACACCACGACGGCTTTTGTCTTTGGGACACGAAGACCACAAAGAGCAATGCCGTGAAGCAGTCGCCGGCCAAGCGCGACCTCATCGCCCCGTTTGCCGAGGAAGTGAAGAAACGCAAGGACTTGCACCTTGGTCTTTATTTTTCGTTGCTCGACTGGAGTCGTGACGACTATCCCAACCAGACGCGCACTTTCTCGCGCTACGATATCAAGAAGGAGCCGAAGCGTTGGCAGCATTTCGTGAATTTCAATTTCGCGCAGCTCGACGAGCTCAACACGAAGTTCCATCCCGACCTTTTCTGGTTTGACGGCGACTGGGAGCAGAAGGCCGAAGACTGGAATGCAGAGGGCATTATCCGTCTCCTGCGTGGCAAGAATCCGACGGTGATTGTCAATTCGCGCATTCAGGGCTACGGCGACTATGCCACGCCGGAGCTCGGGGTGCCTGTTGTGCAACCGAAAGACCGTTATTGGGAACTCTGCTACACGATGAACGATTCGTGGGGCTACCAGACGGATGACCATAATTTCAAGAGTCCGCAAATCTTGCTCCGCACTTTCGTCGACTGCATCAGCAAGGGGGGCAACCTCCTATTGGACTTCGGACCGATGGCCGATGGCACGATTCCCGCGCCAGAGGTGGCCATCCTGAAAGCATTCGGACGCTGGACGTCGAAGCACAAGGAGGCCATTTATGGTACGCGTGCTGGTATTCCCGCCGACCATTTCTGCGGCGGCTACACAGCGCTCAACAAGAAGGGTGACATCCTCTATCTCTACTTGCCCTACCGTCCCAACGGCCCACTGGAGTTGAAGGGCATCGTGAACGACATCAAAAAGGTGCGCGTGGTTGGCGGCAACGGACAACCGCTGAAGACCACCATCTATAACAAACTTTCATGGAGCGAAGTGCCAGGCATCGTCTATGTCGATGTGCCAGAGCAACAGCTCGACCAAGACATCACCGTCTTGGCCGTTGAACTCGACGGTCCGCTGAAACTCTACCGCGGTTCCGGACAGGTCATTACGATGAATGAGTGATACTTTTTCCTCAATATAAAAACAGCCAGCCTTGCAAACATCTTTGCAAGGCTGGCTGTTTTTAATATGGTAATGGTGAAGCTCTTTAGAAGCTCTTCGTTCAACTGCGCTTCACGACAATAGCCGTTTTTATTTCTGCCAAATCTTTTCTCCGCTTTCCGTCACCACGATGCCGTGGTGGCCTGTGCCTTTAACGGCAATGCCTTTCAGGTCGTACAGGCGTTGACTGCCCTTGTCGGCATTCGTTGGTGGCTCGATGCCACTCACTTCGCTCATTTCGTTGATTTGCTGGAATAAGCGCCAGGGCGATATTTGTTTGTAATTGGCTGCGCATCCGAAGGGGACGAGCAAGGTGACAGTGTTATAGTGGTTGTTGTCGAATATCGTGAAGAGAATTTGCGGCGGATTTTTCCAAGAACATTCAAGCGTTTTGAGCGCGTTGCATCCTTGGAAGGCATTTCCGCCGATGTCCTTGATGCCACGGTGCAGCTTGACGCTCTTGAGGTTGCTCATGCCATCGAAGCAAGAACTGTTCAGGGCTTCCACGTCTTCTGGCACTTCCACTTCCGTGACTTCTTCGTCTTGTACAAACAAGCGGTGGGCGCTCCGAAGCGGATTGATGCCGAAACGGATATTGAACCACTGGCGCAGATTGGGGATGACGACCTTGTCCATTCTCGGAAGATTGCTCTTCGCAATGAAAGTAAGGGTGCTTGGAAGGTTTAGCGTGAACATTTTCGAAGCGCCACCGAAGGTCAGTGCGTCTTCGCCCAAGCCAGTTACGCCCTCAGGCAGTTGGGTTTCGGGGCAGCAGCTGATGGCCACGTTGGTCGTTGAATTGATGATAGCGTTGCAGGCGTTTCTCGAATCGAAAACCGTGTTCTCCGCGTCAACTGTTATGTTGCTTAATGTGGCATCGTATGAGAAAGGATTGCCGTGCATGATCTTCACGCTCGAAGGAATGTGTAGCTTCTGGAGGCTGTTGAGGTTTCCGAAAGCGTTTTTCCCGATTTCCTCGACGGCTCCGAGGTTGAGGCTCGTTAGGTAACGGTGGCCAGAAAAAGCGGATTCGCCCACGTATTTGACGGACTCTGGCAATGAGAGGCTTTTCAATCTTCCAGATTGCCCGATGAAGGCTTCCTTGCCAATCCATCTGACCTTGTTGCCGAGGGTGATGCTGCTGGCCGCACTTCCATAGAATGCGCTCTCAGGAATGGAGTCTATGCCGTTTCCAATCTCGATTTCCGTTAGATGGGAACAGGCGTAAAAAGCAGCTTTCCCAATGGTTTCTATGTGGTCTGGGAGCTTCACCGAGGCGAGAGAGGGCTGCTGCGCGAAAGCATACGGTTTGATGACGCGCAGGTGTTTCCCGAATTGGATGCCGCTGCGATATTGGTTGCCTTTGAGCGCGTTTTCGCCAACCGACACCACGTAGTAGGCCGTGTCGCCGTGCGTCACTCTGTCGGGGATGACGGTGATGCCTCGGAATGTGGCATCGCCGCCCGCCACTTCCACCGTGGAATCGCGCGGGGAGAGAATGCGGTAGAACAGGTCGCCGTTTTTGAAGTCATAGTGCGTGGTCTGTGCGCTTGCGCCTGTAAAAAGGCAGAGCAGGAACGAAAAAAGCGTTGTTTTGGGTTGAATCATATTAGAATTATATGTGGGGTTCGGAATTTTATCCCAAAGAGAACTTTAATGATAGGAAAAACAGCATTGGAGATTCCAGAAATCCTTTACAAAGTCATCTACTCGCGGCCGAGAGTAGCGCGAACGGCGGCCGCAAGTAGCGCTACCTGCGGCCGCGAGCAGCACGAATCGCGGCCGCGGGTAGCAGACTTCTTCTTAGCCTGGCGAATGACACGTAGCGAATATAGCCAGCGCTTTAGGTCATATCTTCGTTGGATTTTTAGCCGTGTTTGGCCGCCACAATATTCGTCCCCCCTCACTTTGCGAGCAAAGTGAGCTACAGTGCTTCGCCTCAGACCTTCGCCGAATGTTCGCGTAGCGCCTCTTGTCGTTGCACCGCAAGCGCCTTGCTATTTGGATCAAAACCGTGCGGATTTTTTCTAGATTTTGAACACTCTACCACTGGGACGCATCAGTCTGGCAAATAGGTGAAGAGTTGCGTGAGCGACTTGGCGTCTTTCCAGCTCCAGAAATGGTCGGCCATCAGATTTTTGAACGCTTTCTTCATTTCGGGGCGCACGTATTTTTTGAAGGCCGTTTCGTTTGCTGGAATCAGTTCGCCTTTGATGCTGAAATAATATTTGTCCTTCAGAGGATAGCCCTGTTTGAAGGTGAAAGCCTGTCCGTCGATTTCAAAGAACGCACCGGCATCGGTGATTTCAAAGAAAGGCAGGTTGGTGCCGCCCTCAGTCTCATCTTTGAGTTTCTTGTCATCGATGGTGGTCACGCAAAGCAGATAGTTGTATCCCTTTTGCGCTACGACGAGCCCCATCTGGTTGCTGTCGCGCAACTTCATGTATTTGACAGAGTCAAACTCCACGCCGAGCACGTTCTGCACGTAGGCCTCCTTCACGGTCTTGCCGTCCATGAAGCAGAGCGTGCTGTTCTTTAGCAGAATGTTGGCCTTGGCCCTTGTGAAGCGTCCGAAGGGCTGCAGCACCTTGGCGTCCTTGAATTCTTTGAAGGCGAAAATTTCTTGCGTGCGTTTCTCTATGGCTTGCTGCTGGGCAAAACCTGAAAATGACAGACTGACGAAGAGCAGTATGAAAGAAAGGATTTTTTTCATGTGATTTGGTTTAAATGGTTGGGGTAGGGTTGGTAAAAAAAAGAGGGGCTTCATCCTGTTTGTGGTGTGAGCGCGTCCTCCCAAAATTTAAGACAAAAATAGTGGAAAGCGCGTTATCGGCCAAATTTTCTCCAATAAATTCGATTTGGCCCTGTATTTACTGCCATTTTTGTACCTTTGTAGGCGCAATAACTATAACCTTTGTAGGCGCTTAACTATAAAATCTGTATGACCCAACTCCCAGATAAATTCAAATTGCAAGTGGCCCAGTTGCTCGGGCAGGAAGAAGCCGATGGTCTTTGTCGCGCATTGCTTGAGGAACCTACCGTCAGCGTGCGTGTCAACAGAGCGAAGGCTGGCTGTCCGCCGCAGAACGTGGAGAATGAGCGCGTGCCCTGGTGCGAAACAGGCTATTATCTCTCTTCGCGCCCTTCGTTTACGCTCGATCCGCTTTTCCATGCCGGAACCTATTATGTGCAGGAGGCCTCTTCCATGTTTATAGAACAGGCTTTCAAGACGATGGACTTCCAGCCCCAGCGCATGCTCGATCTTTGTGCCGCGCCCGGAGGAAAAAGCACGTTGTGGCGTTCCTTGTTGCCCGACGGAGCACTTCTCGTTGCCAATGAGCCCATACGACAGCGGGCCATGATCCTGCTTGAAAACCTGACGAAGTGGGGGCACCCTGACGTGGTGGTGACCAATGCTTATCCAGAGGACTTCGCACCGCTGAGAGGTTTCTTCGACGTGGTGACAACCGACGTGCCTTGCTCTGGAGAGGGGATGTTCCGCAAGGAGGAAAAAGCCGTTGAAGACTGGTCGTTGGAGGCGGTTAACCATTGCGCGGCCCGCCAGTGGCAGATTGTCTGTGACATTTGGCCCACTTTGCGTGAGGGCGGTTATCTGGTGTACAGCACCTGCACGTTCAACCGCGAGGAAAACGAAGACCAGGTGGACCGCATCTGTCAGGAACTCGGGGCGGAAGTGGTGCCAGTGTCTGTGGATGCCTCGTGGGGCGTTTGCGGAGACACCACCGGGCGGCATCTGCCAGTTTCCCATTTCTTCCCAAATCACGCCCGTGGCGAAGGACTCTTCTTGGCGCTGTTGCGTAAGACTTCGGCCGACGATGCGCCAGCAAAAAACAAGAAACAGAAGAAGCGGCGGCCAACGCCACCCGTTGCTGGTGGCAAGAATGTGGCGCAGTGGTTGGCAAACGATGGGGATTTTAAATTGTTCCGTCCCGATGAAACTCACATCTGCGCGGTCAGAAATCATTTATTTGAAGACGTGGAGCGTGTTTGCAACACCGTGCGCAGCCTTTCAGCTGGCATCGTCCTGGCGGAAGAAAAGGGACGCAAATTTGCACCGACCACCGAACTCGCCCTAAGTACGCAGAGAAATGAGGCGGCATTTCCCAAGGCAGAGTTGACTTTAGAGGAGGCTGTGGCCTATCTGCGCAAGGAAACTCTGACGCTGAGCTCGGAAGTGCCGCGTGGCTATGTTCTGGCATGCTATCAGGGACATCCAATGGGCTTCCTTAATAACCTCGGTTCGCGTGCCAACAATCTTTATACAACGGAGTGGCGTATCAGGACAAAGACACTTTAACGGGGATGGGGCAACCCTGAAATGGAAAGCCCAAGGCATAAATTCAAGGGTTTCCTGACGCCGTTTGATTTGTGGAACACCCATACACCTATATTATATATGAAGTATTTGGAATTTACATTTACGACAATCCCAGGCGGCGAAGCCGTTCAGGATGTCCTTTCCGCTGTGTTGGCCGAAATCGGTTTCGACAGTTTCGTTCATACAGGTTCGCTCGATTTGCCGCGCCAAGCACGCACCGACGACCCCGAAGCGCCGATTTTTGCCGAACCGTCGGCCAACGACAGCTATAAAGCCTACATCCAGCAGGACCTCTATGACGAGGAGGCCCTGAAGCAGGCGTTGCTTGATTTCCCCATTCCCGGTGTGGAAATCCGCTATGAACAGGTGGAGGCCGAAGACAAAAACTGGAACGAAGAGTGGGAGAAGCATTATTTCCAACCGCTCGTGGTGGGAGATCGCTGTGTCATCGCCGGAACATTCCACAAAAATGTGCCGCAGGCGGAATACAATATCACCATCAATCCGCAGATGTCCTTTGGCACAGGCCATCATGCCACCACGTCGCAGATGATTCAGCGCATCCTCGACGACGATATGGAGGGTAGGGAAGTGCTCGACATGGGTTGCGGCACCAGCATCCTCGCCATATTGGCCCGTATGCGCGGCGCGAAACATTGCGTGGCAGTCGATGTCGACGAATGGTGCGTGAAAAATTCGCAGGACAACATCGCGCTGAACCATGTTGACAACATCGATGTCTTTCTCGGCGACGCTTCCTGCCTGGCAAGCAAAGGTCCGTTCGACCTCGTCATTGCCAATATCAACCGCAATATCCTCTTGAACGACCTGCAATATTATGTGCCGCGCATGAAAGAAGGTGCCTATATATATATGAGTGGTTTCTATGTTTCCGACATTGAAAAAATCCGCAAGGAAGCAGAGCGGCAAGGTCTCACCTTCGTTGATGCCCGCAGTCAAGACGACTGGGCCTGCGTGAAGTTGGTAAAACTCTGATAGGGGCATTACTTATGTAACGTCAAAAAAAATCAGAATGCCCCTAAAGAAAACGGGGAAAATTCTTTGCCATGTCTGTTTTCGTCGGTATATTTGTCCTGTGAAAACGCATGGTGACGTAAAAAGTGGAGGAGCAGACAAGGAGAAATGCCAGTCTGCCTGTTCGAACGTTTCAAAAGCGCACGACAGTGTGTTTTGAAGAAAGAAATGTTAATTATTGTCTCAGCGCTTGCCCCACCGCCTATTATTGGCTAACTTTGCGTGTTGTATGGGCGCATTGCGCTCGTGCGTGAATAGCGAAACTCAACTGAATCATATAAATCAATTAAAATCTATAAACTTTTAATCATTCAAAACAATGGCAACTACAAATGCTACCGCCCCTAAGGGCGCACCTAAGAAACAATCTCAGGGTTTCACCGGTATCAAGTCCGGCTTTACGGTAATCATTCTCTGCTGCATCATCGCAGTATGTATCTATCTCTTCGTATTCGGTTCTGCCAGCAACTTCAAGGGCGACATCGGTGCAGCATTTGTTTGCATGTCTGACGCTGAAGCTTTCGAACCTGCAGGTTTGATCGGTACGGTCTACATGGGTGGTTTCGTTGTGCCTATCATCTGGACTTTGCTCTTCTCTGTAATTGCTTTCTCTATCGAGCGTTACTTCGCCATCCGCAACGCTTACGGTCGCTCAAGCTTGACCAAGTTCGTTGCTGACATCAAGGCTGCTCTTCAGGCTAACGACCTCGTTAAGGCTCAGGCTATCTGCGACAAGCAGCGTGGTTCTGTCGCTAACGTTGTAGGCGCAACTTTGAAGAAGTACAAAGAAATGGAAGGCAACACGGTCCTCACTAAGGAACAGAAGATTCTCGCCATCCAGAAGGAACTCGAAGAAGCAACTGCTCTCGAAATGCCTATGATGCAGGAAAACTTGCCTATCATCGGTTCTATCGTAACCTTGGGTACTTTGACTGGTTTGTTCGGTACTGTGTTGGGTATGATCAAGTCGTTCTCAGCTATGTCTGCCGGTGACGGTGGTACTGACTCTTCTGCATTGGCAGTCGGTATTTCTGAAGCCTTGGTTAATACTGCATCTGGTATCTTGACTGGTGCTTTGGCCGTTATTTCTTACAACTACTACACTAACAAGATTGACCGCTTGACCTTCAGCCTCGACGAAGTAGGTTTCTCTATCGTTCAGACATTCTCAGCAACTCACTAATCATAGAAAAGGTATTTAAGACATGGGACGTTTTAAAGTAAAAAAACAAGACACGTTCATAGATATGACGCCTATGAGCGATGTCATGGTCCTGCTGCTTACCTTCTTTATGCTTACTGCGACGTTTGTAAAGGAAGAGCCTGTTAAGGTTAACACTCCAGGTTCAGTTTCAGAAGTAAAAATCCCTACAACAAACTTGCTCACCATCTTCGTTGAAAAGAACGGAAAGGTGTTCTTGAGTTTGGATTCACCTGCTGCCATGGCTAAAACGGCAGACCAGTTGAACACCGACCAAAAGGCAACGGTGATTGGTGATGTCAGCACTTTTGCACAAGTGCCAATGTTCGGTACTCCTCTGAATCAAGTAAACAGTTGGTTGGCGCTTGAAGACCGCAATGGTTATCTCGCCAAGAACCCGGCTGCTGGTATTCCCTGCGACAGCGTCTCTGATGAGTTGAAGGTTTGGGTGACTGCAGCAAGCGAAGCCTTGGGCGACGATAAACTCAAAATCGCCATCAAGGCCGACAAGCATACCTCATACAAGGTAATCAAAAATGTAATGAAGTCTTTGCGCGACATCGACAAGAACCGTTATAACCTTATAACGTCGCTTGCCGGAGCAGAGCAGTAATTAATAGAATGTTATGGCAAAACAAGTAAAATCGAAACAAAAGAAAATGAACGCCCGCGTGGACTTCACGCCGATGGTGGACATGATTATGTTGCTCGTGACATTCTTTATGCTCTGTACGTCTTTGCTGAAACCGCAGACCATGGAAATCTCTATGCCTTCGGACAAGCAAGATATTAAGGATGAACAGCGCAACCAGGCTAAAGCGAGCGAAGCCGTTACGATTCTCGTGGCTGGTCAAGACCGTCTCTTCTACTTCGAGGGTAAACCCGAAGAAGCTGCTCAGAACTTGGTTGAAACCAAGTATGGCAAGGACGGACTCCGTGCTTTCCTCTTGCATAAGAATGGCAAGGCACAGGAAGAAGTGGCTAAGCTGAAGAAGGAATTTGAAACGAGAGATATCAATGAAGAGAGTAAGAAGGAATATAACCAGAGACTCTCTGATATCAGAAGTGCAAAGGGTACTCCTACCGTCATTATCAAACTTGCCGACGACGCAAGCTACGATAATATGATGAAAGTTCTTGACGAGATGTTGATTTGCAACATCGGTAAATACGTGATTGATAACTTTACGGATGCCGACAAAGCGCTCCTCACTCCGAAGGGCGTGAAGTTTGCACAGTAATTTAATAAGCAAAGTAACACATAAGATATGTCTAAAGTCGATTTAGTATCACGCGGTTGGTGTGACATCGTGTTCGAAGGACGTAACAAAGAGTACGGCGCTTATCGAATGCGTGCAAGAGCTGGTCGTCGTAATGTTTTCGCCGTCATCTGCCTCTTGGCTCTCATCGCTGCCATCGGCGTTATCGTCGGTATCAAGGCTGCCGTTGAAAGCATCACCAAGAAAGACATGACGGAGGAATCTACCGTTCAGTTGCAACAGCTCAAGAAAGAGGAGCCTAAGAAGAAAGAGGAGAAGAAAATTGAAGTGAAATACGACGAACAGAAAGTCGAGAAGGTCGCTGTCAAGGCTTCTATCCAGTTCACGGTTCCTAAGATTGAAGATGATGCCTTGGTTGATGAATCCAAGGAAGTAAAGAGTCAGGATAAGATCACGAAGAGCAACATTTCTATTGCCTCTCAAGACTATGCCGGTGACGTCAACGGTACCATCACGATGGACCAGTTGAAGGAAGGCCAGTCTGCAGGTGGTACGGCTGCTCCTAAGGAAGAAGAAATCATGGATAACAGCATCGTTGAAGTCCAGGCTACTTATCCGGGTGGCGAACCTGCCCTCTTGAGATTCATCTCTGATAACTTGGTTTATCCGAACATCGCTCAGGAACAGGAAATCCAGGGTACTGTTGTGCTCCGCTTCCGCGTAGAGAAGGACGGTTCTATTGGTGAAATCGTCATCAAGAAGGGCCTCTCTAAGGAATGCGACATGGCTGCCGCCGCTGTTGTTAAGAAACTCCACCGTTTCACTCCGGCTCGTCAGCAGGGTCACCCCGTTCCGGTATGGTTTACATTGCCAATCCGTTTCCAGATCCGATAATTCCATAATCTTTGGGATTACTGGTTAAGGAAATGGTTGGACATTAGTAAAAACCAATTTTTTAAAGTGATTAAATATGCGAAACCTATGGCTATTAGTAGCTGCGGTATGCATAACTCTTGCCACCTCGTGTGGTAGTAATCATCGGAAGCCCGCCACTTGGCGGACTTCCGATGATGTGCATATAGCAGTTGATGAAACGTTCCGCGACATTATGGAAGAGGAGATAGAAACCTTCGGTTTACTGAATCCCTCCTCTGCCATGAAGCCGGTCTATTGCAGTGAAGACTCCGCGATACGCATGCTTCTCAGAGACAGCGTTCGCTGCGCCATCACGACGCGCAAATTGTCGAAAGACGAGTTGGACGTGTTGAAAAACTATAAGCTCGACGCTAAGCAGGCCATGATTGCCACCGACGCGTTTGCTTTGATTGTCAGCAAAGACAATCCCGACACACTCATCACGGTGCCTGAAATCCGTGACATTGTTTCTGGGCGCATCACGCGTTGGGAACAGTTGAAGCATTCTGGAAAGAAGGGCGAGTTGAAACTCGTGTTCGACAATTCTGGTTCGAGCACGGTGCGCTATATGCGCGACTCTCTCCTTGCCGGCCAGCAAGTGGCGGGCAACCTCTATGCGCAAGGCTCCAACCAGGCCGTCATTGACGCCGTGAAAGACAATCCGGAAATCATCGGTGTTGTCGGAGCCAACTGGCTAAAGGGCAAGAGCGATTCCGTGCTGACCTCTTTCGAGAACTTGGATGTGAAGGTGCTGAAGGTGGCCCGCAAGGACGGAAAAAATGAAATCGGGTGGCGGCCATATCAATACCGCATCTTGACGGGAGACTATCCTTTGATACGCTCCGTCTATGTCATTCTAACCGATCCGCGTGTCCGTTCTTACACCAAGTCCTTCTTCTACTTCTTGAAGGGACAGAAAGGACAGACCATCATTTGCAACAGTTCGCAACTGCTGCCTTACACGCCAGTGCAATATAAGTCGGTCCGTGCGGATTAATTGAAGGCGCGGCGTTTTCAACTAACCGTAATACAAGTTTGAGCAGTTTTGAGGATTTGTAATCGTAGTTTCAGAAGCAGTCTGCCTGCCTTTTTGAAATGCCAATTACAAGTTCCCAGAATTGCTCAAGTTCTTTTTTTACTCTGCCATTGCCCCTTCTTTTGGCCCACCTTTATCCCCTCTTTACAGCCTCCTTTAGCCCCTTATGCGCCGCTCCGTCCCCGTCTGCTGCCATTTTATCAGTTAAGATGTCCGTTCAACTATCACTTTTCTATTAATTATCATAAAAATAAGACGTTGCCTTTTGCCCATAGAGGAATAATGAGTAATTTTGCAGAGATTTACGCGAAATGAGGGACCAAGAGCGAGCAGGTACATTTCGTGTGAGCTGGTGTGCATAGAGATAGGAAAACCGCGCCGCCAGTATCAGTTTGAAAATAATAAACACATCATCTTATAAAAATGAAGAAATCTCTTATCAAAAAAGTAGCCCTTTCCGCCCTTCTTCTTCTCGGTGCGGGAAATGTTCAAGCACAAAAAGGCTATGAGGTACCGCCTTTGAGTGAAGAACTTTCGACGATGGCCAATGAGGTTATCGACTTGCAGTTGTCTGACCCAGACAAGGCTAACAAGTCTTTCACCAAATTGATGCGTAAGATTCAGAAGGACAAAGTTGGACTTCTCAGCGTTGGTCAGTACTTCCTTGACAAGAATGTTTATCCTTGCGCCAACCAGTGCGCCAAGCAGCTTTATACTCTCGACCCGACTTACATTCCCGGTTTGATGTTCAACGGTGAAGTTTGCATGATGCGTAAGGACTATGGTGCTGCCGGACAGAAGTTCGACGAAGTGTTGACGGTTGACTCAACTTTCGTGCCAGCCTTGAAGCGCAACGCTTTCGTATATAAGAACGTCAATCCGCACGTGGCCATTGAGATGCTCCAGAAGATCAAGCGTGTTGAGCCGACCAACCAGGCTGCCGACCGCGAACTCGGTGACATCTACTATAACCTCGACGAATACAAGAGCGCCGTTGAGAGCTACAAGACTTATTTCACTGCCGTTGCTGAAAACGATTCTTCAGACATTCGTGCCGCTGAAAACTACTTGCAGTCGCTCTACGCCACGAAGCATTTCATGGAAATCGCCAAGTTGGCTCCGCGTTTCCTCGCTCTCGATCCCAACGATATGGTTTTGAAGCGTATGAAGTTCTTCGCCGACATTGAAAACTATGAGCTCGAGGCTGCCAAGGAAGATATGGCCTACATCTCTGGTCAGGAATATCCCGACAGCTTCTACATCTACCTTGACTACGTTTACGCTTCCAACCTCATGGCCGAGTTGAACGACCTCCCGTCTGCCATCACTTACTATGAGAAAGCTTTGAAGCGCGACACCACCAAGGTGGCTGGTTTGAAGGAATTGGCTTCTCTCTACCGCCGCAACAAGCAGGCCAAGGAAGGTATCGAAACCTATCAGCGTTACCTCGCTGCTTTGGGTGACAAGGTGACTCTCTCAGACCGCTTCGGTCTCGGTCAGCAGTACCTCACCGCCAGTCAGCAGGCCGGCATCTCTCCTGAAGAGAAAGCCAAGTACGTTGAAGGTGGCGACAAAATCTTCTCTGAAATCTTGAAGGAAGACACGCCAGATGCTTACAAGGCAGCTTTGCTCCGCGCCGCCATCCACATCACCGACGGTTCTAAGCCCGAAGAAAATGTGAAGCAGCTCTATGAAGAAGCTTTGAAACTCATGGAAGGCAAAGAGGACATCAACTCTGCCAAGTTGCAGGCTCTCCGCTACCTCGCTTTCTACCACGTTCAGAAAGACGAATTGGATTTGGCCCGCAAGTACACCAACGATATTCTTGCTATCGATGCAGGAAATGCTTTCGCTAAGCAGATTGACGCTTACTTGAAGAGCGCAAACAAGTAATTCTTCCGGAATACAACCCCATAAAAATCCCCGAGGAAGGCTCCGTCTTCCCCGGGGATTTTTGTGTTCAGTGTTAAAGTCGATGGTTTTCAGTCCATGTAGATAGGGTGTTCAAAATATAGAAAAATCTCTGCGCGTTTTTGAACCAAATAACATGGTGGCTACGACATAGCTGCAAGGGGCACAGTGCGGACATTTGGCGGAGGCCTGGGGCGAAGCATTGTAGCTCACTTTGCTCGCAAAGTGAGGGGGGCGAATATTGCGGCGGCCAAGTACGAGCTAAAAATTCAACGAAGATATGCCCCAGAGCGCTGGCTATATTCGCTACGTGTTCGTGGCCCTCACTTTGCGAGCAAAGTGAGCTACAATGCT
>ERZ1035006.69-NODE-69-length-77428-cov-80.439469_pt1 | contig 77428 bp, 69 predicted proteins | sample MGYA00520694_ERZ1035006 | MGnify/ENA primary metagenome ERZ1035006 (study PRJEB33766, sample SAMN09781746) | gut metagenome | biome: gut microbiome | host: Homo sapiens | place: Madagascar | study: EMG produced TPA metagenomics assembly of the PRJNA485056 data set...
GATGATTGCATTCGCAATGCAATACGGGCTTTTGACGAGGTGTTGCCGATGGAATTAGAAAGTGAAGGATAGACTAAGTAAGGTAGTTAAAGATATTACAGTTGTGAGACAGGAGAATGAAAAAAATGAGCTGTTACGAAAATTTGGTAATGAAAACACAAATGAACTATTCAAGACACTATAGTACCTATGCATCCGGCGGTACTGCTATAGTGTTGAGCAAACAAAAACCACTTCCTTATGAGGAACAGATTCAGGAATTTGTTCGCAGAGTGCAGGAGGCAGAGTGTATCATAGTAGGCGGAGCATCCGGTTTATCAGCGGCTGGAGGTGGTGACTTTTATTATAGTGATACCCCTTCTTTTCGTGAGCATTTTGGAAAATTTGCAGATAAGTATGGATTCAAAGGTGCTTTTAGCGGAATGATGCATCGGTTTTCTACAAGAAATGAACACTGGGGATATGTGGCAACCTTTTTAAATACTACACAAAATGCTCCTATCAGAGAGCCATATCTGGATTTGGATAAAATTTTGCAGGGAAAAGATTTTCATATCTTAACGACTAATCAGGATACACAGTTTGTAAAGATTTATTCGGAAGAAAAGGTCAGTGAGATTCAGGGAGATCATCGTTTCTTCCAGTGTTCCCAGTGTTGTCAGGATGAAACATGGGATGCCGTACAACCTGTGGCAGATATGATTGCGGCTATGGGAGAGGGGACAATGGTGCCGGATGAACTGATTCCTCGCTGCCCTCATTGTGGTGCGGAAATGTTTCCGTGGGTAAGAGGATATGGGAATTTTCTGCAAGGGAAAAAATACGAAGAAGAATATGAGAAAATCTCAAAATACATTCAAAAGAACAAAGATAGAAAAATTCTCTTTATAGAACTTGGAGTAGGGCGCATGACACCGATGTTTATACAGGAACCGTTTTGGGAACTGACAAACAGCTTGAAAGATGCATATTATATCTCCGTAAATTCAGAATATCAGTTTTTGCCGGAATTCATTGAAGATAAGGGGATTGCTATTTTGGGAGATATAGGAACAGTGTTAAAAGATTTGCAGAAAGCAAAAGAGGAAAGTGCATTTGTATAGGATACTTGTTCTTGATATTCCACTTGATGGAGAAACATTAGAATATTGATTGATACAAAACTGCACTCAGGGATATTGTGGGTGCAGTTTTGCATTAAAATTATTGATTACGATACAGTTTCTGATATGCAGTAGGTAATATATGAAAAATCGGAAGATGACAAGCACAAGCTGGTTATTGATACTTATGCAGCAGGTGTTGTGAAAGAAATCTTCCGGCTGAAGCTTCACGGAATGAGTCAGGAGACAATAGCAACCCAGTTGAATGATGAGGGTGTACTTGCACCTATGGAATATAAGCAGAGCACAGGGAGCGGTTATCAGGCCGGATTTTTACAGAATGATAAGTCGGTATGGAGTTCAGTCACAGTCCGCAGGATTCTTGAAAATGAGATTTATATTGGAAATCTTGTTCAGGGCAAAAGAACAACACCAAATCATAAGGTTAAACAGGAGGTTGTTAAGCCAGAAGCCGACTGGATAAGAATTGAGAAAAACCATGAGCCGATTATAAGTGACAGGGACTTTGAGATTGTTCAAAGACTGTTAGGAATGGATACGAGAATCTCTCCGGATTCCGATGTGGTCTATAACCTTTCCGGTATTGCAGTATGTGCAGACTGCGGTGCACCAATGACAAGAAAAATTACTACAGCAGGCATATATTGGTTCGGCGGTGCATGGGAAAGTGGTAATTGAGAAATACAATAATATTCCACTCCATGCAACAGATTCAAGTGAATGGGTCATTGTTGAAAATACGCATGAGCCGCTTGTTGACAAAGAGACATTTGAAAAGGCACAGGAAAGAGTAAAGGAAATCTGATAGGCATATTCAAATACATATAAAACAAATCACGCGCAGCGAAATCCTACGAAATATTGTAGAATAACGCTGCGCGTCATATTTATCTCTTATCAATCGAATTGCCAGCACAAAAAAGTGAACACCGACAATCTATCGGCATCCACCTCTACTACTGTGCAAATTTTTGACGCGAATCAGATTTTCGTTTTTCAATTACACAGATACCGGATCAGCAGGTAAAAAAAGAAAATTAGCAGTAATTTCATCTAACCAACAGGACTTTGGATGATACACTTTATCGAAGTTCTGTATCGTTCAAAGTCCGTCGTTTATAGACAAACTTATTGCTAATTTTCATAGATTATTTTATATCCGGTATCGTCCGTTTTAGGAATCTAATCTGAGCGTGGCAAACCTTAATTTGACTGTTTCTTGAGGTTCTTCTGTGCAGTAGAGAGCATCAGCTTGATACGATTAAGCTGGTTAACCTCCGATGCACCCGGATCATAATCGATCGCTACAATATTGGCACCCGGATATTCGTGGCGAATTTCCTTGATAACACCTTTACCTACAATGTGGTTCGGCAGGCAGGCGAACGGCTGGGCGCAGACAATATTGGTAGCTCCCTGGTTGATGAGCTCGAGCATCTCGCCGGTTAAGAACCATCCCTCACCGGTCTGGTTACCGATGGATACAATGTGCTCGGCCTGCTTGGCGAGATCATCAATGTAAGCGGTCGGTTCAAAATGCTTACTCTTTGCAAGTTCATCGCGGGCATCCTTACGCAGCCACTCGAAGAAGCGGATCAGCATATTGTTGAGGCGTTTGGATTTCTTGGTTGCACCGAGATAATCCGCCTTAAAGTTCTGGTTGTAGCAACAGTACAGAAGGAAGTCCGTAAGATCCGGTACGACAGCTTCCGCACCTTCTGATTCGAGCAGGTCAACAATGTAATTGTTGGCAGCCGGAAGGAACTTGACAAGGATCTCTCCGACCACGCCGACACGCGGCTTTTTCTCATCCGTCATTGGCAGATTATCGAAGTCACGGATAATCTGACGACACATCTTCTTATACTTACTGTGGGAGAGGATCTTCGTGTTTTCAAGGAATTCGATCACACGTTTTTTCCACTTCTCATGTAATGCGTTTGCAGAACCCGGTACGGCTTCATAAGGGCGTACACGGTACAGGCAACGCATAAAGATATCACCAAATTCAAGTGCGTACAGACCGTGCTGGATCAGACTTGGTGTCATCTTAAATCCAGGGTTCTTCTCTAAACCAACCATGTTGATGGAGATAACCGGAACATCCGGATAGCCGGCCTTAATGAGCGCACGGCGGATAAATCCGATGTAATTCGTTGCACGGCAGCCACCACCGGTCTGGGAGATTAAGATGGCAGTCTTGTTCATATCGTAGTTGCCTGACAATACAGCGCTCATGATCTGTCCGATAACGATCAGGGATGGATAGCAGGCATCGTTGTTTACATATTTGAGACCGACATCGACGCATTCTCTTGCAGGAATGTCCGGGATCACGAGATTGTAGCTTGCGGCACGGAATGCCGGAAGCAGCAATTCAAAATGGATCGGGGACATCTGCGGACAGATGATCGTGTAGTTTTTGCGCATCTCCTCTGTGAAAATCACACGCTCATAGTTTGCAGGCTTGATCGTGCGCTTCTCATGCTTTTTCTCTTTGACGCGGATCGCGGAGAGGAGAGAACGGATACGGATGCGGGCAGCACCGAGGTTGTTGACCTCATCGATCTTCAGGCAGGTGTAGATTTTGCCGGAACCGGTTAAGATGTCGTTTACGCAGTCCGTTGTTACGGCATCCAATCCGCAGCCGAAGGAATTCAGCTGGATCAGATCGAGATCATCTCTGGTCTTGACATAGTTCGCAGCAGAGTACAGACGACTGTGGTACATCCACTGGTCCATAACAATCAGCGGGCGCTCAAGATTGCCAAGGTGTGAGATCGAATCCTCAGTCAGAACGCAGATTCCGTAGGAGTTGATCAGCTCCGGAATACCGTGGTTGATCTCCGGATCCACATGGTATGGACGTCCTGCGAGCACGATACCGCGGCAGTTGTGTTCTTCCATATATTTTAAGACTTCCTCGCCTTTCTGCTGCATCTCAAGGCGCGTAACTTCCAATTCCTTCCAGCCTTCCGATACGGCATCACGGACTTCGGATTCCGGAATATTAAACTCGTCCTTGAAGCAGGCAACCAGCTGCTGGGAGAGTACTTCCTCGTTCGTGAAAGCCATGAACGGATTTAAGAACCGCACCTGACCGCTTGTAATCTCGTCGACATTGTTCTTGATGTTCTCCGAGTAAGAAGTAACGATCGGGCAGTTGTAGTGGTTGTTCGCATCCGGGAACTCGTTACGCTCGTAAGGGATTGCCGGATAGAAGATAAAGTCTACGTTTTGGTGGATCAACCACGCAATATGACCATGCGCAAGCTTGGCCGGGTAACACTCGGACTCACTTGGGATGGAGTCGATACCAAGCTCGTAGATCTTACGAGTGGACTGCGGCGAGAGTACGACAGAGAAGCCGAGCTTCTTGAAAAATGTCGCCCAGAACGGATAGTTTTCATACATATTTAAGACTCTTGGAATACCAACGGTTCCGCGGGTCGCTTCCTTCGCAGTAAGCGGCGCATAGTCGAAAAGACGCTTGTTTTTGTATTCAAAGAGATTCGGAATATTCGCTTTATTCTTTTCCTTGCCGAGTCCGCGTTCGCAACGGTTTCCGGTGATGTACTGACGGTTGTCCGAGAACTTATTGATCGTTAAGAGACAGTGGTTCGTACATCCCTGGCAGCGGGCAAGCTTGGTTGTATAGGACAGTTCATTGATCTGTTCGATACTAAGCATTGTTGTCTTGTAATCTGCTTCGTGGCGTTCGCGCGCGATCAAAGCGGCTCCGAATGCACCCATGATTCCGGCAATATCCGGACGGGTAGCGTGTACACCGGCAATCTTCTCGAAGCTTCGAAGTACAGCGTCGTTGTAGAAGGTTCCACCCTGTACAACGATGTTTTCGCCGAGATCCTTGGCATCGGAAAGTTTAATAACCTTGAATAACGCATTTTTGATAACGGAATAAGCAAGTCCGGCAGAGATGTCGGCTACAGATGCGCCTTCCTTCTGTGCCTGCTTTACTTTGGAGTTCATAAATACGGTACAACGTGTTCCGAGATCAATCGGGTTCTGCGCAAAAAGCGCTTCCTTTGCGAAATCCTGTACGGTAAAGTTTAAGGATTTTGCAAATGTCTCGATGAAGGAACCGCATCCGGAAGAACAGGCTTCGTTGAGCTGCACAGAGTCAACGGTCTGGTTCTTGATCTTGATGCATTTCATGTCCTGTCCACCGATATCTAAGATACAGTCTACCTTTGGATCAAAGAATGCAGCAGCATAGTAATGCGCAACGGTCTCAACTTCGCCGTCATCCAGCATTAATGCGGCTTTTAAGAGTGCTTCACCGTATCCTGTCGAGCAGGAGTGTACAATGTGCGCCTTTTCCGGAAGGAGAGAGTAGATCTCCTGAATGGAGCCGATCGCTGTGGCAAGAGGGCTTCCGTTGTTGTTACTATAGAAAGAGTAGAGCAGATCTCCGTCTTCACTGACTAAGGCAATCTTGGTCGTTGTGGAACCGGCGTCGATTCCTAAGTAGCAGTTGCCTTCATAGGTTGCAAGATCTGCGGTATGTACATGATTGTTACCGTGGCGCTTCGTGAACGCATCATAGTCTGCCTGATCGGCAAAAAGCGGCTCCATACGGGCAACCTCAAATTCCATCTTGATACCGGAAGAGAGGCGGCTCATCAGTGACTTAAGTGTTGTCTGATTCTCTTCCTTATAATTAAGTGCAGAACCGATTGCTGCGAACAGATGGGAATTCTCCGGTGTGATCGCATGCTCATCGTCAAGGTTCAAGGTGCGGATGAACGCAGCCTTAAGCTCTGATAAGAAGTGGAGCGGTCCGCCGAGGAATGCAACATGTCCGCGGATCGGTTTACCGCAGGCAAGTCCGCTGATCGTCTGGTTGACAACCGCCTGGAAGATGGATGCAGACAGATCCTCTCTGGTCGCGCCTTCATTGATCAGAGGCTGGATATCCGTCTTTGCAAATACACCGCATCTGGCTGCAATCGGGTAGATCGCCTTATAATTCTTGGCAAATTCATTTAATCCGGAAGCGTCTGTCTGGATGAGAGATGCCATCTGGTCGATGAAGGATCCGGTACCGCCGGCGCAGATTCCGTTCATACGCTGCTCTACGTTACCGCCTTCAAAGTAGATGATCTTGGCATCCTCGCCGCCGAGCTCGATTGCAACATCGGTCTGTGGTGCGTAATGCTCCAGGGCGGTTGATACAGAGATTACCTCCTGTACAAACGGTACTTCAAGATGCTTGGCGAGTGTCAGTCCGCCGGAACCTGTGATCATTGGGGATACAGACAGATCTCCAAGCTGGTCGTAAGCCTTCCTGATGAGAGACGCCAGAGTCTCCTGAATATTGGCAAAATGCCGTTCGTAATCGGAAAACAGGAGCTTATCCTGCGCATCGAGAACTGCGATCTTGACTGTTGTAGAACCGATGTCAATTCCGAGTTTATGTAGTGCTTTGTTTTCCATGATAAGTAACCTCCGCTTAGTTTCATATATAAATAAGTAGAAAAACATTCTTTTCGTAAACAATCAACATTATACGACAAGGATAGCCAAAAAACAATGAACTTTTTCTAAAATCTTCGCGTCGTAAGAAGACTGTTGATTGGACAAAATGCGCGTTGTATTAAAAATTTATGAACAATGGTTTGTCACGTTGACAATGAAGTGGCGAAAAAAGTATAATGATAGCGTTACGGTGAAGAACAAGCTAATAACAGATTATGATAGAAATTAGGAGAATTATGACATGAACTGGATGGATAAACTGGAACGCAAGCTGGGACGTTATGCAGTGCCGAATCTGAGTCGTTATTTCGTGGGAGCAATTGTGCTTGGATATGTGCTGTCGATGCTTTCGCCGGGATTTACGGACTGGATTTCCTACGATGTGAGTGCAATCCTGCACGGACAGATATGGAGATTGTTTACATGGATTTTTATGCCGACGACTTCACTTGACTTCTTCGGGCTTTTATTCTTACTCTGCGTATTGATGTGGGGAAGTTCGCTGGAGTCGATGCTTGGAACCTTCCGCATGAACGTGTTTCTGTGGGGCGGCGTCATCTTAAGCGATGTCGGAGGAATCCTTATTTATGTGATCACAAAGTTAACACTTGGAACAGGTGCTTCGATCTATCTGTCCACCTATTACATTCTGATGTCGATGCTTCTTGCTTTGGCCATCTGTATGCCGGAGGGCGAAGTGCGTTTGTATTTCGTGCTCCCGATCAAGATGAAGTGGATGCTCGTATTTGAGTTATTGTACCTTGCTTATATCGTGTTCAATACCTTTAAGATGATGATCGCATATGCAAATGGAACCTGGCTCGGCTGGGTGCTTGGACTGGTACAGTCGTCACAGATTATTCTTGCGGTGGCGAATATGTTCCTGTTCTTCTGGGCGTCTAAGACGCATATTTCGCGCAAACAGAAGAAGAGACAAAGGGAATTCCGTGCGCAGTTTTCGAATCCGCGTCCGGGATCCGGAATTTCGCAGCACAAATGCGTGATCTGTGGAAGAACGGAGCTTACGAATCCGGAACTGCAGTTCCGTTACTGCAGCAAGTGTACCGGTAACAAAGAATATTGTCAGGACCATTTGTTTACGCATACGCATATGTGATGACGAATGTCTGACCCCGGAAAAGTGTCAGGCATGGCTGTTTTTGCATGACAGCCGATTTAAGTTACGAGAGGAAGAAGAAATACAATGAAGAAAATAGTAAGTGCACTGCTGGTCGCAGGCCTTTTGGCAATTCTGCTGATCGTGGGTGGAGCACACAGACATACGGTTGTGAAACCGGTCGCAGAACCGGAGCAGACGGCAGATGGACAGGATGAGGATGTGCCGGATGATATCGATGAGAATTTGGATGATACAGATGATGTGAGTAGGGATGAAACGGATCAGAATGAAAACGATGCGGATCAGACCGAGGATGCAGACGGCATTAAGATCGGTGTAATCTTAATCGGAGATGAGACGGAGAATTACTCGAGATCACACATTGAAGCGATTGTTAAGGCAGCAGAAACCATCGGTATAGCTGCGGATGATATCGAGTGGAAGGAGCGTATTGACAGTTCGGATGAAAGTTATGATGCGGTCAGTGAACTCCTAGATGACGGATGTAATCTGCTGATTGCAAATGCACAGGTGCAGCAGGATGCACTCATGGATGCCGCGGAGGAAAATCCGGATGCATCGTTTGTTGTAATTGGTGGCGATAAGGCGGCAGTATCGGGGCTTACCAATTATTATAATGCCTATACAGATATCTATGAGGCACGTTATCTCTCCGGTGTGGTTGCGGGAATGAAGCTTGCGCAGCTGGACAAGAAGGGGAAAATCTCCAAGTATGGATATAATAAATACAACCGAGTGCGTGTCGGATACATTGCAACGTATCCGAATGCGGAAGCAATATCGGGATACAGTGCTTTCTATCTTGGCATGAAGTCGGTGATGAAGAATGTGGCGCTTGAGGTGTATTACACGAATACCTGGATGGATATGGATGCGGAAGCGACTGCCGCGGACAAAATGATCCGGTCGGGATGCGTATTGATCGCGCAGCAGTCGGATTCTACCAGTGTTGCCGAGACGATTGAGAAAGCCTGGAAAAAGGGAAGACATGTCTATTATATCGGCAGTGGTGAAGCAGCGGATGTAACCGCGGAGGATGCTGTGCTTACGAGTGCAATCAGCGACTGGAGTGTCTATTATACGCAGCTTTTTACGGCTTTATCGGAAGAAAAAGATTTCGCGCAGGACTGGTCACAGGGATTGAGCGAGGGCGCGGTATCCATTACGAAGCTCGGAAAACATATAGCACCTAAGACGGCGGAGAAAGTAAAAAAGGTGCAAAAGAAGCTGACAAACGGAAAACGGTATGTGTTTGATATTACAAAATTCACAGTCGGTGGAATGAGAATCGGGGATGCGGATGCAAGTGTGGATCTTACGGCTCCGGATTCCACGGAAGAACCGGCGGAGGATGATATTGTGAAATCTGCGCTGACGTCCTATGACGGAGGCACTTATTTTGCAGAATCTGTGCTTCGCAGTGCACCGTATTTTGACCTACATATTGATGGAATTAAAGAAATGAATCTGACGGAGGAAGAGTAAAGAAGCCGTCAACACTTCATTGACAAAAATAGGGTTTGTCCCTATAATAAAAACATCGCAGAGAACGGGGGATGGCCACAAGCTCAGCCCCCGTTTTCGCTACATGGACATAAATTACGCAGGTGCTGACCTGAATAAGCCTGGAGGAGTACAAACATGGAAAATGAAACCGTTTCCAAGAATTTTATTGAACAGATTATTGAGAAGGACTTAAGTGAGGGTAAATGTGAATCGATTATGACACGTTTCCCACCGGAACCGAACGGATATCTCCATATCGGTCATGCAAAGTCTATTCTTTTGAATTATGGACTGGCAAAGAAATACGGCGGAAAGTTTAATCTTCGTTTTGATGATACGAACCCGACGAAGGAGAAGCTTGAGTTTGTGGAATCGATTAAAGCGGACGTAAAGTGGCTCGGTGCAGACTGGGAGGATCGTCTGTACTTTGCATCAAACTATTTTGACCAGATGTATGAAGCTGCGATCACTCTGATCAAGAAAGGCAAAGCCTACGTTTCAGATCTGACTGCTGATGAGATTCGTGAATATCGCGGAACGTTAACGGAGCCTGGCAAGGAAGATCCTTACGCATCAAGAAGCGTGGACGAGAACCTGGCGCTTTTTGAGGGGATGAAGAACGGAGAGTGCGAGGATGGAAGCAGAGTACTTCGTGCACGCATTGATATGTCTTCTTCCAATATCAATATGAGAGACCCGATCATCTACCGTGTGGCACATATGACACACCACAACACAGGTGACAAGTGGTGCATTTATCCGATGTACGATTTCGCGCATCCAATCGAGGATGCAATCGAAGGTGTCACCCATTCAATCTGTACACTTGAGTTTGAGGATCACAGACCGCTGTATGACTGGGTGGTAACGGAGCTTGGATATAAGAAGAGTGCGGATGGTACTCCGAAGCAGATTGAGTTTGCTAAGTTATATCTGACCAATGTGGTAACCGGTAAGAGATATATCAAGAAGCTGGTTGAGGAGAAGATCGTAGATGGATGGGATGATCCTCGACTTGTATCGATCGCTGCGCTCAGACGTAGAGGCTATACACCGGAGTCTATCCAGAAATTTGTTGAGTTATGTGGAATTTCCAAGGCAAACAGTTCTGTGGATTACGCAATGCTTGAGTACTGTATCCGTGAGGATCTGAAGATGAAGCGTCCGAGAATGATGGCTGTACTCGATCCGGTTAAGGTTGTGATCGACAATTATCCGGAAGGACAGGTGGAGTATCTTCCGGTTGACAATAATCTGGAGAATCCGGAGCTTGGAAGCAGAGAAGTTCCGTTCACCAGAGAATTATACATTGAGCGTGAAGATTTCATGGAGGAGCCTCCAAAGAAATACTTCCGTATGTTCCCAGGCAATGAAGTACGTCTGATGAACGCTTATTTTGTAAAATGCGTCGGATTTGAGAAGGATGCGAACGGAAAAGTGACAGAGATCCACTGTACATATGATCCGGCATCCAAGGGTGGTAACAGCCCGGATGGACGTAAGGTAAAAGGAACCATTCACTGGGTATCTGCAGAGTATGGTAAGAAAGCAACCGTTCGTCTGTACGAGAATATCGTGAATGAGGAACTTGGTGTATATAACGAGGATGGAAGCCTGAATCTGAATCCAAACTCACTGACAGTATTAAATGACTGTATCGTTGAGCCTGCACTAATGGAAGCAAAAGAGTATGAGAGTTTCCAGTTTGTAAGACAGGGATTCTTCTGTGCAGACTGCAAGGATTCCAAGCCTGGTGCACCGGTATTCAACCGTATCGTATCACTTAAGAGTTCGTTTAAGCTTCCAACGAATCCGGCATAGGATCTCATTACGGAGCGGATGTGAAAAGTAAGGGGTAGACATGAATTTATTAGAGGGACTCGAGAAATTCGGGTTGGATAAGATGGACACGGAGCACATCTTTGAGGAGGAGAAGAAGGAAGAAGAGACTGCGCAGCCGAAGCCTGAGGTACAGGAAGTGGTTCACAGTGAGAAGGAATTCCTTCTGGAGAAATCCATAAGATGTCCGGTCTGTGATTTTGTATTTAAAACGAAGATGGTCAAGACGGGGCGCGTGAAGCGCCTCGAGCCTGACTTTGATCTGCGTCCGAGATTTCAGTACATTGACACGAATAAGTATGATGTATCTTCCTGTCCAAAGTGTGGATATACGGCGATGAACCGTTATTTTGCACATCTTTCTGCTGGACAGATCAAAATGATCAATGAGGGTGTGCGCCGCAAGTTCAAGCAGACGAATCTGGTAGAGCCGGGGGAGTATTCCTACGAGGAAGCAATTGAGCGCTATAAGCTCGCTTTATATAATACGATCGTCAAGAAGGGCAAGGCGAGCGAGAAGGCTTTCGAATGTTTGAAGATCTCCTGGTTGTACCGTGGCAAGGTGGAAGAACTGATGGCTTCTTCCGACAGGGATGCAAAGGCAATCGAGGAAAACCAAAAGAATGAACGGCTGTACTATGAGCAGGCATATGATGGCTTTTTAAAAGCAATCGCGTCGGAGCCATTTCCAATGTGCGGTATGGAAGAGAGCACCATCAATCTTCTTGTGGGAAGTATTGCCTTTCAATTGGAAAAATATGATGTTGCATCACGTTTTGTCGCTATGGTGCTGACATCCCATGCGGCGGGACGTTCGGCAAAGGAACGAGCGATGGACTTAAAAGAGAGCATTATAAAGAAGCTGCATAATGCGTGACATCGGAGGAGAGTATGGCTGGCAAGTTTTATGCAGTACGTAAAGGCAAGGTCCCGGGAATTTATAATTCATGGGATGCATGCAAGCGGATGGTAGACGGTTATCCGGGCGCAATCTATAAGAGTTTTAAGAGCAAAAAAGAGGCGGAGGATTTTGTGGCAGGTGGCGCTTCTGTAGCGCAAAACACAATGGAGACAGAATCCGTCACGGAGACAGCCACAGATTATGCGTTTGTGGACGGCTCCTTTAATATTGCAACAGGAGTCTACGGATTTGGTGGATTTCTTGTGGCTGGAGAGGAACGTTATGTTCTTCAGGGCGCGGGGCATGAAGCAGATATGTCATCGATGCGCAATGTTGCGGGAGAGATTCTGGGCAGTATGGCAGCGATGCAGAAGGCACTGGAACTGGGCTTAAGAGAGATTACGATTTACTACGATTATCTCGGTATCGAGATGTGGGCAACCGGAGGCTGGAAACGCAATAAGAGTGGTACGATCGCTTACTATGAATATGTACAGTCGATCAGAGACCGGTTAGCGATTCATTTTGTAAAAGTCAAAGGACATTCCGGAGTAGAGGGCAATGAAGAGGCAGATCGTCTTGCTAAGGAAGCGGTCGGCATAAATGAACCAATGAAGGGATAGGTGACAAAGTGAGTGTATTTAACGTAGAACTGAAAAAAGTGGTTGATGACAGTTACGATATCGAAATCGGCTACAATCTTATGGATAAGCTGGTACAGGATCTTGAGAGTGGACTTCTGGGTAATATTAAGAAGCTTGCGCTTATTACGGATACGAATGTGCGCGATCCGTATGCCAAGCCGATCGGGGAGAAGCTGATCGCAGCAGGATATAAGGTGGATCTGTTCGTGTTCCCGGCAGGAGAGAAAAGCAAGACCAGACAGACGAAGGAACGTATCGAGGATGCAATGCTTGAGAAAGGCTATCGCAGGGATTGTGCGATCATTGCAATCGGAGGAGGCGTTGTGACGGATCTGGCAGGATTTGTGGCAGGAACTTATGGACGCGGCGTACCTTTTATCAATTATGCAACCACCCTTCTGGCGGCTGCCGATGCATCGGTTGGCGGTAAGACAGCGGTTGATACACCGCTTGCAACGAATCTGATCGGTCTGTTCAATCAGCCACAGAAGGTTTATATCGATATTGCAGCGTGGAAGACACTTGAGCAGCGTCAGGTGGCAAGCGGAATGTCGGAGACGATCAAGCATGCCTGTCTTGCAAGTTACGATATGTTCGAGTTCATCGAGGAAAACTTAGATGACATCTTAAGTTTTCAGAAGTTTGCGTGTGAATACATTGCGGAAAATAACTGCAAGATCAAATACAATGTTGTTATGAAGGATGAGCGGGAGAGTGGACTCAGAGAGGTGTTAAACCTCGGACATACGGTAGGACGCGCGATCGAGACGGTCAGCGATTATCGTCTGTTACACGGAGAAGCGCTTGCAATCGGTATGGCGGCAGAAGTTCTGCTTTCTGCAAGACTTGGATTTATGTCGGATGAGGAAGCGGAGCGCGTGATCGCATTATATGATCGCGTGGGACTTCCGACGAGAATTCCGGATTATATTGATCGTGAGGCTTTGGTCAAGAAGCTGTACACGGATAAGAAGGTGCGTGACGGAAAGCTCCGTTTCGTATTGCAGAAGGGCATCGGAGATGTGGTTGAGTTCGCACCGGGGGTTTATGCGAAGCCGATCGAGGAGAGCCTGGCGCGTGAGATTATCATGGAACTCTAGGAATGCTTGTGGCTCCTCATATGATTGGGTATATGTATGAGGAGTAGTGCATATAATTACAGGATTATGAGTGGCTGCGTAAATTCGTTCGGTTCTGTCTGACCGAGTCGTATCGAGCGGATGCTGCGGTACAGATCGGCTGCAGCAATATCAAGGCGAAGAAGTTCAGCAGCCTGTGTAGAGAGAATATGGGAGGCATCTGCCATCTTGGTAACAAGAGGGAGGGATGCTTCCTTTTTGATTGCAGACAACAGTTCCGACGATTCTCTACGAAAGCCGAGAATCCGAAGGTAAGCGGTGTCTGGTGCATAGGCAGCATAGTCATCCTGCCTGATGTCTAACAGGATGTGTATTAAGACACGACATACGCGGGTGTATGTGACTTCACGCGTTTTGAGGAGCATCGCAAATTCAGTAAAAGAAGTAAATTGATCCAGATGATTTATGATCTTGTTGGAAAGCTCCGTGCTGCAGTCTGCAAACTGTGTGTAACCCATCTTGCGGTATGTCCACAGGCGGGCGTAGAGTGCAGCAGAAAAATCATTGGTATCCATAAGTGATCCCTTCGCAGCGTCTTCGATCAGCTGCTCGTAAACGAAAGGCGGAACCTGGGAGTGGAGATCGTCAGTAGCTGCTTTGTCAGAATTCAGTAGGAGATTGCGGATAGCGGTAGCGGAAGAGTATTCCTGATGAAGGGTCTCATCGTGATAGCCACCGCCGATGCGCTTGATTCCGTAGCCTTCAATCTGATGTGTATGGGTTGCATTCCATCCTGCGATCGCTTTCTCGTATTCTAAGGCAAGAATATTGTTTGGCGCGCTTAGAAAGGCAAGCACTTCTGCCTCGTCGTAATCAGGAAGAAGCAGACTGAGTGCGCGTGCACGTGAGGCAGGAAAGGTAAGTCCCTGCTTCTGGAATGCAAGAAGCGCCTCATTATAGGAAGAATGAGAATTAAGGATCCGGACAATCTTCTGCATGAGTGCAGAGTCCGGCTGTTCGGCTCCGTAGCAGATGGTATCTACTATGTGAGTGGAAGCAAGGAGACTGACCCCAGCGTTGGCAAAACGTTCTGCGGATGCACTTGCCCAAAGTGTTGGCAGCTCAAGCACAAGATCTGCCCCGCATTGGAGCGCCATACGGCTTCTGCTGTATTTATCTGTGATCGCAGGAACGCCGCGTTCCAGGAAGTTACCGCTCATGATTACGACAACGTAATCGGCACCGGTCTCTTTGCGGATCTGTTTGATCTGATATTGGTGTCCGTTGTGAAACGGATTGTATTCGGCGATGATTCCTGCAACTTTCATAGAGTACTCCTTTTGGCATCAAGATTAGTACATATGATACCATAGATTTTACGCCTTTTCCACTTGTAGGAATTGGCAAATGTGTTTATAATAGAAATAGACTGTTGTGTAAAAACACAAATTAAATTGACAAGGGAGAATACAAATGAACGTATTAGTTATCAATTGTGGAAGCTCTTCCCTTAAGTACCAGCTGATCAATTCTGATTCAGAAGAAGTACTTGCCAAGGGCTTATGTGAGAGAATCGGTATCGACGGAAGACTCGTATACCAGAAGGAAGGTATGGATAAGGAGATTACGGAAGCTCCGATGCCAACTCATAAAGAAGCCATTCAGATGGTTCTCGATGCACTGCACAATCCGAAGAGCGGTGCTGTCAAAGACTTAAGCGAAATTGATGCAGTCGGACACCGTGTTGTACATGGTGGCGAGAAATTTGCTGCATCTGTTATCTTAAACGAAGAAGTACTTGCCAAGGTAGAAGAGTGCAACGATCTTGCCCCTCTTCACAACCCTGCAAACTTAATCGGTATCCGTGCCTGCCAGGAACTGATGCCGAACGTACCGATGGTTGGTGTATTTGATACCGCTTTCCATCAGACTATGCCTCGCAAGGCATATTTATACGGACTTCCATATGAGTATTATGAGAAGTACAAAGTAAGAAGATATGGTTTCCACGGAACCAGCCACAGTTTCGTATCCAAGAGATGTGCCCAGTTTTTAAATATGGATCTCAAGAATTCCAAGATCATCGTAGCACATTTAGGAAACGGAGCATCCATTTCCGCTGTATTAAATGGAGAGTGTGTGGATACTTCCATGGGACTGACTCCACTTGAGGGACTTGTTATGGGAACCCGTTCCGGTGACATTGATCCGGCAATCATGGAGTTTATCGCAAAGAAGGAGAATCTGGATATCGAAGGCATCATGAACGTGCTGAACAAGAAGTCCGGTGTGGAAGGATTATCCGGAGTGTCCAGTGACTTCCGTGATCTTGAGGCTGCCTACAATGAGGGCAATCCTCGTGCGATTGATGCATGTGAGGTATTTGCTTACCGCGTAGCAAAATATATCGGATCTTATGTTGCTGCAATGAACGGTGTAGACGCAATCGCATTTACAGCCGGAATCGGTGAGAACACTTCCTTCATCCGTGAGAAAATCTTAGCTTACCTTGGATACCTTGGAATCACAATGGATGCTGAGAAGAACAATGTCCGTGGTGTTGAAGAAATTATTTCAACTCCGGATTCAAAAGTCACCGTATGTGTCATTCCTACGAATGAGGAGCTTGCGATCTGCCGAGAGACGGTTGCATTGGTGAAATAACAAGATGTTGATGTGGTGCATGGATGTCGGGCACAAGCCTGGTGATTTACTGTCAAGGAAAAATACTTGCAAATACTTGTAAAAATTTGTTGACAAATAGGGACACCATATGTATAATTGGTTAGGTGTGAATAGGAGATTACTGTGAATATTGATATTTCAATGATTGCAAAATCCATAAACCAGGAGATGGCAAAGACAGCGGAGATTACGCTGGATATGTTTTCTTCACGATTAGGAGATTTTCCTATTAGCCGCAAGGCACCGGTGGAACTTCATATCTGTAATCAGGAGAATGCAGCAGTGCTGATCACTGGTACGGTGGATATTGAGGTGATGATTCCGTGTGCAAGATGTCTGGAAGAAGTTCCGACATCAATCCGTTTTGACATTGACAAGAAACTTCGCATTGAAGAAGATGGTCTTGTGGATGACGAGATGGAACAACCGGACTACCTGATTGGGTTTGAATTGGATGTAGATAAACTTGTCTACGCCGAGATTTTGGTGAACTGGCCAATGAGAGTTCTGTGCAAGGACGATTGCAAAGGAATTTGTAAAGTCTGCGGGATGAACTTGAATAAGGGAGCCTGCAGTTGCCAGAGAACAGAACTTGATCCAAGAATGGCAGCAATCCAAGATATATTTAACAAGTTTAAGGAGGTGTAAACAAATGTCAATTTGTCCAAAGAATAAATCTTCTAAGGGAAGAAGAGATAAGAGAAGAGCAAACTGGAAGATGTCTGCTCCAACCTTAGTTAAGTGCAGCAAGTGCGGCGAATTAATGATGCCTCACAGAGTATGCAAGAACTGCGGATCATATAACAAAAAAGAGATCATTCCACAGGACTAATTAAGGATACGAAGTGAAATGAAGGGATCAGGTGTTATACCTGATCCCTTTTTTGTCTGAATTAAACAGAGAAATGTTCCTGATTAATAAATTCTATCAAAGCGTGCATCTTTTCAGAGATGGAAACAAGGATTTGGGCATTGGAAGATTCCGCCTCCATGGTCTCACTTGCATGCGCTGTTAACTCTTCAGAAACCGCAGAAATCGTCTGGACGGAATCGGAAATCAGCTGATTAGAATCATGCAGATCGGTTGTATCCTGTGTCAGATCGTGAATACTGTTCTGGATGGACAGGGAATTCTGACGGATGGTTGCAAGGTTTTTGGCAGTGTTTTGTACGCTTTCTTTTTCTTCGTTGATTCCCTCAATCATCTGCTGGATGACATCGACCACCTCACGGATGGCAAGCGTGACATTGTCAATCAACTCCGTAATCTGTACGGTTGCATCTTTTGTGCGGTCTGCCATGCCGGTAATCTCACTGGCAACAACTGCAAATCCGCGTCCGGCATCTCCGGCACGGGCAGCCTCGATGCTTGCATTTAATGCGAGAAGGCTGGTCTGGGAAGTGATATCATCGATCAGCTCTACGATGGTATTCATCTCTTCCATATAATGGTTTAGTGTTGCGAGCTTTCCGGCAGCCTGTTCACTGTTTGCAACAGAGATGCCGACCAATTGTACTAATGCATCCATTGCGCTGCTTCCGGTCTCAACGACTTCGATGGTCTGCTGCATGTTTGAACTGATCGCCTGGGAAGCCGTATCTACGTGGTCAACCTTTTCCTGAATGGCCTGCGTCTGTGTGGTCTGTTCCTGTACGGCGTTGGCTGTCTCGGTGGCACCGGAGGTAACTTCGACCATTGCCTCCTGCGTCTGTTTTGTAGAGATGTTTAGCTTGTCGATGGAATCATAAATGCTGCTGATCTCCGCGTTGATGTGTGAGGACAGATCCGACAGATTGTTAACTAGTTTCTCGGCGTGCTCTTTGGAATCGTTGATACGCTTCAGGCGTGATTCGAGGTTGCGGTTTAGAGTACGTGTCGTGTAGAAAGAATCTGCTGCAAACATCGTGATGGCAATAATCTGCACGATTCCGGTATCAACATTCGTATAAGTGTAACGTCCGGTCTTGCTTCCGATAATGACCATTATGATCAGTTCGATCAGTATTCCCAGATTGCTTAAAATACAGTAGCGGACGTCTCCGAATACGGATATCACAAGAATCATCGGCAGCACAAACAGGAATATCTGATGGTTCTGCGATAAAAATAAAGTATAGGTAAAAAAGATGGCATAACCGATTGCTACAGAATGTTTTACAAGCTTTGTATCCGGATCCTTGTGCAGTGCAGCATATTCGATAATGATCGGCACATAACCTAGAAACAGTGCCAAAACAAAAAGTCCCCATGACCGAAGACCGTAAGAACATTGGATACCCCATAAAACCATAAGGATCGTGACGGAACTAGTGTGGGTGATCGTTGCCAAGCGGTTGTTGCGTTGAAGAGTGGTGACTCTCTTCCTGTTACTAGTACTCATTTGTATTCCCCCTGATAAGTTATATTCATATGCCAGCCGGTATGCGGATATCCCGGATGGAATATGTGAAAAATTACAATAGTATTGTATCTCATCTGACAGAAAAAGGCAAATATTTACAAAAAAAGTCGGAATATTTCAAGGCTTTTTTGCATAACCGCAAAATCGCTGAAATGAAATGTGTTTGTCAGATCAATTTGTCGTTGATTTATGGAAAAAGTTATAGTATATTCTCTAATAGATGCATAAGGAGGAACAAACCATGCAGACTATTACAAAGGTAGCTCTTGATGCGATGGGCGGCGATAATGCGCCGGCTGAGATCGTTAAGGGAGCTGTTGATGCCATCCTTGCAAGAGATGATATCAAGGTATTCCTTGTAGGGCAGGAAGATGCCGTAAGGGAAGAATTGAATAAATATGAATATCCGAAGGATCAGATTGAAATCGTAGATGCTCCGGAGATCATCGAGATGGCAGAACCGCCGGTACAGGCAATCCGTAAGAAGAAGCAATCATCTATGGTTGTCGGAATGAATATGGTGAAGCAGAAGGAAGCAGACGCTTTCGTTTCCGCAGGAAGTTCCGGAGCCGTGCTTGTCGGAGGACAGACGATTGTCGGACGAATTAAAGGAATCAAGAGACCGCCTCTTGCACCAATGATCCCGACGGAGACCGGCGTATCGCTTTTGATCGATTGTGGCGCGAATGTGGACGCAAGACCAGAGCATCTGCTTCAGTTTGCCAAGATGGGTTCAATCTATATGGAGAACGTTGTCGGTGTTAAGAATCCGCGTGTGGCGATCGTCAATATCGGAGCAGAAGAAGAGAAGGGAAATGCTTTGGTTAAGGAGACGTTCCCGTTACTTCGCGATTGTGAAGATATCAATTTCGTTGGAAGCATTGAAGCCAGAGAGATTCCAAGAGGCGGAGCGGACGTGATCGTCTGTGAGGCATTCGTGGGTAATGTGATTCTGAAATTGTATGAAGGACTCAGCTCGACACTGATCGGTGTCATTAAGCAGGGACTGATGAGTACATTAAAGAGTAAGATTGGTGCAGCGCTTGCGCTGCCTGCTTTAAAAAAGACGCTGAAGGCTTTTGATGCAAGTGAGTACGGCGGAGCGCCGCTTCTCGGACTGAATGGTCTGGTCGTTAAGACACACGGAAGTTCTAAGGCGCGTGAAGTCACCAATTCGATTTTCCAATGCGTGACTTTCCGTCAGGAGAATATTAACGAGATTATTAAAGAAAAGATTGTAACAACAGAAGAAAAACCAGAAGAGTAGAAAGGAAGACAATCATGGAATTTGAAAAGTTAAAAAAGATTATTGTGGAAGTATTAAACGTTGATGAGAATGAGATCACAATGGATACGACATTCATCGATGACCTCGGAGCGGATTCGCTTGATGTATTTCAGATTATTATGGGCCTTGAGGAAGAATTTGATATTGAGATTCCGAATGAGGAGGCTGAAAAAATTGTTACAGTAGCGGATGCGGTTGAAGCAATCAAGAATGCACTGAATAATAACTAAAGCTAAGTAGTGTTAAGGAGTCCGGCAAAGGACTCCTTTTCTCGCTGTATAGGAAATACATTTGAAATTCCTTCTGGCGGGAATGCTGCTGGCAGAAAGGATATGAATTATGAAAGAACCAAAAGAGTTTCAGCAGAAGATCGGCTATCAGTTTAACGATGATAAGCTGCTTACACAGGCACTCACGCATAGTTCCTATGCGAATGAGAAGCATATGAAGAAGCTTTCGGACAATGAGAGACTAGAGTTCTTAGGAGATGCTGTTCTTGAGATTATCTCCAGTGATTTTCTGTACAAGAATTATACGGATCAGCCGGAGGGAGAGCTCACGAAGCTGCGTGCGAGTCTGGTGTGCGAACCGACGCTTGCCATCTGTGCAAAAGAGATCGGGCTCGGCGATTATCTGCGCCTTGGACGAGGAGAGGATCTGACCGGAGGACGAGGAAGAAAATCCATTCTTTCTGACGCGCTGGAGGCAGTAATCGGAGCAATCTATTTAGATGGTGGTTTTGCTAATGCAAAAGAGTTTGTGTTAAAATATATTTTAACGGATATTGAGCACAAGCAGCTCTTTTATGATAGCAAGACTATCCTGCAGGAGGTTGTGCAGGGAGAACATGAGCAGCTTACGTATGTACTCACACATGAGGAGGGACCGGACCACAATAAGAGTTTTGAGGTGGAAGCGCGCATTGGGGAGCGTGTGATCGGATCCGGCGCAGGACATACGAAGAAAGCGGCGGAGCAGGAGGCAGCCTATCAGGCACTGCTTTCCATCCGTGCCAAAAAAGGGAGTGAAACATGTATTTAAAAAGTATTGAGGTACACGGCTTTAAATCGTTTGCCAACAAGATCGTATTTGATTTTCATAAAGGAATTACGGGAATCGTAGGACCGAACGGAAGCGGTAAGAGTAATGTTGCGGATGCAGTGCGCTGGGTGCTCGGTGAGCAGTCAGTGAAGCAGCTGCGAGGTTCCTCCATGCAGGATGTCATCTTTGCGGGAACGGAGAACCGTAAGCCACTCAGCTACGCATATGTTGCGATCACCCTCGATAATTCGGATCATCAGCTGGCAATCGATTATGAGGAAGTGACAGTTGCAAGACGCTTGTACCGTTCCGGCGAGAGTGAGTATCTGATCAACGGAAGTCCGTGCCGCTTAAAGGAAGTATCGGAGCTTTTCTATGATACCGGTATCGGTAAGGAAGGTTACTCGATCATCGGACAGGGACAGATCGACCGGATCTTAAGTGGTAAGCCGGAGGAGAGACGGGAACTTTTCGATGAGGCTGCCGGAATCGTAAAATTTAAGAAGCGTAAAGCAACCGCACAGAAAAAGCTGGAAAACGAGCGTGACAATCTGGTGCGTGTGAATGATATTTTAGCCGAGCTGGAGCGCCAGGTCGGACCGTTGGAACGTCAGTCGGAGAAGGCAAAGACTTATCTGAAGAAGAAAAGCGAACTCAAAGAGTACGATGTCAATATGTTTTTGCTCGAGTCGGAGCAGATCCGTTCGCAGCAGAAGGATGTGGAAGATAAATTTCAGATCGCAGATGCACAGCTGAAAGAGAGCAATGCGGATTATGAGAAGATCCGCACGGAATATGAGCAGCTGGGACAGAGTATGGCTCAGATGGATGAGAAGATCAATTCCATCCGTGAGAATATCAGCAATACTTCTGTGATGAAGGAGAAGTTAGAAAGCCAGATCCAGATCTTGACGGAGCAGATTCACACGGCGGAGATGACCGATGAGCATCTGCAAAGCCGACTGGATGCGATTGATCAGGAGAAGGCGCAGCGCAGCGAACAGAGTGCGACTTATATCGCAGAAAAAGAGAAACTGGATGAGCAGCTTCTTGAAGTGCAGAACAGACAGAATGAGGCACAGGAGAAACTGACTGCGGTACAGCAGGAGATTGCACGCTGCAATCAGGGAATCGAGAACGGACAGAAGGAACTCTATGAGCTGCTGAATAATAAGGCTGGAATCCAGTCCAAGCAGCAGCGTTTCGATACGATGCTCGAACAGATCAACATCCGTAAGGCAGAGCTTGGCAAACGCCTGCTTGACCGTAAGACACAGGAAGCGGATTTGAATACGGTTCTCTCTGATTACCAGAAGGAACTGGAAGCGGTAAGCTTAGAGATTATCGACTTAAAGAAAAAGGAAGAAGAACTTACCGGTAAAGAGAAAGAATGGCGCGACAAGCTGCGCGAGAATGGAAGGAAGCTTGAGGAGAACCAGACGGCGTTCCATAAGCAGCAGTCAAGACTGGAATCACTGAAGAATATTGCGGAGCGCTACGATGGATATGGAAACAGTATCCGTAAAGTAATGGAGCAAAAAGCGTCCAATCCGGGTCTGCTTGGTGTTGTATCGGATCTGATCCAGGTGGAGAAGAAGTATGAGACAGCGATCGAGACGGCTTTGGGCGGAAATATCCAGAATATCGTAACAGAGGATGAAAGTACAGCGAAAAAGATGATTGGCTTCTTGAAGCAGAATCGTCTTGGACGTGCGACTTTCCTTCCACTGACGAGCGTCAGTGCCAAAGGGAATCCGAAGAATGAAACATTGCTCGATGAAGAGGGAGTGCTTGGTATCGCAAACCGTCTGGTCAAGTGTGACAAGAAGTACGATGAAGTAGCAGCTTATCTACTCGGACGAGTGCTTGTTGTGGATACGATCGACCATGCGATCGCTTTGGCGAAGAAGAATCATTACAGTTTACATATTGTTACATTAGAGGGTGAATACTTAAGTCCCGGTGGATCCATGACCGGTGGTGCGTTTAAGAATTCTTCGAATCTTCTTGCGAGAAAGCGTGAGATTGAGGAACTGGAGCAGAAGGTTGACTCAATCCGAAAAGAACTTTCCGAGCTTAAGAACCGGAGAGAAGACATCCGTACGGCGATTGAGCTGAATGCGGATGAGCTGGATCAGGTCAAGGAGGAACTGCAGCAGAAGTATCTTGTTCAGAACACGGCGAAGATGAATGTGGATCGTGCGAAGCAGCAGCGCAATGAGAGTGAGGCTGTGTTCACTGGTCTTATGGGTGAAAAGCAGCAGATCGAGCAGCAGATTGAGGAAATCGACAATAATAAGAAGCAGATTCTCGATGAGATCGAGTACTCCAAGAAGCGTGAGCAGGAGATCAACGAGGAAGCAAACGCGTTCCAGAAGATTTTAGAGGAGCAGGCGAAGCTTGAAAATGAAGCATCCCAGAAACTGTCCAATATCCAGCTCGAGACTGCAAACATTAAGCAGAAGGTAGAATTTGCACAGGTCAACATTGATCGTATCAATGGAGAAGTCGAGAAGTTTGACGCGGAGCGCGCAGATCTTCTTGAGAATGCTGCACAGTCCAAGGAAGACGCGAAGAAGAAGCAGCAGGATATTGAAGAGATTAAGAAGACCATCGCTGCTTCCGGCGAGTCTCATGGAAAGCTGGAAGAGGAATTACGCGAGAGCGTTGCCAAAAAGGAGCAGATGTCTGCCGATTACAGAGGCTTTTTCCAGAAGCAGGAGGAAATCTCCAAGCGATGCAATGATCTGGATAAGGAAATCTTCCGTCTGAATAATCAGAGAGAGAAGTTGAAGGAAGCCGGTGAGTATCAGACCAACTATCTGTGGGAAGAGTATGAACTGACACCGCATGCGGCACTTGAATTGCAGAATGACATCTACGATGATCTGACTGCGTTAAAGAAGATGGTTGCCGAGGTTAAGGATGAGATCCGTAAGCTTGGCGATGTCAATGTTAATGCGATCGAAGAGTATAAGGAAGTATCGGAGCGTTATCAGTTCTTAAAGGGACAGCATGACGATCTGGTTGAGGCGGAACAGACGCTGGTAGGAATTATCGAGGATCTTGACAGCGGAATGCGCAAACAGTTCTCTGAGAAGTTTGCAGAGATCCAGAAAGAGTTTGATGCGTCGTTCAAGCATCTGTTCGGTGGCGGACACGGAACACTCGAACTTGTCGAGGATGAGGATATCTTAGAGTGTGGCATCCGTATTATCGCGCAGCCGCCGGGAAAGAAATTGCAGAATATGATGCAGCTGTCCGGTGGAGAGAAGGCACTGACTGCGATTGCGTTATTGTTTGCAATCCAGGCATTAAAGCCGTCTCCGTTCTGTCTGCTTGACGAGATCGAGGCAGCGCTTGACGACTCAAACGTTACGCGTTTTGCAAGTTATCTGAATAAGCTGACGAAGAATACACAGTTTATTGTTATCACACATCGTCGAGGTACGATGGCAGCAGCTGACCGGCTCTACGGAATCACGATGCAGGAAAAAGGCGTATCAACGCTTGTGTCGGTCAACCTGATCGAGAATGATCTCACGGAGTGATAAGACAAACGGAGAGTTTGATGAAAGTGTCAGCGAAGGAATCGCAGAAAACTTTGTGTCATAGCAGTAAGATAGGAAAGGATAGATGAATGAGCGAGGAAAAGAAAGGCTTTTTCAGCCGGCTGGTTGCCGGACTGACGAAGACGAGAGATAACATTGTATCCGGAATTGATGCGGTATTCAGCGGATTTTCCAAGATCGACGAGGAGTTTTACGAGGAGCTGGAAGAGATCCTGATCATGGGAGATCTCGGTGTGAAGGCGACGGAAGCAATCCTCGATGATCTCCGCGATAAGGTGAAGGAGAACCATATCAAGGATCCGGCAGAGTGCAAGCAGCTTCTGATCGACAGTATCAAGGAGCAGATGAAGGTTGAGGAGACGGCGTATCGTTTCGAGAATGAGAAGTCGGTGGTACTTGTGATCGGTGTCAATGGTGTCGGCAAGACAACAACCGTCGGCAAGCTTGCAGGAAAGCTGAAGAGACAGGGCAAGAAGGTTGTTCTTGCAGGTGCGGATACGTTCCGTGCAGCAGCCGGAGACCAGTTAAAGGAGTGGGCGAACCGCTCGGGTGTTGATATGATCGGTGGCACGGAAGGGGCAGATCCGGGATCTGTCGTATATGATGCAACTGCCGCTGCCAAGGCGCGCAATGCGGACGTACTCCTCGTTGATACGGCAGGAAGACTTCATAATAAGAAGAATCTCATGAACGAGCTTGGCAAGATCAACCGTATCTTAGAGAAAGAATATCCGGAAGCTTACCGCGAGACGCTTGTTGTGCTCGATGCGACAACGGGACAGAACGCTTTGGTACAGGCAAGAGAATTCTCGGATGTGGCGAAGATTTCCGGTATTGTCTTAACGAAGATGGATGGTACGGCCAAAGGTGGTATTGCGGTAGCAATCCAGTCGGAGCTTGCAGTGCCGGTGAAATATATCGGTGTCGGCGAGACGATCGATGATTTACAGAAATTTGATTCGGATGAGTTTGTGAATGCATTGTTCGATGTGAAGAATGAGAGTGGTGAGGAGGAATAGGAAAGATGTTAACTTTAGATAAATTTGAGGAGGCCAGCGAGAAGGTCAAAGAGGTAACACTTGAGACAAAACTTGTGTACAGCGACTTCTTAAGCGACCAGACCGGAAATAAGGTTTATTTGAAGCCGGAAAATATGCAGTTCACCGGCGCATACAAGGTGAGAGGTGCCTATTACAAGATCAGCACACTGACCGATGAGGAGAGAGAGAAGGGACTTATCACCGCTTCCGCAGGAAACCATGCGCAGGGTGTGGCATATGCGGCAAAATGCTACGGATGCAAGGCGGTCATCGTAATGCCGACAACAACTCCTCTGATCAAAGTAAACCGTACGAAGAGTTATGGCGCAGAGGTTGTATTATATGGTGATGTGTACGATGAGGCATGCGCTCATGCACTCGAGCTTGCGGAGAAGAACGGATATACGTTCATTCATCCGTTCGATGACCTTGCAGTTGCTACAGGTCAGGGAACGATCGCGATGGAAATCTTCAAGGAGCTTCCTTTGGTTGAGTATATTCTTGTTCCAATCGGCGGCGGCGGACTGGCAACCGGTGTATCGACACTGGCGAAGCTTCTCAATCCGAAGATCAAAGTCATCGGTGTGGAGCCGGCAGGTGCGAACTGTATGCAGGCGTCCTTTGAGGCTGGCAAGGTGACAACCCTTCCGAGCGTCAACACGATCGCAGACGGTACTGCCGTAAAGACACCGGGAAGCAAAATTTTCCCATATATCAAGAAGAATCTCGATGATATCATCACGGTAACGGACGATGAGCTTGTTGTCAGCTTCCTTGACATGGTCGAGAACCACAAAATGGTTGTGGAAAATTCCGGACTTCTGACGGTTGCAGCTTTAAAGCATCTGAATGTCAAAGGCAAGAGAGTGGTTTCCATCCTTAGTGGAGGAAATATGGATGTTATTACGATGTCTTCTGTTGTGCAGCAGGGACTGATCTTCAGAGATCGTATCTTTACGGTATCTGTACTTCTTCCGGATAAGCCGGGTGAACTTGCAAAGGTTGCAGATCGTCTTGCCAAGGAGCAGGGTAATGTTATCAAGCTTGAGCACAACCAGTTCGTATCCACAAACCGTAACGCGGCTGTGGAACTTCGTATTACATTGGAGTGCTTCGGAACCAATCATAAGAACCAGATTATTAAGGCTTTGGAGAAGGCCGGATATATGCCGAAGATTGTGAGAACGATGATCTAATTACGCGAAAGATTAGAAAATTGTGGGGATTGAAAGCAATGTGTAGCAGATACTGTATAATGATGTTATAATAAATAAAAAGCTATGCGTTTTTATGACTGGGAGGTGATTCAGGTGGATGTTTCAGTGATGAAAAAAGAACAGAAAAATAAAGAATTGATTCGGTTGCTTGATAGAGGAATTGATGATATGGAAGAGGGAAGGGAGTTACCACTTGATGAAGCGCTCAATGCAGTAGATAGACTTGTCGAAAGGAGAAAACGTGCAAGAGCGTAAAGTAATACTTACATGGGAAGCTATTTATGATATCGCAGACGCAGAAATATGGATTTATGATAATTTTGGGGATGATCAGCAGTTAAAATATCGTGAGCGTATTACACAGGAATTGAAAAAACTTGAGTATCAGGCAGATGTGCTGATGAAAACGGATTTTGTATATCGCGAGTATGAGATATACAAGAGACCGTTCTCACCGGCAATTATATTTTATGTGATTATTGAGGATGCAGTGCATGTGCTGAGAATCTTGCGTGAAGAAGAAAACTGGAGTTTATATTTCAGAAATAATGAGGATTATGAATATACATATCCAAATTCATAGAATAAAATGTGAGGTGTCAAGAAAAAATACTTGACACCTTTTTTATGTTATGGTAAAGTATCCAAGGTGATTGATGTGGAAGAAAAATTAGAACAGACCTATTTATATGATTTTTATGGCGAACTGTTGAACGAGCATCAGCGCCGTATCTATGAAGATTTCGTGTTTAACGATCTCTCGCTCGGTGAGATTGCCGGGGAGGAGGGAATCAGCAGACAGGGTGTTGCGGATATGATCAAGCGATGCAACAAGAAACTGGCTGATTACGAACAGAAGCTTCATTTGGTGAGAAAGTTTTTATCCGTGAAGAAGGATGTGGAAACCATTCACGCATTGACTGAGGAGTTCCATGAATCGAAAGATGAGCAACTCATGGAGCGGATAGCAGCGATATCGAATCAGATTATAGAGGAGTTGTAGGATGGCATTTGACAGTCTTTCCGAAAAACTGCAGAATGTATTCAAGAATCTGCGCAGCAAGGGCAGACTGACCGAGGATGATGTCAAGACGGCACTCCGGGAAGTCAAGATGGCTCTGCTTGAAGCGGATGTTAACTTTAGAGTCGTAAAGAAGTTTGTCAAAGATGTGCAGGAGCGTGCGATCGGCCAGGATGTTATGAGCGGACTCAATCCGGGACAGATGGTGATCAAGATCGTAAACGAAGAGATGGTAAATCTCATGGGCTCCGAGACAACGGAGATCGCTTTTCGCCCCGGCAAGGAACTGACCGTAATCATGATGGTTGGTTTACAGGGTGCCGGTAAGACGACAACGACCGCCAAGATCGCAGGCAAGCTTAAGACCAAAGGTAAGAAGACACTTCTTGCCGCATGTGATGTGTATCGTCCGGCTGCAATCGAACAGTTGCAGATCAACGGAGAGAAGCAGGGCGTGGAAGTCTTCTCAATGGGAGACAAGAACCGTCCGGCAGATATCGCAAAAGCTGCAGTGGAACATGCAAAGAAAAATGATTACAATGTATTGATCATCGATACCGCCGGCCGACTTCATGTGGATGAAGAGATGATGGCCGAGCTGGTTGAGATAAAAGAAGCCGTCGACGTATTCCAGACAATTTTGGTTGTGGATGCCATGACCGGACAGGATGCCGTCAACGTAGCTTCCACCTTCGATGAGAAGATCGGCATTGATGGTGTTGTGCTCACCAAGCTGGACGGTGACACAAGAGGTGGTGCGGCACTTTCCATCCGCGCCGTGACAGGCAAGCCGATCCTGTACGCAGGAATGGGCGAGAAACTGTCGGATCTGGAGCAATTTTATCCGGATCGTATGGCTTCAAGAATCCTTGGAATGGGTGATGTGCTGACGATGATCGAGAAGGCACAGGAGAACATTGACGAGGAGAAAGCCAAAGAACTTGAGCAGAAGATGCGCAAGAACGAATTTGACTTCGACATGTACTTAGAGTCGATGAGTCAGATGAAGAAGATGGGCGGACTTTCCAGTCTGATGGGAATGATGCCGGGGCTTGGTATGGGAGCCGGTAAGATGCCGGAGATCGATACCGATGAAGCCGAGAAAAGCATGAAGCGCGTAGAGGCAATCATCCACTCTATGACACCGAAGGAGCGGACAAATCCGAACCTGCTGAATCCAAGCCGCAAGAATCGTATTGCAAAAGGCGCAGGCGTGGACGTCGCAGAGGTCAACCGTCTGGTCAAGCAGTTTGAACAGATGAAGAAGATGATGAAACAGATGCCTGGTATGATGGGTGGTAAGCGTGGTAAAAGAGGAATGTTCAAAGGACTTCCCTTTTAGATAAAATTAACAAAACCTATGAGGAGGTGAAAATCAATGGCAGTAAAGATCAGATTAAGAAGAATGGGACAGAAGAAGGCTCCTTTCTATAGAATCGTAGTTGCAGATTCCCGCTCTCCAAGAGACGGAAGATGCATCGAAGAGATCGGAACTTACGATCCAACTAAGGATCCTAGCGAGTATCATGTTGATGCAGAGCTTGCTAAGAAGTGGTTATCTACAGGCGCACAGCCAACAGAGACCGTTAGCAAAATCTTCAAGGCAGCTGGTATCGAAAAATAGGAAATAAGGGGTGGCTGTAATGAAAGAATTAGTTGAAGTAATTGCAAAATCACTCGTTGATTTTCCGGACGAGGTTGTTGTAACCGAGACTGAGAGCGAGAAGGGAACCATCGTTGAACTTCGTGTCGCACAGTCCGATATGGGCAAGGTCATCGGTAAGCAGGGACGTATCGCCAAGGCAATTCGTTCTGTTGTGAAAGCAGCAGCTTCCAAAGAAGACAAGAAGGTTATTGTAGAGATTATGCAGTAATCAAAAGGAGCATAGTGATTCGCTATGCTCCTTTTTCTTTATGACAGGAGAGTATGTATGGAAGATTTGTTACAGGTAGGCGTTGTGACAACGACGCACGGAGTGCGCGGCGAAGTCAAGGTGTTTCCGACGACAGACGACAGTGTACGTTTTAAGAAATTGAAAAATGTGATCCTTGATACCGGCAAAGAAAAGCTGGATATGGAGATTACAAGCGTGAAATTTTTCAAGAATCTTGTAATCTTAAAGTTCAAAGGATATGACAATATAAATGATGTGGAGCGCTTCCGTCAGGCGAAGCTGCTCGTGACAAGAGACAATGCGGTAGAACTTGCGGAAAATGAATATTTTATCGCGGATCTGATCGGGCTTAAGGCAAGCTCCGATGAGGGAGAAGAACTCGGCGAGATCACGGATGTATTACAGACCGGAGCAAACGATGTGTATGTGATCAGCAAGGAAGGCACACCGGATCTGCTGGTTCCGGCAATCAAAGACTGTGTTGTCAATGTGGATGTAAAGGCCGGCACGATCGTGTTGCACCTGCTTGACGGACTGCGCTAGGAGGAGATTATGAGGTTTCATATACTGACGCTTTTTCCGGAGATGGTCATGCAGGGACTGATGACGAGCATCACCGGGCGCGCGGTCAAACAGAATAAGATTGCGATCGAAGCGACGAATATCCGGGATTACACGCTCGATAAGCACGCGAAGGTGGATGATTATCCGTACGGCGGGGGCGCAGGAATGCTCATGCAGGCGCAGCCGGTGTATGATGCGTACCGGAGCGTGGCGGACAGGCTGCCGGACGGCGCGAAGAAACGCGTGATCTATGTGACTCCGCAGGGAACGCCTTTTACGCAGCAGATGGCACAGGATTTTGCCGAAAGTGACGATCTGATCCTGCTGTGCGGACATTATGAGGGCATCGACGAGCGCGTGCTTGAAGAGATCGTGACGGATTATGTCTCGATCGGCGATTATGTGCTGACCGGTGGGGAACTGGCTTCGATGGTCATTGTCGATGCGGTGGCGAGACTAGTTCCGGATGTGTTAAACAACGATCAGTCGGCAGAGACGGAGTCGTTTCACGGAAATCTCCTCGAATATCCGCAGTATTCGAGACCGGAAGTGTGGCATGACAAAAAGGTGCCGGAAGTATTGCTTTCCGGCAATCAGAAGAAGATCGGCGAGTGGCGGCTGGAGCAGTCCGTGCAGCGGACGAGACAGCGGCGGCCGGATCTGTACGAAAAATATGAGGCGCTTCAGGAGTGTAAGAAGTGGATGATGCGCCAGAAGCTGCTCCATATCGATATGATCGAACTGATCAACCGCGGGCGTGCGAGGATCGTGTACCGCGACGCCAAGGAACTGCTTCTTCGGGATATGGTTTCCGGGATCTACTTTCATACGCGGATGGCGGATGTGCCGACGGAGTGGAATCTGCCACAGGAACTGGGGAAGGATGAACGGATCGAATGTATCGCAATTCATCAAAGAGAGATGGTTCCTTTCATGGAGAAGTATTTTCATCTCAAGACGGATATGGAGTGCATTCAGGGGGCTTATACGAGAAAAGAGAAGCTTCCGGTGCGAGGCCTGTACGGACCGGACGGACGCGGCGAGAATGGTTTTTCAATCTGTGTGCTGAGCGAGGAGTTTATCCCGTTTGTGACGGAGCATTACAGTGAGATCGGGACCGAGGAGTATGTGACGGATCGCATTCGCCATGGTGCTGTGTACGGTGCTTTCTACGATGAAAAAATCGTTGGATTTATTGCGGATCATGAGGAAGGCAGCATCGGAATGCTCTATGTGCTTCCGGAGTACCGTAAGCGTCACGTTGCGATGGCACTTGAGACGTACTGTATGAATCTGGCAATTGAGCGCGGTGAGATCCCGTACGGACAGATCGTGCTCGGCAACGAGCCGTCCATCGGTTTGCAGGAGAAGATGGGCATCTGTTTCGCCAAGGGAACGGTTGTCTGGATGGGCTGGGCAGAATATACAAAAGAAGACGAAGATTAAAAAGAAAGCGCGGATTATTCCGCGCTTTCTTTTTGCAGTATTGAGACAAATCCGAATTTTTGATCCATCCAGTCTCCAATGATCGCAATGCCTTTGCCCATGGTAAATGCAGCGACGATCGTTCCGATGCCGAGTCCCATGATGCGTCCGAGACAGAAGAATGTCATGCATGCGGTAATGAACAGACAACTTACATCAAAACCAATCTTGATGCGTGAATACGGAACCTTGGTGATATCGGCAACTTCACGAGGAAACAGATCCGTAGGAATGATCGGTAGCTTACAGCGGTTCGACAGTGCAATTCCGAAACAGATAATGATGTAACTTAACACAAAGTAAAGAATGCGAAGCGGAATGTTGAGCGGTAATCGCGTGATCCACAATTCATGCAGATCCATCATTTCGCCAAATGCAAATCCCACAACGAAACTAAAAAGGTAGGATGGCACGAATTTTTTTCGCATGATCATAAGAATGCAGATCAGTAAGCCCTGGAACAGATACGTCCATGTGCCGAGTGTTAATTTTGGAAATACCAGTTGGAATGCATACGGAACGCTTGAAATAGCGGAGATTCCGGAACCGGACTGCAGCATCAGAAGGACACCGAGACTGTTGATGATCACAGCGAGAATCAGTGCTGCCTCGCCACGTAAGATGATTTTCTTTTGTTTCATGATAAATCGTACTCTTTTCTGTATAAATTCATGTGTATAGCGCACGGTTGCAAGTTTAGTCCCTTTTTGACAGAAATGCAAGAGAGAAAAAAGTTTTTTTCGGTTGCGCCTAAGAAAAACGACAAAAATGGAAATTATATGGCAAAATCAGGCATGGATTTTATAAATAAAGAGGGATATTTTATATTTATAAATAACTATGAAAAGAGGCGAAATGAATTATGTGAGGATAGGATGATTAAATACGGTAGATACGGATGGAGATGGTGTCTCCGATAAGAAAGAATTGGAAATCGGAACAGATCCATTGGTAAAAGAGGAGAGTTTTCATATCACGCAGGCGTCGCAGGACAATGGAAACGTAGTTGCATCTGTGACAGTTGATTTAAAGGGAGCGCAGGTAGAGACTCTTGAAATAGAGCCTATGGGAGAGGCATTTCTTTTCCCGACGAATATGCCGGGATTTATTGGCAATGCATATGAATTTTCTGTAGATGGAACTTTTGATTCTGCACAGTTGAAATTTACGTTTGATAAACAATTGTTGAATGATGAAAATGTTGATCCAACCATTTACTATTTTAACGAAGATGAAATTCAATTAGAAGAGCTTCCGACAACGATAAAAGGAAATACAGCATCAACAACGGTTCAGCATTTTTCTACATATATCTTATTGGATAAGAATGCATATGAGAAATCATTTGACTGGATTGAAGAAAGTCCAATGGAAAATTATACGAATGCAGAGGTTGTTCTCGTTATTGATGATACAGGAAGCATGAAGAATAATGATAAGGATTTTCAAAGACTTACCGCAGCGAGAAAATTAGTTGATCGCTTACCTTCATGCTGCAAGATTGGAGTTGTTCGATTTAGTAACACGTCAAAGAAACTTACTTCCAAGCTTGTCACGGATAAGACGAAAGCAAAGAAATATTTGACAACAGATTATTTTTCTTCGAGCGGTGGAACAGAAATGTATCAGGCAGTACAAGATTCTTTTTCATTGTTCGATACGACAGATACAGATACATTAAAAATTATGCTCGTATTAACCGATAGTGCATCTAAAAATCTTGAGATGCATGATGCGACCGTTAAGCAGGTCAAAAAGAAGAATGTTGCGTTGTTTACAATTGGATTAGGTTCTTCTACAAAATATTTCAATAACTATTTAAAACCGTTAGCAGATGAGACGAATGGAGCATTTTACATTGCATCCGATGCAGGATTGATTGATGAAGTGTTTAAGAAGTGCAATCAAAGAATTGATCTGCTTGTAGACAGTGATAATGATGGATTATCGGATTATATAGAAGATCATTTAACTCTGTTTAATGGAATTAAAATGAAAACAGATAAGAATAATCCGGATACAGATGGTGACGGGTTAAAAGATGGTGAAGAAATTACAGATGTGAAATTTGTTCGAGAAAGTAAAACTCGAAAGGCTTCGTCGAAAGCAAAAACTACAAATCATGCAAAATCTAGTCCAAATTCGCTGGATACAGATGGTGATGGATTATATGATGGTCAGCCAAGATATAAAGGTACGCGGATTGTTGCACCAATAGATCCGACACCAAATCGAGCAAATGGACCTAAGGGAATATGGGAGAATCATGTAGCTCAACAAGATAAAATAGTAAGCACGCAATATAAGAGTTTAAAAGCTGATCCAGAGAGTGTCTTATGGTCTAAGATTAATAAGGCTTTAAAAACAAAATACAAAAGTGCTTTTGAATATTATAAACAGAAAAACGTTGCACATACTTTAGTAAGAATTGCGCTTAAACTTCGAAAACAAATAAATAAACATTCAAAGATAATTAGTTGGTGTGCAAAAATTATTAAGGTAATGGCTAATAATGATGCTGCAACTGTGGCTGGAGCTGCAATCTTAAATTTTGTATTAGATCGGAACAATGTGGCATATCATTCTGTTCCTAATACATGGCAAAGAGATTTTGGATATAACCAATTTTATGATGAAGTATTTCGAATGGCGACAAAAATGAATAATAAGCCATTTGCGTTTGTAACTCCTCAAGGCACCTATGCGTTATGGATGTGGAAAGGAGATTATTGGAATCTTCATAGTGGTGCTGAAATTGGTTTATATAAGTATGACAAAACATATTCAGATGTCTACCATTATAATGCAGTTAACTTTGAAGTACCGATGAGTTTAAGTTTGTACAATTATAATAATAAAAATAATATTGATACAATATTCAATTGGGCTCCAACCACAGATCAATGGTGGATAACCGGTTTTAGCGGATTGAATGAAAAGTATAAAATTGTGGATTGTAATAAGATGGATGTTATTGGAAGGATAAATCTGTCGAAACACAAATATTTGTATGATGGATTGAAAAAATCTCAGAAATATAGTAAAGAAATGAAAAAATATTTAATTTTTGATGATAAAACACATACAGTATGGGTAAATTGGTATGAAGGAATTGAATAAGATATTAGCATTTATAATGATTGGATTGGTAATTACAACATCGACTGGCTGTTCTGTGAAAGAAAGTGAGTTGGCGCATGATGTAATGGATACGGTGAAAGAAAAAGCAAAGAATTTTGCAGAAGAAAAATGGGCAGACATTGAAGAATGGGCAACAGAAGATGACGGCTATGTTGATCCGGAAACGGAGAAGATGTTGAAACAGGCTTCTGTTGTTATGAAGGCTTTTCAATCAAATGATGAAGAATCTCTTTTTATGCTTTTTAATGAGTATATGCGAAAAAATTATAAGGAAGATCTGGAACGTGATATTAAAGGAGCATTTGATTTTGTAGACGGAGAGGTACTTTCTTATGATGATCCGATGATACTACCTTCGACAAGAGAAACTGATGAGGATGGTGTTGTTAAAAATGCCCATGAAATTTGGATTGAAAACATATGTACTGATACAGGAAAAAAGTATGAAATAAAATATACATCTTACGACGTGAATAAAAGGCATAGCGATGGAATTGGAATTGATTGGTTTGCTGTTATTGACAGTGAGATGGCGGAAAAAGAAGAGGATGATTCGCTTGATGATGTTTATACGTTTGGAGAGTACGGTGACACATATGACGCTGTGATAAATCGTTGACAAAAGTATATTGATTGTAAGGAGGAGTGAAAATGCACAAAAAATTGACAAAAAAACTATGGCTGGGAATATTGACGCTTATGATGGTTATTACAACTCTGGTTGTGATGTCGACGGATGCGCAGGCCGCAAAGAAAACAAACAAGACGCCGAATGCTACGATCGATGAGAGTTTTAGCACGCCAACGGATAATCATTATCTGATCGGTCAAAAGGGTGTTCTTAAAAAGTTTCCGGAGCAGCTCAATCCCAAATATGTGATCAAGAATCGAAACAAGAAGGCGAAGTACACGTTTTATGCAGCAGACAAGAAAAAACTGACTATCTCCAAAAGTGGTAAGATTACTGCGATGAAAGGCTACAAAGACGGCGACATCGTCAAGATCATTGTCAAGGAAACTTACAAAAAGAAGACGAGAAAAGTCGGTGTGGTAAAGTATACCGCAACCTTTCCGAAAATTACGAAGAAAAAGGTTACCTGGTATGCGGGACATTCCTATTATGAACCAAGCGAGTGGTGGATGACAGAGTATGACGATAAGGAAAGTCTGCCGTTCTATTCCCCGGGGGCTTATCAGCTCTGTTATGCAGACAAACCATGGACAAAAGAAGACATTGCGAAAATGACAGCAAAATTGAATGAAGAAACAGAGGACGAAGGGACAAATGGAGAAGAGACGGATGAAACGGAGAACCCTCTGATTGAATGGAATGCCGAGTGGAATAGCATTACCGTCAAAGACGCAGGACATCTTTATGTTGCATTGTTTGCATTGGATTACAGCCCTGTAAAATTCTATTATGTCGGTGATTTCGAGGCGGAATTGATCAAATGGACCCAGTTGGATGATGTTTCTTTCAATCTGGATAATGAAGGTGACTGGGTGATGGATAATAAACCATACTGTCTGCTTGGAAGAGACAGTGATATCTATTATACGTTTACGCCGGAGTGCTATTATGGCAGAATTACCGCCACATCCTCCGATCCTTCGATCGCAGCAGTTACACGTGATGAAGAGGATGGCCACTTTACACTGCATGGGTTAAAGGAGGGAACTGTGACCATAACGATTGAGGCAGATGGATTCCGAAAACAATTTGAGTATCGGATTCTGAGCAAGAAGGAATATGATACGATAAAAAATGAAAAAATAGTTGCATTCTTGGATAAATTATGATAGATTACTAATGTTGTGAATAAAAGAATGATGGTCCTCTGTTGCAAGAGATGCATTAAGAACGTCAAAATAATTAGGAGGTCACAAAATGAACGCAAGTGAAATTATCAAGAACATTGAGGCAGAGCAGTTAAAGGCTGATGCACCACAGTTTTCCGTAGGAGATACTGTTAAGGTATTCGGTAAGATCAAAGAGGGTAACAGAGAGCGTATCCAGGTATTTGAAGGAACTGTTATTAAGAAGCAGGGCGGAAGCAACCGTGCTACTTTCACTGTAAGAAAGCTTTCTAACGGTGTTGGTGTAGAGAAGACCTGGCCACTTCATTCTCCGAACGTTGAGAAGGTTGAGATCGTTCGTAAGGGTAAAGTTCGTCGTGCGAAACTGTACTACTTAAGAGATCGTATTGGTAAGGCTGCCAAGGTTAAAGAGTTAGTAAAATAATTTTGCTTCAAGGGCTGGTACATGTTATGTGCCAGCTTCTTTTTTTGCACGAAAAGGCGTGCTTTCTGTGATAAAACTTGAAATCGGAAGGCTCATAAGCTATCATTGTATAGATAGACCACGACTGTGAAAAGGTAGACGGTTATGGTTGTTGATAACGTTTGAAAAGGTCAGGGAGAAGAACGTGAGAAGACGAAGTGGACTGAATTTCAGTAAGCGGCGCAAGAAATTTAATATGCCGCTTTTTAAGGAAATCTTATCGTGGGTGATCGAATGTGCGGTGGTTATTTTGATCGCATACACGCTTGTGACATTCTTTGGAATGCGGACGAGTGTGGTCGGTACGGCGATGAAGGATACGCTTGATAATGAGGAACAGATTCTTGTGAATCGTTTCGTATATAATGTGTCGAGCCCGAAGCAGGGGGATATCGTGGTCTTTCTGCCGAACGGTAACCAGAAGTCGCATTATTATGTGCGCCGCGTGATCGCGGGACCGGGGGATACCGTGTGGATCCATGACGGAGCGGTCTATGTGAATGGGCAGATGTACGATGAGAAGACTTCCGTGGCATCCATCGATGATGCGGGTGTGGCTGCGGATGAGATCAAGCTTGGCACGGATGAGTATTTTGTGCTCGGCGATAATCGTAACAACAGTGAGGACAGCCGTCTTGCGAATATCGGTAATGTGAAGAAGGAATACATTGTCGGCAAGGCATGGTTCCATTTCAAATCGTTTGGAAACATGGGCTTTTTAAACTAAGTTTTGCATTAAGAAATAAAGGAAGGTAAACATATGAATTTTCAGTGGTATCCGGGACATATGACGAAAGCAAAGCGTCAGATGCAGGAAGATATAAAACTCATTGATCTGGTCGTGGAGCTGGTGGATGCGCGCATTCCGCTCAGCAGCCGCAATCCGGACATTGACGAGTTGGGAAAGAATAAGTACCGTCTGATTCTGATGAACAAGTCGGATCTGGCGGATCCGCGTGCGACAGAGGCGTGGAGTCGCTTTTTCAAGGATAAGGGATATTATGTGGTGAGCCTGGATGCGAGAAGCAAGGCGGGAATGAAATCGATCACCGATATTATCATGGAGGCATGTAAGGAGAAGATTGAGCGCGACAGAAAGCGCGGAATCAAGAATCGTCCGGTACGTGCGATGGTTGTCGGTATCCCGAATGTCGGCAAGTCCACATTTATCAATTCCTATGCGGGCAAGGCGTGCGCCAAGACCGGCAACAAGCCGGGCGTGACGAAGGGGAAGCAGTGGATCCGCCTGAACAAGAATGTGGAGCTTCTTGATACGCCGGGAATCCTGTGGCCGAAGTTTGAGGATCAGAATGTGGGACTGCGTCTCGCTTTGATCGGTTCGATCAAGGATGAGATCTTAAATATTGACGAGCTTGCGATCGAGCTGATCAAGTTCTTGAAGGAATCCTATGCGGGACTCTTAAAGGAGCGCTACGATGTGGATGAGGCGGCGAAGGAGCCGGATATCTTATGCCAGATCGCGGAGAACCGCAAGTGCATCAGCAAGGGTGGCGAGCTGGATTACAGCAAGGCGGCAACGCTTTTGATCGATGAATTTCGAAGCGGCTGCCTCGGACGAATTACACTTGAGCGTCCGTAAAAGGAAGGAAAAGTGATGTGCTCCGTATCCGAATGGATCGGATGCAGGGGAAGCGAAAAATCAGGACAAAAGAAGGAATACGATGGCTGAGAAAATCGGAGAAATCAAGCAGAAGCTGGAAGAGACGGATGTAGAACTTCTTCCGGCTTTTGTTGAAGAATACAAGACAGATGAGCGTGCGGGTGTACAGAAACTTGTGCAGACGGCACAGAAGCGTTATCAGAAATTACTGGATGAGATCGCGCGCACGGAAAAATTAAAGAAATTCGAAAAAGAATACGATAACTATACATATATCTGTGGAATTGATGAGGTCGGACGGGGACCGCTCGCCGGACCGGTCGTTGCAGGGGCAGTCATTCTGCCGAAGGACTGCGACATCCTGTATATCAACGACTCGAAGCAGCTTTCTGCGGCAAAGCGAGAGGAGCTGTATGATGTGATCATGGAGCGTGCCGTGGCAACCGGAATCGGAATGATCGCTCCGGAGCGCATCGATGAGATCAACATCCTGCAGGCAACGTACGAGGCGATGCGGCAGGCAATCGGACAGCTGGATCCGCAGCCGACGCTGCTTCTTAACGATGCGGTTACGATCCCTCTTGTGGACATCAAACAGGTGCCGATCATCAAGGGCGATGCGAAAAGCATTTCCATCGGCGCGGCATCCATTATCGCCAAAGTGACGAGGGACCGTCTGATGGAGACGTACGATGCGATCTATCCGGGATACGGTTTTGCAAAAAACAAAGGTTACGGATCGCAGGAGCACATTAAGGCGCTCAAAGAATTGGGACCGACACCGATCCACAGAGCTTCGTTTATCAAAGGTATTCTAGAGTAAGATGAGAGTTGCTGTCATATCGCAGATGTGGCAAAGCAACCGATGAGGAACCGCATATGCATGTATCAGATTTGGTGGGACAATATAATCAGACGACGACATCCGGACCGGAGAAGCTGACGGGAACCAAGGGCGTGGAGAATCTGGTCTCCTCGCTCCGTTCCCTGACGAAAGGCAACATCTTCGAGGGCACGGTCAGTTCCATGAAGAACGGAAGAGTCACACTTGCGCTGTCGAACGGACAGCAGGTTTCCGCGCGCATGGAGGGCAAAGTGGCACTTTCCGTGGGGCAGTCCATGTTCTTTCAGGTGAAGTCGAATGACGGAACACAGATCGCGATCCGTCCGTTTGTCGTGGACGGCAACGGGGTGAACTACACGCTGATGACGGCATTAAATGTGGCGGGACTTGCGGTGGATTCCGATCATCTGTCGATGGTCAATAAGATGATGCAGGAGCAGATGCCGATCGACCGCAACAGCCTGCAGCAGATGGCACGTCTGGTGAGTGCCAACCCGGATATCGATGTGCAGACACTTGTACAGTTAAGGAAACTCGGTATCCCGATCACGGTGGAAAATGCAGCACAGTTTGAAAATTATTTGGATGATAAACAGGCGATCACGGATCAGATGGAGCAGTTTATCGATGCTCTGCCGGAAAGCCTGCAAGGGGAGAATCTTCCGGTGGATCAGATGCGCTCGATGGGCGAAAAGATCCTGTCGATCCTCTCAGAGAATCTGCCGGATATTCCGGAACAGGTGATCCCGGAGGGGATGAATGCTGCGTTACAGGAAGGTGCGGCATTATCGGATCAGATGGTAAATCAGGAGGCCTCCGGTGAAGCCGCCGAAGCACAGATTCAGACCGGTGCGGCAGCAGGAGACACCATAGGACAGGTGATTTTGGATGAGAACGGGCTGCCGATCGAGAATATGCAGCCACAGGCAGAGGATCTTCCGGTGGCGAATCAGACGCCGCACACGCTCGGCGCCGTGTTAAGTGAGCAGCAACAGGCAAACTTAAATGAACTGCTCGGTAAGGTGCTCGGAACGGACACGACATCGTACACGAAGGACAGCGGTGTGGTGGAAGTGCTTAAGGATCTGCAGCAGATCTTAAAGGATCCGCTTCCGATGGAGCGGGGGCCGCTCGGCAGGCTTTTGGCGTCGGATGAATTTAAGGCGCTGGTGAAGGATACGATGGAGCAGCAGTGGCTGCTGACACCGGAGGATTTAAAGGAGCCGGACAAAATCGGAAAGCTTTATGCGAAGCTGGAAGGTCAATTGGGAAGACTGATCGAAGCAATAAAAGCTTCCGGACAGGAGAGTACAAATGTTGCGCAGCTTGCATCGGATGTTCGAAGCAATATCGAATTTATGAATCAGGTGAATCAGGCATATACTTATGTACAGATCCCGCTTAAGATGTCCGGACAGAATGCGAGCGGACAGCTTTATGTGTACACGAACAAGAAGGCTTTGGCGGAGGGCGACAAGGAGCTGACCGCCTTCCTTCATCTGGATATGGATCATCTCGGATCGACGGATGTGTCGGTCAGGATGCTGAATCATAAAGTGAGCACGAAGTTCTATCTCGACAATGACGGCGCGTATGATCTTCTGATGGCGCACATTCCGCTTCTGGAGGAGAAACTCGCAAAGAAGGGCTATCAGTGCAGTGTCACGGTGGAGAACGAGGCAAAGCATGTGAACTTTGTGGAAGATTTCTTAAAGAAGGATCAGCCGTCTGCGGGACAACTGCATCGCTATTCGTTTGATATGAGGGCATAGATATGGATGAATTTAAACCATTTCAGTTCGGCAGACCGAATACAGATAAAAAAGAAGAGGATAAGACCGCGGTAGCCATCGCCTATGAGCCGGGTGAGGCGGCGCCGAAGATCCTTGCGACCGGCAAAGGCAAAGTTGCCGAGAAGATCATCGAGACGGCGAAGGAGAACAACGTTCCGACTTATAAGGATAATAAGCTGGCGGCCACGCTTTCCAAGCTGCAGATCGGGGACATGATTCCGCCGGAACTCTACGAGGTTGTTGCGGAAATCCTCGTATTTGTGGATGATATGGATCGCATGAAGGCAAAACTGGATCATGCGGGCTAAGTGCGTGAATGCCATGAAACATGCGCGGGCAGAAGAAGCAGAATCATGGGGAAGGATTAAGAGAACAGAACTGACAGGAAAAGGCATGAATAAAAGACAATTGGGGACCGAATACGAGAATGTGGCGGCGGAGTATCTGCAGTCGCAGGGCTACGAAATCCTAGAGCGCAACTTCCGGTGCCGAAGCGGTGAGATTGATCTGATCGCGCGGGAGGGAGAATATCTGTGCTTCGTGGAAGTAAAGTATCGCGCCGGGAGCACCTGCGGGTCGCCGCTGGATGCGGTGGGGAGCCACAAGCAGAGGCAGATTCTTAAGGTGGCAAAATACTATCTGATGAAAAATGACATGACGATGGATACGCCGTGTCGTTTTGATGTGGTAGCGGTTGAAGGAAAGAAAATAACGTTGCTGCGCAACGCTTTTGGAGAATAGAATGAAATACAGTGAATTTCATAGAAAAAATGATGAGCAGATTCTTGCGTTGCAGGAGTTTGACTGCGGCGAGGGGCAAACGCTTCCTCTTTTGCGTTTTCCGCTTCTGGATGAGACGGGAATTGTGGAGAACGCGTTTACAACGCGTGAGGGCGGCGTCAGCAAGGGCATCTTTGAGAGTCTGAATCTCAGCTTTACGAGGGGCGATGATCCGGATGCGGTAAAGGAGAATTATCGCAGGATCGCTGCGGCTTTCGGCAAAGAGGTATCGGATATCGTGTGCTCCGATCAGACGCATACAACGAATGTGCGCCGCGTGGATCGCACATATGGCGGCTGCGGAGTCATTAAGGATCGACCGTACACGGATGTGGACGGACTTGTGACGGATGAGCCGGGATTGATCCTGGTGACTTTTTATGCGGACTGTGTGCCGCTTTATTTTGTGGATCCCGTGCATAAGGCAATCGGACTGAGCCACTCGGGCTGGCGCGGCACGGTGGAGAGGATGGGGCAGGCGACGCTGGATAAGATGAAAGCGGAGTTTGGTACGGATCCGGCGGATGTGTATGCGGCAATCGGACCATCCATCTGTCAGGACTGCTACGAGGTCAGTGAGGATGTGGCGGAAGCGTTTACGGAAGCGTTTGCCGGACATGAAGAGGAGATTCTGATCGATAAAGGAAACGGCAAATATCAGCTTGATCTGTGGAAAGCAAATGAGATTGTGATGATGGATGCGGGCGTGAAGCGGGAGCATCTTGCGGTCACAAATATCTGTACGTGCTGCAACGGGCGACTGCTTTTTTCCCACCGGGCGAGCAAGGGAAAACGCGGCAATCTTGGAGCCTTTCTGATGCTTCGGTAGCATCGGCTGCGTGAAAAAACGTTTATCGAAGCTGCCGGATGCTGGCAGAAAGCGGAAAAGAAAGGTTTGCGTTGCGGGATTACTGACAGGGCAAATAAAATAGAGAGTAAGATGAGAGGATAAGAAAATGAACAATAAAAATATGGAAAAATATGTAGATTATATTTTGGATGTGACAACAAGACTGTTGGCGATCGACAGCCCGACCGGCTACACGAAGGATGCGGCTTTGTTCGTGACAGAAGAGTACAAAAAGCTCGGATATGAGCCGAAGATGACGGTCAAGGGTGGCGTGCTTGTGGAGATCGGCGGAGAGGACAAAGACAACGGACTCGTGCTTGCAGCACACACTGATACGCTCGGTGCGATGGTTGCGGAAGTAAAGGCAAACGGAAATCTTCGTGTGACACCGCTCGGCGGCATGAATCCGAACAATGCGGAGGCGGAGAACTGCCGTATCATCACAAAGTTTGACGGCACGTTCGAGGGAACATTCCAGCTCGACAATGCGAGCATCCATGTCAACGGCGATTACAACGACACAAAGCGTGCCTACGAAGGCATGGAAGTCGTGCTCGATGAGGATGTGAAGACAAAGGAGGATACCGAGAAGCTTGGCATCATGACCGGCGATATCGTATGCTTTGATCCGCGGACTGTGATCACGAAGACCGGCTATATCAAGAGCCGTTTCCTGGATGATAAGTTAAGTGTCGGCATTCTGCTCGGCTATGCGAAGTACTTAAAGGATGAGAAGATTACGTTAAAGCATGCACAGTATCATTATGTGACGGTTTTTGAGGAAGTCGGACATGGTGGAGCAGCTTCGATTCCGGAGGGAGTCAGGGAGATCATTTCGGTGGATATGGGCTGCGTCGGTGATGGCTTAAGCTGTACGGAACATCAGGTTTCAATCTGTGCGAAAGATTCCTGTGGACCGTATCATTATGATGTGGTAAAAGGTCTGATTCAGGCGGCAAAGGAAAATGAGATCGATTTTGCTGTCGATGTGTATCCGCATTACGGTTCGGATGTGGATGTTGCGCTTGAGGCGGGATATGATGTGCGCCACGGTCTGATCGGATCCGGTGTGTATGCGTCCCACGGCTACGAGAGAAGCCATAAGGATGGAGTGGGTAACACACTTTGCCTTCTTGTTGCATACTGTAAGTGATATTAAGAAAATCATAAGAAATTATTTCATAGTTGTTAAATAACTGTTTCAAAATGTATGTTACACTTAGGTCGTTCAATCGAAACGTATAGCGTTTGGCAGTGTGGACAGATCAGGATACAGGAGGAACAGGCTTGGTACAGCTGGATTACAGAGATGCGATGCCCTTAAGCGGGCAGATTAAGGAAAGCATCCGTAAAATGGTAATTACAAATGCATATCATACAGGCGAACAATTGCCGCCTGTCCGCCAGATGGCTTCGAAGATGGCGATTAATCCGAGAACGATCGAGCAGGTGTATCTGGAGCTTGAGGAGGAAGGTTATCTGTACACGATTCCCGGGAAGGGAACCTTTGTCGCGACACAGGAATGTGTGGAGCGCCGGAGAAAAAACGAGCTTATGCAAAAATTTGACCGGCTTGTGATAGAATTGTCGGATCTGTCGGTTCCCGCCACGGAGCTGACCAGACGGGTTACGGACTTGACAAAAGGAGATTGAAACTTTGATTGAGGTTAATAATCTGATAAAAAATTTCGGAAGTTTTCGTGCACTAAATGGTGTCAACATGCATGTCGGCACGGGAGATATCTATGGCCTTGTCGGACCGAACGGTGCGGGAAAATCGACCATGATCCGCCATCTGACTGGTGTGTACCGTCAGGATGCCGGAGAAATCTATATTGCCGGGGAACCGGTTTATGAGAATAGAAAAGTGAAAGAAATGATTGCATACATACCGGATGAACTGTTCTATTTTTTACAGGCGGATACGCTTGAGATGATGCATTACTATAAAGGCATCTATCCGGCTTTTGACGAGAAGATGTTTTACCGGATGCAGGAGTTCTTCCCGGCCATCGATATCAAGCGTAATATACGCAGACTGTCCAAAGGTATGCAAAAGCAGGTGGCATTCTGGCTTACGATGTGTTGCAGACCGAAGCTTATGATACTGGATGAACCGGTCGATGGGCTTGATCCGGTTATGCGGAGGCAGATCTGGAGCATTATGATGTCGGAGGTGCAGGAGAATAAGATGACGGTTCTTGTATCCTCACACAATTTAAGAGAGCTTGAGGATGTGTGTGATCATGTTGGCATCATGTATCAGGGAAAAGTTATCATCGAGCATTCTTTAAGTGAGCTACAGGGCAATATCTGTAAAATCCAGATCGCATGCCAGTCCGGGATGCCGAAGCTTCCGGAACAGTTTGATGTTCTTCACATGTCCAATATCGGAAGAGTGTATACCATGATCGTGCGGGGCAATCCCAAAGCGGCAGCGGAGGCGATCAGTACAGAAGGAGATCATCTTACCATCGTGGATATCCTTCCTCTGACACTGGAAGAAATTTTTGTATATGAGATGGGAGGCTTAGACTATGAAGTCAAAGACATCCTTTTTTAATAAAGCAATCTATAAGAAGAATATGACGCTTTACTGGCCGATCTGGGTATGCTATCTGATCTACGGGATGGCAAAACTCAGCGGAAGTCTGTGGTCAGGTCTGCAGCAGACGACGAAGATTACGGAAGAACGTAAACTGGTTGTAATCGTCAACAGTTTATCCATGAAGACGGATATCTGGGTGATTGCTGCAGTGGTGACGGTGACCGGTATGGCAATGTTTAGTTATCTGTTTTCGTCTAAGAGTGCGAACATGATTCATGCGCTTCCGGTTACGAGAAAGGAATTGTTTTTCACCAATGTGATCAGTGGTCTGAGTGTTTTATGGATTCCGCAGATTGTGACATTTGTGCTGTCGGTACTCGTGTGTCTGGCGAATGGAATTGCTCTGGTCCAATATCTTGGAATATGGCTTCTTTCAGTAATGGGAATCTCATTTTTCCTATTCTCAACGGTTGTGTTTTGTGCGATGTTTACGGGACAGTTATTCGCGCTTCCGGTGTACTTTTTCGGACTGAATTTTCTGTCTGTCGGCGCTTTGTTTGGTGTAAAAAGCGTCGTTACATTTCTTGGCTATGGTCTGAGCTTAAGTTCATTCCCGGAGGTTATATTGCTTCGCATATTGTCGCCCATCAATTATCTGTTAAATAATGTGCGCTTCCGCACGTCAAGTTATCTGAATCAGCTGGGGGATGAAGTGATCACCGGTGTGACCTACCGCGGCGGAAAGGTCGTGGCCGGTTATGCGATTGCTGCAATCGCAATCTATGTCATCGCTTATTATGCATATAAGCAGCGGGAGATAGAGAGTGCGGGAGACTTGTTGACCTTCCATTGGATCAAGCCGGTATTCCGCTGGGGTGTCGGAATCGGCGCAGCATATGCATGTGCAATCCTTCTTGCGGATTTCTTTGGAAGTGTGCTGATCTGGATATCATCACCTTTATTTTTCGTGATCGTTCTGATCCTGAGCGTGATCGCATTCCTTGTTGCGGATATGTTTGTACAGAAAACCTTTCGTGTTGTTAAAAAGAAACGGGTCAAAGAGTGCGGATTGTTTCTTGCTTTTGTGGCTGTCAGCTTCGGCGGTTTCTATGCTGTGGCATATGGACTTCAGAATAAGATTCCGGATCAAAAGGATGTCGAATATGCTTATCTTGAGATGAATTATCCGGTTGAATTTCATGGAAATGAGGTGCAGAAGGCGATTGATATGCAAAAGGATATTTTAGCCCATGCATCGGAATTCCAAAAGAAGCTAAAGGACTCTTACACAACCATTTCGGTTACTTATGTGTTAAAAGACGCTAAGCGCCTTTCCCGTTCCTATCGGGTGCCGGTATCTGCGGACTGTGGGCAGGGGCAGAAACTGGCGCAGCTTCAGTATGGTTATGAAACAAGTTCGAAAAGTTTTCTGAGTTATCTGTTTGGATATGATTATAAGCAACTTACACAGTTTCATGCTTCACAGTTTGAGTATTATGATGAAACCAATAATTACATGAGCAAAACAGTGAAAGCGGATGTGGCATACAGGCTGTATCAGGCAATCCAGAAAGATGCTGAGGCAGGGACGCTTCAGAAGTACAATACGGTTGACTTCGCAAATACGGAGGAACCGGAATATGATACGGCGGGGCTGAATCTGAGTTTCCTGCATGAGTCTAAGAACTGGCAGGATGTTTATCAGCGTGCCAGCGGCGAGTCGCGTTCGACGGAGTACGATGCAGGAGATACCATGCGTGAGGGATATGCATATATTACGTTTGGGCGTGACTGTAAGAATATTCTAAAAACACTTGCCCATGAGGGACTGATCGATTCGGTGGATCAGAATATTTTCTTTACAAACGGGCAGGATAAATGAGTGGGACTTTACAAGTGCCACGGGTTATTGTAAAATCAAGCGGGTAAGACCTGCTTGATTTTTGCGTGTATTTATAGAAACTTTGCAGAAGATGGCAGGAAGAGGAACGCATTATTGTGAATGCACAGAGGTTTTATATAGAATAGAAGTGAGGTAGAACATGAGTAAACCGGTCGTAGCGATTGTCGGACGCCCGAATGTGGGTAAGTCAACGCTTTTTAACACACTGGCAGGAGAGCGTATCTCGATTGTCAAGGACACACCGGGTGTCACAAGAGACCGTATTTATGCGGATGTAACCTGGTTGAATTATAATTTTACACTGATCGATACCGGCGGAATCGAGCCGGACAGCGGCGATATTATTTTATCCCAGATGCGTGAGCAGGCGGAGATCGCGATTGCGACTGCGGATGTCATCATGTTTATTACGGATGTGCGTCAGGGACTTCAGGATGCGGATTCAAAGGTGGCAGACATGTTGCGCCGTTCGAAGAAGCCGGTCATTCTTGTTGTCAATAAAGTAGACAGTTTTGAAAAATTCATGCCGGATGTGTATGAGTTTTATAATCTTGGAATTGGAGAGCCTTATCCGGTATCTGCATCATCGATGCTGGGACTTGGTGATATGCTCGACGAAGTCGTTAAGTATTTTCCGGATTCGGCACAGGATCAGCCGGAGGATGAGCGCCCGAAGGTTGCCATCATCGGAAAGCCGAATGTCGGTAAGTCTTCTCTTATTAATAAGCTTGCGCAGGAGGATCGTGTGATCGTTTCTGATATTGCGGGTACGACAAGAGATGCAATCGATACAGATATCCGTTACAACGGACAGGAATATGTGTTTATCGATACGGCGGGACTCAGAAGAAAGAACAAGATCAAGGAAGAGATTGAGCGATATAGTATTATCCGTGCCGTTACGGCAGTGGAGCGTGCGGATGTCGTTATTATCGTGATTGATGCGATTGAAGGTGTGACCGAGCAGGATGCCAAGATCGCAGGTATTGCACATGACCGCGGCAAGGGAATTATTATCGCTGTCAATAAGTGGGATGCGATTGAGAAGGACAATAATACGGTCAAAAAATACACAGAGAGAATCCGTCAGGTATTAAGCTTTATGCCGTATGCGGAGATCCTGTTTATCTCTGCGAAGTCGGGACAACGTCTGAATAAAGTGTTTGAGATGATCGATGTGGTGATCGAGAACAACAGTATGCGTGTTGCGACCGGTGTCTTAAATGAGATCGTTGCGGAGGCCGTTGCGATGCAGCAGCCACCGACGGACAAAGGCAAGCGTCTTAAGATCTACTATGTGACACAGGTGTCTGTAAAGCCACCGACCTTCGTTGTGTTTGTAAACGACAAGAATCTGATGCATTTTTCGTACACCAGATATTTGGAGAATCGTATCCGTGATACCTTTGGATTCCGTGGTACGGCACTCAAATTTATTACGAGAGAACGAAAGGAAGAGTAACATGATTATCGCTAGAATTGTATCGCTATTGATCGGATACGGATTCGGTCTGTTTCAGACAGCGTATATATATGGAAAATCCAAGGGAATTGATATAAGAAAGGAAGGGAGCGGGAATGCGGGAACGACCAATTCGCTTCGTGTTCTTGGCTGGAAAGCCGGTGCAATCACTTTTCTTGGGGATCTGTTCAAGGCAATTTTTGCCGTACTTTTGGTAAAATTGATTTTTTCGAATACTTACGGTGAGGCAACGAAGGTGCTGGAGATTTATGCAGGCTTTGGAAGTGTGCTCGGACATAATTTCCCTTGTTATCTGCAGTTTAAGGGAGGCAAGGGTATCGCCTGTACATCGGGCATGATCCTTGCGGTCTGCCCGGCAGCAGCACCGATCTGTCTGCTTTTGTTTATCCTTGCAGTGGCAATTACAAGATATGTATCACTTGGATCCATTCTTGTTGTGATCAGTTATCTGATCCAGGTGATTGTGTTCGGACAGCTTGGCTATCTGAAAATGGAAGGGGCAACATTGATCGAGTTCTATGTGATCAGTGCCTGCTTTACCGTGATGGCATTGTGGAGACACAGACAGAATATCGTGCGTCTCCTGAACGGAACAGAGAATAAATTCGGAATGAAAAAGGAGAAATAAGATGGCAAAGGTTACAGTGATAGGCGCAGGAAGCTGGGGAATTGCGCTTGCCAAATTATTACATACGAACGGACACAAGGTGACCGTATGGTCGATCGTGGAGTCTGAGATTGCGATGCTTCGCGAAAAGCATGAACATGTAGATAAACTGCCGGGAGTAAAATTACCGGAAGACATGGAATTTACAACGGATCTTGGTGCATCCATTCAGGGGCGTGAGGTATTGGTGCTTGCAGTTCCATCTGTATTCACAAGAAGTACGGCCAAAAGCATGGCGCCTTTCGTGACAGACGGACAGATGATCGTCTGCGTTGCAAAGGGAATTGAAGAAGATACACTGATGACGATTTCGGATGTGGTGGAACAGGAAATCCCACAGGCAGATGTCGCTGTTATGTGTGGCCCTTCCCATGCGGAGGAGGTTGGTATCGGACTTCCGACAACGGTTGTTGCAGGCGCGAGAAGCAAGGTATCCGCTGAACGGATTCAGGATCTGTTTATGAATGAGGTGTTCCGTGTATATACAAGTCCGGATATGCTTGGCATGGAGCTTGGCGGATCTTTAAAGAACGTGATCGCTTTAGCAGCTGGTATGGCGGACGGACTCGGTTACGGAGATAATACGAAGGCGGCTTTGATCACGCGAGGAATCGCGGAGATTGCAAGACTTGCGGTAGCGATGGGCGCGAAGCTTGAGACCTTGTGCGGTCTTACCGGTATCGGTGATCTGATCGTAACCTGTGAGAGCAAGCACAGTCGTAATCGTAAGGCGGGTATGCTGATCGGTCAGGGATATACGATGCAGCAGGCGATGGATGAAGTCAAGATGGTTGTCGAGGGCGTATATTCTGCTAAGGCAGCACTTGCTTTGGCGAAGAAGTATGATACGGAACTTCCAATCATTGAGGAAGTCAATAAAGTGCTTTTTGCTGATAAGCCGGCCAAGGAAGCGGTCAAGGATCTGATGATCCGTGAGAAACGCCCGGAACACACACAGTTAGAATGGGAGTCATAACAGATGGAGAAGATCAGAATCAAATATTTTACGGATAAAATAGACAAGCTGGATTATATCGAGGGTAAATCCGACTGGATCGATGTGCGCGCTTCGGAGGAGGTCACACTCCATGCAGGAGATTTTGCTTTGATCCCGCTTGGTATTGCGATGGAACTGCCGAAGGGATATGAGGCGCATCTTGTTCCGAGAAGTTCTACCTTTAAGACATGGGGACTGATCCAGACGAACAGTATTGGAATCGTGGATAACACTTATTGTGGTGATAATGATATGTGGCGGATGCCGGTCTATGCAACAAGAGACACTGTGATCCATGTGAATGACCGCGTAGCACAGTTCCGCATTATGGAGAATCAGCCGAAAATTCAGTTCGAGGAAGTTGAACATCTTGACAATTCGGACCGTGGCGGATTCGGAAGCACCGGAAAGGCATAATTTTTATATTGATTCACACAACACCGACTTGCAGTACGCAGGCCGGTGTTTTATAATATTAACATATAGGAACAGCATCGGTCGTGTACGTTTTCTAATCTACCGGTGTTTGATGACAGGAGGTATTTACTATGGAAAATCGTATGGTGAAATTTTATTCAAAAGAAAGCAATCTGCTTGCAATGCATGCCATCCCGGGACACTTTGCAACCAGTCATTCTCATATCAATTATTATGTGGATGTAACGAGTTTGAAGACACGTGCAGGAGAGGCAAAGGAGGCTGCCAAGGTTTTGTATTCCCACATGCACCGTGCTGAGTATGTCGATACGATCGTCTGCATGGATGGAACAGAAGTGGTAGGCGCATTTTTAAGTCAGGAAATCGAGAATGGCGGTGTATTATCTACGAACCGTCACGAGACAATTTATGTAGTTACACCGGAGTTTAACAGCAATAACCAGATGCTTTTCCGTGATAATAATAAGGGGGCAATCGCCGGAAAACACGTGGTACTTCTCCTTGCTACGACAACAACCGGTGAGACGATCCGCAGAAGTCTTGAGTGTATCCGCTACTACGGAGGAACGGTTGAGGGAGTTGCTTCATTGTTCAGCACGGTAAAATTTGTCGATGGTGTTGAGGTGGAAGCACTTTTTGACCAGGAAGACATTACCGGATACGAGGCATATAATGCGCAGGACTGCCCATTCTGCAAGAAGGGACAGAAGATTGAAGCGATGGTGAATGGATTTGGATACTCGAAACTGTAGTCATTTTAACCAAAGTCCGGAGTGAATCACAGGGGATTCGTCAAAGTGACAAGAAGTGGTAAAAAATCTTTGGCGGTTTGACGGTGGTCTTTTGGGGCAACCTTATGTATTATACTAATTGTAAGAAGTCCTTAGGGACACAAAGAGGAAAATTACTTAGGAGGTTTTTCAAATGGCAAGTTTATCATTAAAGAATGTATGTAAAGTATATCCTAACGGATTTGAGGCTGTTAAGGATTTTAACCTGGATGTAGAAGACAAGGAGTTCATCATCTTCGTAGGACCATCCGGATGTGGAAAGTCTACAACACTTCGTATGATCGCAGGTCTTGAGGAGATTTCTTCCGGAGAACTGATCATCGACGGCAAGGTTGTAAACGATGTTGAGCCTAAGGACAGAGATATCGCAATGGTATTCCAGAACTACGCTCTGTACCCACACATGACAGTATTTGACAATATGGCATTCGGTCTTAAGTTAAGAAAAGTACCAAAGGATGAGATTAAGGCAAAAGTTGAGGAAGCTGCAAGAATCCTTGACCTTGAGAAGTTACTTGATCGTAAGCCAAAGGCTCTCTCCGGTGGACAGAGACAGCGTGTTGCCATGGGTCGTGCAATCGTTCGTAATCCTAAGGTATTCCTTATGGATGAGCCTTTATCAAACCTGGATGCAAAGCTTCGTGTACAGATGAGATCTGAGATCGCTTCTTTACATAACAGATTAGGTGCTACAATCATCTATGTAACACATGATCAGACAGAGGCTATGACACTTGGAACAAGAATCGTTGTATTAAAAGATGGTGTTATCATGCAGGTTGATAGCCCACAGAAATTATACAATGAGCCTAACAACTTATTCGTAGCAGGATTCATCGGATCTCCACAGATGAACTTCGTAGATGCAGACGTTGTTGTTAACGGTGATGTTGCAACTCTTAAGTTTGCTGATTACGCAATCGATCTTCCAGCTGAGAAGTCTAAGAAGCTTATCGATGGCGGCTACAACGGAAAGAAAGTTGTATTCGGTATCAGACCTGAGGATATCTCTGATGATGCTGAGATGCTTGCTAAGTATCCGGGAAGCATCGTTGAGTCTGATGTAACAGGTTACGAGTTACTTGGTGCTGAAGTATTACTGTACTACACAGTTGCCGGAGCTAACATGACAGCTAAGGTTGCTTCTGATACACCTGCTCGTTACGGTGATCATATTAAGCTTGCCTTTGATCCACATAAGATTCATGTATTCGATAAGGAAACAGAATTGACAATTACCAACTAGTTCGTTAAAATTATATAGTTGTAAATGATGAAACCGGGTGTGAGGATTTACACCCGGTTTTCTAATCGGAGGAAAATCCATGCTGTCAAATCAGAAATTACAGAATTCATTAAATGAGATCCAAGAGATCTGCCGTATGGAGACGGCACTTTTTGGAGCAAAAGGCAAACTGGTCGCCCACACGCAGGAGATTGAAGTGTCTCCGACATTGGAGCAGGTTGTGACGGAATTTGAGGAATCACTTGCAGAACGTCAGACCTATCAGGATCTTCATCTCTACAAGATCATGGTAGAGGGGGAGATGGAGTATGTGCTCGTCTGCCAGGTGCCGGATGAGACGTATGCGGTCTATGCACAGATGGCAGTCTGTCAGATCCGAAATCTTGTGATGAGTTTTGCGGAACAGTTTGACCGCAATAATTTTATACAGAATATTTTACTTGGAAATATGCTTATTGTAGACATCTACGGTAAGGCGAAGAAGCATCATATTCTCGCGGCACCGAGGGTGGCTTTTGTCATTGATACCGGTAATAAGAACAATGATGTTGCAATGGAACTGGTTAAGAATCTGTCCAATATTCGTGCGGGAGATTTTGTGACCAGTGTGGATCAGCACAGTGTGGTACTGATCAAGGATGTGTCCCACGTTGAGGAAGCGGATATGGAGGAAGTGCTTCGCGGTATCGCAGACAGCCTGGTGGACAACCTTCATATGGAGGCGATGATCAAGGTACGTGTCGGATACGGCAACGTTGTCATGCAGCTTCCGGAGATCGCGGAGTCCTATCAGGAAGCCAAGATGGCGCTTGAGGTGGGAAGAGTATTCTATGCGGAATACGATACGATTTCATATGGGAAATTAGGAATCGGAAGACTGATCTACCAGCTTCCGATGAGTTTATGTAATATGTTCATCAAAGAGGTATTCGGAGAGAGGATTCCGGAGATCTTAGATGATGAGGAAGCGATGTCGACCATCAACAAATTTTTCGAGAACAATCTGAATATTTCAGAGACAGCCAGACAGCTGTATGTTCACAGAAATACACTGGTCTACCGCTTAGAGAGAATACAAAAGGCAATCGGTCTGGATATCCGGACGTTTGACGATGCGATGACGTTTCGGATTGCGGTCATGGTCATCGCACATGTCAAGGATCAGAGTCGAACAGAGTAAGGAGTGCAAAATATGTCAGGATATGATGCAAGCAGCATAGCAGTATTAGAGGGACTGGAAGCAGTAAGAAAACGTCCGGGAATGTACATCGGAAGTGTTACTACGAAGGGACTGAATCATTTAATTTACGAGATTGTTGACAACTCTGTTGACGAGCATCTGGCAGGCGTGTGTGATACGATCTGGGTGACTCTGGAAGCGGACGGATCCTGTACCGTAGAGGATAATGGACGAGGCATTCCGGTAGGCATGCATGCCAAAGGCGTGTCTGCCGCACGTGTCGTTTTCTCCACGCTGCATGCCGGTGGTAAATTTGATAACAATGCGTACAAGACGAGCGGAGGTCTGCATGGAGTTGGTTCTTCGGTCGTGAATGCGCTGTCTACTTATATGGATGTACAGATCAGCAGAGAGGGCTACATCCATCATGATCGTTACGAGCGAGGTGTCCCGGTTCTTCCTTTGGAGAACGGACTTCTTCCGAAGATCGGTAAGACGAAGAAGACCGGAACGAAGATCAATTTCCTTCCGGATCCGGAGATCTTCGAGAAGACACGTTTCAAGGAAGATGATGTCAAAAGCCGTATGCATGAGACTGCTTATCTGAATCCGGCGCTTACGATCATCTATGAGGATCGCAGAAAGCCGGAGGTGGAGCATATTGAGTTTCATGAGCCGGATGGCATTGTTGGCTTTGTCAAGGATCTCAACAACAATCTTGAGGTACTTCATGATGTCATCTATTTTAAGGGTGAGAGCGAAGGCATCGAGGTTGAGGCTGCGTTCCAGTATACTAGTGAATTTCATGAGAATATCCTGGGATTTTGTAACAATATCTACAACTCGGAAGGTGGTGCACACCTGACCGGATTCAAGACGGCGTTCACAACAATCATCAATGCGTACGCGCGTGAACTTGGTATCTTAAAGGAGAAGGATGCCAATTTCAATGGCGCGGATGTGCGTAACGGTATGACCGCCGTTATCTCAATCAAACATCCGGATCCCCGCTTCGAGGGACAGACGAAGACGAAGCTCGATAATCAGGATGCCAATCGTGCAACTGCTAAGGTGACGAACGACGAAGTTCCGTTGTATTTTGATAAGAACTTAGAGACATTAAAGACCGTCATCGGCTGCGCGGAGAAGGCAGCCAAGATCCGTAAGGCGGAGGAGAAGGCAAGAACCAACCTGCTCACCAAGCAGAAATTCTCTTTTGATTCCAACGGAAAGCTCTCCAACTGTGAGAGCCGCGACGCATCCAAGTGTGAGATCTTCATCGTCGAGGGAGATTCCGCCGGAGGCTCTGCGAAGATGGCGCGTAACCGAATGTATCAGGCTATCATGCCGATCCGAGGTAAAATTTTAAATGTAGAGAAAGCCAGTATCGACAAGGTTCTTGCCAATGCAGAGATTAAGACGATGATTAACGCGTTCGGCTGCGGCTTTTCGGAAGGATATGGAAACGATTTTGATATTACAAAGCTTCGTTACGACAAGATCATCATTATGGCGGATGCCGATGTCGATGGAGCGCATATTTCAACGCTCCTTCTGACGCTTTTCTATCGCTTTATGCCGGAACTGATCTTCGAGGGACACGTCTATGTGGCGATGCCGCCTCTGTACAAGGTGATTCCGTCGAAGGGCAAGGAAGAATATCTGTACGATGATGCAGCACTTGAAAAATATCGCAGAACCCATACGGGAAGCTTTACATTGCAGCGCTACAAAGGACTCGGAGAGATGGATGCCGATCAGCTTTGGGAGACGACATTAAATCCTCAGACACGTATGATGCGCCGCATCGAGATTGAGGATGGTCGTATGGCATCTGACGTAACTGCGATGCTGATGGGGACGGATGTGCCGCCACGTAAGGCCTTCATTTACGAGCATGCCAACGATGCCCAGCTTGATATATAAGATTGCAGGAAACTTCTCAGTTTTTATTCATAGTGATTTCAATTTCGATGCATCCATCCGACACGATCCTGTATTGCACACGATTTGAGGCAGAATTGCTGAATTTGTCAGCAATACCCGTTTCACTTAAATTTTGTGTACGACAACGTTTGAACGATTCCTGGTCGGTGTCCGCCGGACACAAATGCTACGGACGCATTTGATGTCTCGGCGAACAACCGACTAAGGAATTGTCCAAACTTTGGCGGACATAAATCATAGAAAAAGTGAAACGGATAATGCGACAAATTCGTAATTCTGAATCACTAGTGTGCAAGGCAGAATCGTGCCGGATGGATGTTGAAAATAAAAATATAATTATAAAACCTGAGAAGTTTACAAAATAGTAGATAAAGAGAGGAACTGATTATGGAACAGAGTATCATCCAGACAGAATATTCGGAGTTGATGCAGAAATCCTATATCGATTATGCGATGTCTGTCATTATCGCAAGAGCACTGCCGGATGTGCGTGACGGACTCAAACCGGTACAAAGAAGAACGCTTTATGATATGTATGAGCTTGGAATCCGCTACGATAAGCCGTTTCGTAAGAGCGCACGTATCGTCGGTGATACCATGGGTAAATATCATCCGCATGGTGATTCATCGATCTATGATGCTTTGGTCGTTATGGCACAGGACTTCAAGAAGGGACTGCCTCTCGTTGATGGACACGGTAATTTTGGATCCATCGAGGGTGACGGCGCCGCTGCGATGCGATATACGGAGGCGCGTCTGCAGAAGGTAACGCAGGAAGCGTATCTGGCGGACCTGGACAAAGATGTCGTTGATTTTATGCCGAACTTTGATGAGACGGAGAAGGAGCCGGTCGTGCTTCCGGTCAAGGTGCCGAACCTTCTGATCAACGGTGCGGAAGGTATCGCGGTCGGTATGGCAACGTCGATTCCGCCACATAATTTCGGTGAGGTTGTGGACGGCGTCATTGCATATATGAAGAATCCGGATATCAATACGGCTGAGATGATGGAATACATCAAGGGACCGGATTTCCCGACCGGTGGAATTATCGCCAATAAGGATGATCTTCCTGCCATCTATGAGAGTGGTGTCGGCAAGATCAAGGTACGCGGCAAGGTGGAGGTGGAGCAGGTCAAAGGCGGTAAGCAGCGCCTTGTGATCACAGAGATTCCTTACACGATGATCGGAGCCAATATTGGTAAATTCTTAAATGATGTCGGAAATCTTGTTGAGACGAAGGCAACTTCGGATATTGTGGATATCACGAACCAGTCATCAAAAGAGGGAATCCGCATTGTTTTAGACCTGAAAAAAGGCGCAGATGTCGAAGCGCTTAAGAATCTGTTATATAAAAAGACAAAACTTGAGGACACCTTCGGCGTTAATATGCTTGCAGTAGCAGACGGCAGACCGGAGACGATGGGAATCGTGCCGATCATCCGTCATCATGTGCAGTTCCAGTATGAGATCGCAACGCGTAAATATAAGACGCTTCTTGCGAAGGAACTTGACAGGAAAGAGATTCAGGAAGGCTTAATTAAGGCTTGCAATGTCATCGACCTCATTATTGAGATCCTGCGAGGAAGCCGTAATATCAAGGATGCCAAGGCGTGTCTGACCGATGGTGTGACAGACAATATCACATTCAAGAACCCTGCATCCGAGATTATGGCGCAGCAGCTGCATTTTACGGATCGACAGGCACAGGCAATCCTTGATATGCGGCTGTACAAATTGATCGGATTAGAGATTGAGGCACTTATGAAGGAACACGATGAGACGCTTTTGAACATCGGAAAGTATGAGGATATCTTAGAGCATCGTTCCTCTATGGCGAAGGTGATCATTAAGGAACTGCAGAATTTTAAGAAGCAGTATGCAAGGGAAAGACGTACGGAGATTGACAATCTGAAAGAAGCGGTCGTAGTTGAAAAGAAGATTGAGGAGCAGGATGTTGTGTTCCTGATGGACCGTTTCGGTTATGCCAAGACGGTGGATTTGTCCGTCTATGAGCGGAATAAAGAGACCGCGGATGCGGAGAACCGTTATATCTTTACGTGCAAGAACACTGATAAAATCTGCATTTTTACCGATAAGGGACAGATGCATCTGCTGAAGGTACTTGATCTGCCGTACGGAAAGTTCCGTGATAAGGGAACACCGATTGACAATGTATGTAATTATGACAGCAAGGAAGAGAATTTTGTCTATATCGCAAGCTTAGAACAGGTAAGTTCACACCGGCTTGTGTTTGGAACCGCCCAGTCGATGCTTAAGGTTGTGGATGGCGCAGAGTTTGTGGTTGCCAAGAAGACGACCGCAGCAACGAAGCTCGCGGATGGAGACGAAGTGCTGACCGTTCGTGCGCTTGAGGGCGACGAGACACTTGTGATGTGCTCACACAAGGATATGTTCCTTCGTATTGACTGTGAACAGATTCCACAGAAGAAGAAATCCGCAGTTGGTGTGCGAGGAATGAAGCTGGCGGCCGGTGATACGTTAAAGAACATCTATGTATTGCATGAGGGCGAAAATGCAGAGGTTGAGGTCAAAGGTAAGATGATCGCCTTGAACCGTCTGCACATCGGAAACCGTGATACGAAAGGGGTACGAAAGTAACAATGATGACGTATGAGCAGGCATGTGACTTCGCGAAAAATGCGGCCAAAAGCGGCAGTATCTTAGGACTTGACAGTATCCGCAGACTGATGGAGAAACTGTCGGATGTACAGGAACGCTTGCCGATCATTCATATTGCCGGAACGAACGGCAAGGGATCGGTAGGAGCTTATCTTGCGTCGATCCTTCGCGAGTCTGGCCTTCACGTAGCTCGTTATACGTCTCCGGCGGTCTTTACACCGCTTGAGGTCTTTACGTATGACGGCGAAAATATTACGGAAACAGAATATGGGGGTGTGATGTCACAGGTCAAAGATGCCTGTGACATTATGGTATCTGAAGGCAGGGAGTGCCCGACGATTTTTGAGATTGAGACAGCGGTGGCTTTCCTCTGGTTCTATGAGAAAAAGCCGGATGTGGTGCTTCTTGAGACGGGTATGGGAGGAGAACTGGATGCGACGAATCTGATCACGCATCCCCTGGCGAGTGTGATCACAAGCATCAGCATGGATCACATGCAGTTTCTCGGCGATACGATCGAAGCGATCGCACGCGCCAAGGCAGGCATTATCAAAGAAGGCTGCCCCGTGTATTGTGCTCCGCAGAGTGATGCGGTACGAACTGTCTTACAGGAAGTGGCAAAGGAACGGAACGCGCCGATCCTTTTTACCGATCTTACCGGGGATCAGATTACGGAAGAGAAGCCGGGCAGGATGGCTTTTGACCATAAGCTTTCAACCGGGGAACGAATTTCACTTACAACCGTGATGGCAGGAACGTATCAGGTGAAAAATGCAGCACTCGCTGCAGAGGTTGCTTTTGCGATGCTTGGCGGGCAGATGAAGGGTACGATTGCTTTAAAAGATACACAAAGAATAGTGCAGCAATCAACAGGAGATGTATGTGAAATTATAAAGCGAGGGATCTTTCAGACGCGCTGGCCGGGAAGATTTGAGGTGGTGAGCGAGAATCCGCTTTTGATCATTGATGGTGCACACAATGAGGATGCGGCAGTGCAGCTTGCGGAAACGGTCGAAAACTGTTTTACAAATATGCGCTTAACTTATATAATAGGAGTATTGGCGGACAAGGAGCATGAGAAGATGCTTGAGATCATGCTGCCGTATGCGAAGAGAGTCTACACGGTTACCCCGGACAATGCGCGTGCACTTGATGCGAAGTCTCTTGCGCAAGAAGCCGCAAAGTATTGTACAGATGTGCAGGATGCCGGTTCTGTGGAGCAGGCTCTTGTGCTTGCGTTAAAAGATAAGGATCCGGTACTTGCATTTGGGTCATTGTCTTATTTAGGGGATTTAAAGAGAGCGTTTTATCAATACAAAGAGAGTTAGAAAGCAGGAAATCATGGATCAGGAAAAAATCAAAGAGGGTGTAAAGCTGATACTCGAAGGCGTGGGTGAGGATGTCACAAGAGAGGGACTCCTTGAGACCCCGGACCGTATCGCAAGAATGTATGAGGAGTTGTTTGCGGGACTTACGGCGGATGCGTCAGAGCATCTGGCTAAAACCTTTCAGGTAGACAATAATGAGATGGTGATCGAGAAAGATATCACATTTTATTCGATGTGTGAGCACCATCTGCTTCCGTTTTACGGCAAGGCGCATGTGGCATATGTTCCGGATGGCAAGGTTGTCGGAATCAGCAAGCTTGCGCGCACGGTGGAAGTGTTTGCAAGACGTCCGCAGATCCAGGAACGCATGACCGGGCAGATCGCAGATGCATTGATGCTGTGCCTGAATCCGAAGGGAGCGATCGTTCTCATCGAGGCGGAGCATATGTGTATGACGATGCGCGGCATCAAGAAGCCGGGCAGCAAGACGGTAACTTATGCAGCGCGCGGCGTGTTCGAAGAGAATAAAGAATTGTGTGACCGTTTTTTTCAGTTAGCCAGATAAGGAAAGAATAGTTATGAGAATTGGAAATCATGAGTTTGACATCAAAAACGATACTTATATCATGGGGATTTTAAATGTGACACCGGATTCGTTTTCGGACGGTGGCAGGTTTAATCATCTGGACGCAGCGCTTGCGCATACGAAGCAGATGATCGAAGAGGGTGCGGCGATCATTGATGTCGGCGGAGAGTCGACGCGTCCGGGATATACGAAGATTTCGGATGAGGAGGAGATCGGACGTGTGGTTCCGGTGATCAGTGCGATTAAGGAACAGTTTGACATTCCGGTATCGATCGATACTTATAAGAGCGCGGTAGCGGAGGTTGCAATCGAGGCTGGCGCGGATCTGGTCAACGATATCTGGGGACTGAAATACGATCCGAAGATGGCGGATGTGATCGCGCGTCACCATGTGGCATGCTGCCTGATGCACAATCGTGACAATACGGATTACAATGATTTTATGGAAGATATGTTGAATGATCTGCGGGAGACGATCGCGATTGCGAAGAAAGCCGGGATTGCGGATGATAAGATCATGCTGGATCCGGGCGTTGGCTTTGCAAAGTCCTATGAGAACAATCTGGTGGCAATCCGTGAGGTAGGAAGACTGCATGAACTGGGCTATCCGATTCTTCTTGGAACATCAAGAAAATCCGTAGTCGGTCTGACACTTGATACCACAAAGGATGAGCGTGTGGAGGGAACGATGGTGACGACGGTGTACGGTGTGCAGCAGCACTGCGCATTTGTGCGCGTTCATGACGTAAAAGAAAATATGAGAGCAATCCGGATGACGTATGCGATTATGCGTGGCTTTCGGAAGAATGGATAATGATGGATTATATTAAGGTTACAGGATTAAAAGTATATGCATACCACGGAGTGCTTCCGGAGGAACAGAAGAATGGGCAGGATTTCTATATCAATGCCCGTCTTTTCTATTTTATGAGAAAACCGGGACAAAGCGATGCACTTTCGGATGCGCTCAATTATGCCGAGGTGTGCGAATTTATCGGAAAAACTTTTACGGAGAAACGCTTTGACCTGATTGAGGCGGCAGCAGAGTATCTGTGCAGAAAGCTTCTGCTGGAATTCCCGGTTCTTGCGGAAATTGAACTTGAACTCAGGAAGCCGCATGCGCCGATCCCGATGGAGTTTGCGGATGTGTCGGTCAATATGAGACGCGGATGGCATAAGGCGTATGTCGCTGTGGGATCCAATATGGGAGACTCTAGACAACTGATCGAAGATGGAGTTGCCAAGCTGAGAAATCTTGAGATAATTCGTAATTTTAAGGAGTCGAAGCTTCTTGTCACGAAGCCTTACGGACCGGTGGAGCAGGATGATTTCTTAAACGGATGCGTTTCTTTTGAGACGCTTCTTGATCCGGAGGAACTTCTTGCAGTACTGCATAAGATTGAGGCGGAAGCAAACCGGGAACGAAAGATTCACTGGGGACCACGGACACTTGACCTTGACATTATCTTTTACGACAAGCTGGTTTATGAGAGTGAGGATCTGGTGATTCCGCATGTGGATATGCAAAACCGGCAGTTTGTGCTTGTGCCGCTTATGGAGCTTGCACCAAACTATCGCCATCCACTTCTTGGACTTACGGTGGCGCAGATGTCAGAGAAACTGAAGACAGAGGAAGAAAAATAGATGAAAGCAATATTATTTGACCTCGATGGAACACTTATTGATTCGTCGGAAGGTATTACAAAGTCGACACAGTATGCGCTCGCGCATTATGGAATCATAGAGAATGATCTGTCGAAATTTTATAAATTTATCGGACCGCCGCTTGTGGTCAGTTTTAAGAAATATTATGATTTCCCGGAAGAACAGGCGGTTGAAGCGGTTGTCGTATACAGAGAGCGGTACAACAAGATCGGTCTGTTTGAATGCAGTCTGTATCCTGGTGTGCGGGAGTGCATCGAAAAATTAAAGGCGCAGGGGTATCTGATCGGTATGGCTTCCTCGAAGCCGGAAGTATCGTGCCGCAGAATATTAGAGCATTTCGGTATTCTGGAATTGTTTGACGATGTGGTCGGTGCGACTTTTGACGGACGGATCGACACGAAGGAAGAGGTCTTAAATGAAGTGATGCGTCGCTGGAGCGATGTGCCGAAAGATGAGATGTGTCTGATCGGCGATACGATGTTCGATGTGGAAGGCGCGAATAAAGTCGGTGTCAGGAGCGTTGCGGTCACATTCGGTTTCGGCGATGTGGATGCGATGGTTGCGGCAGGCGCGGTGGCAGTGTGTGATGATATGACAAAGCTACCGGAAATTGTAGAGCAGTTGTAGATAGGAATGCGGTACATTTCGGATGTACCGCTTTGCTGTTTACGGATTGAAAAATGATTTCAGAAGAGAGGAAATTGATATGAACAAGAAAAATCCGGCAGTTCAAATCTGGTATGTTGCCTATCCGTTTTTATTTTACTATGCGGTATCGGTCATCGTGATGTCGCTTTGTACGATCATTCTTGGAGATGATACGTCACATTTTGTTGCGCGCCAGCTTTTTACGACGGTTGTGACCATTCCGTTTATGATGCCTTTTTATAAGCAGGATTGTGCGCTTCTCGGGCGGGAAGGCATATGCGATTGGTTTACCAAGGATCGCGTGCGTTATGCATTGTCTGCGATCGTGATCGTGGCATGCGTGAGTATCGCACTGAATAATCTGATCTCTATGACGCCGCTTGTGGATGCTTCGGCAGGGTATCAGGAAGCAAATGAGAACTTTTACGGAAGCACGCTTGTATTGGAACTGATCAGTTCTGCGTTTATGACACCGATTTTGGAGGAACTGGTATTCCGTGGCATTTTATTTACAAGATTAAAAAGCATGCTGCCAAAGATTCCGGCGATCGTTGTATCGGCACTCATTTTTGCAATCGTGCATTTTAATATCGTGCAGTTTATCTATGCCTTTCTGCTCGGAATCGTGCTCGCGCTGCTCATGGATCAGGCGGATCATGTATATCCGGCAATCATCGGACATGTTACGGCAAATCTGATCGCTGTCCTTCGCACAGAGACCGGAATTTTGACCGCTACCATGGACAAAAGTATTTTTGCATGGATGGTTTCGGTTGTATTATTGCTTATCGGACTGGCGTTACTTGTTATCATGGTGCGAAAAGTGTACTATAGAGATAAGTTTATGCACTAAGGGGAGGTATCCAAGAATAAGTATCACAGAATTTCGGTTGTCCGCGGAGGTGCGGTTGCAATCGAGACGATCAGTACGGGCTGCCGCTAATATAGAGCAAGTATGGGAATTCAACAATGCAGATTGAGAAATGATATGAGATATTATTTTCCAAATAGTTGGCATTGAGAAAAGATTATGCGTAGTCGAAAATTAGGATTAAATTCCGATTTTTGGCTACGCTTTATTTTTTATGCAAAAATAATAAAAATAGTGCACCTTTCTAAAAATTTTCTACTTATTTTGCTTTCTTAGGAAATGTAAAAATAAAATGCATAACAAGAAAATGCAATTATAAACATGAAGGAGGTTTTTACAAAATGGGGAAGGTGAAAGATTTTTCCAAGAGATTTGGTGCCATATTTTTATCGGCATCTGTGTTGGCAACGTCAATTTTACCAAATATCAACGTCTATGCGGCAGAAGTTGGTGAGAGTAATGTTGATGAATCAGGTTATGCTGCAACCAAGGAAGAAGATCGAAGGATTGTAACAGGACAAGGTGAGGCAAAGAAAAATTGGAGCATTGCGTGGAGTGATGAGTTCAACGCTGGTTCATTAGATACTTCTAAATGGAGTTATATGATCGGAACCGGATCAAACTATTCCGGCGATGGATGGGGAAATAATGAGCAGGAGTATTATACAGATGGGGACAATGCATCTTTTGTCACTGAAGATGGAGCGGATTGTTTGAAAATAACTGCCCGTAAGGAAGAAATGGGCGGTAAAAGTTTTACATCAACACGTCTGTGGACGATGGATGATTCCGACAATCCTGGAAAGGAAAAGACCACAAAATTTGCAAAAACATACGGTCGTTTTGAATCAAGGATTAAGATCAATAATCAGGAAGACAATATGGCTGGTATATGGCCTGCATTCTGGCTGATGCCTGCCAATGATGAATATGGAACATGGGCAGCATCCGGCGAGCTTGATATTATGGAGGCTCGGGGAAGTAATAAAAACAGTGTTGATGGTACGATTCATTATGGAAGCCAATGGCCTAATAATAAATCAATCGGTGGCAGCTTAAATAAGGAAACTGCTATCGGTGGATCTGAACTACCGGATTTTTCGTACGGAGATTGGCATACTTATGCTGTGGAATGGTTACCGGGAGAAATTTGCTGGTATGTAGACGATACATTGTATTACAAGACAAGTAATTGGTATGCAACATCGGCAAATAACGGTACAGATTTTACCTATCCGGCACCATTTGATCAGGATTTCTATATTCTCCTTAATCTTGCAGTTGGTGGAAATTATGACGGCGGAGCTTTAGATCTGAATCTGACAGAAGCAAGTATGCTGGTGGATTACGTTCGTGTTTATGATCTGGCAGATGAAGCCGGAAATCCAATCGGTTATGATGAATCGAATGTTCAGAAACCACAGGAAGAAGTGGATGATCAGTTGGTAAGCGGAACCGAAAATGAAACGAATTATGTAGCATCTTCATTGGCTGATACAAAGAAGACAACTGGATATCCGAATGAGGAAGATAGAACAGATTGGTTCGTATCGGAGCTTGATGGTGGAAAAGCAAACACAAGTTACACAGACGAAAATGGACTGACAGTAGATGTTACGGCAGGCGGTAATCAGTCTTATAGTGTGCAGTTGATTCATAATGTTCCGTTAACAAAAGGTTATCGATATGTTATGGAATTTGATGCAAAAGCAGATGATGCGAAAACTTTATCAGCAAAATTCGGAAATATTGGTGGCTATCCGGCTTATTCGGATTCGTATGATGTTGATTTGACTACGGATTGGCAGCACTATAAATATGTATTTGATATGGCATCCACTACAGATGCAGATGGCAGAATCGAGTTTAATTTCCAGCAGAGTACAGGAAAATGCTATTTTAAGAATTTCTCTATCATTTCAACCGGAAAAACACCGGATGTAGATGAAGATGCATCGAAGGAGCCATTAGCTAACGGAAATCATATTTATAACGGAACATTTGATCAGGGAACAGGAAGAATGGGATTCTGGCATGTTGTTGATTCAGATGCTTCTGTTTCGAAAGCAGAAAGAAACCTGAATATTGCAGGAAAGAGCGAGAACGCCTGTGTATATCAAAAAGGAATGAATCTGTTAAAAAATGATTCCTATAAGTTGACGTTTGATGCAAAAGCGACAGAGGAAACAACAATTCAGGTTTTGGTTGAAAATAGTGATGCAACAAGCAAATATGCCGAGAAAGTTGTTAATGTTGGGGTAAATGAACAGAAAAAAGAAGTTACATTTACAATGCCGGACATTAGTGATGCGGAGGCTGTTGTAAAGTTTGTCATTGGAACTAAAACAATTACTATGGATAATGTTTCCATGATTCGCACAACGAATAATAATATTGATTGGGATTCGGTTGATCTGTATCCAATGACAAACGGATTGTTCTTTAACGGAGAAGATGGATGGAACATCTGGACGGAAGGTGATGGAGGTTTATCCAAACAGGTGGTAGACGGAAATCTTTCCGGAGAGGTCAATATTCCAACAGAGGGAAATTTCTGGCGTGTAGGTATGCAATCGGCAAAAGTGAAATGTAAGTCCGGTATTCCTTATAAAATTAGCGTAAAAATGAATCTGGATGTTGATAAAACCATTAAGATCGAGACGCCGGATGGAGATCAGAAAGATTATCAGTTCAACAAAGGGGACAATGAAAAGATTATCGAATTTACACCAAGTAAAGATTGCAATGGAAATATTACATTATATTGGGGTGTAGAAACCGGTGTTGTTCACTTTAATATTGATTATATTGATATTGTTGTTGATGATAGTAAGTTGACGATTCCAGAGGGCAAGGCACGCCCCGCAGAAATTCGTTCCGCAGGTCCGGTAAAGGCAGGAGATGCATTTACAATTGAGACAAATAATGCGACGTGGGTAGATGCAGTTACATGCGCATATGTTAATGATGTAAAGGTTGAATTAGATAAAATTACCAAAAACGGAACCGAAATTCAAATTGCCGGAAGCGTTGTTCCGAGTGAAGGCTCTTATAGTGTGAAATTTGATGCGGATGGTTATGTTTCTCCAAAGTCGATTACGCAGAAAGTGTTACCGGCAAGCGGTAATGTTCTTGTAAACGGATCATTTGATAATGATTTGGATGGATGGATTACTTGGCATCACGACGGTGGTACCGGATCGACAACTTGGCAGGATGGTGTTGCAGTAAATACAATTACAAGTTCACAGGGGGCTGTATGGGACAATCAGCTGAAGCAGGCCAATATGTCTATTGAGGCAGCTGCCTATTATTTGGTTTCTTTTGATGCCTATGCAGATATTGAAAGACCAATTCAGATGGAATTTAATAACTTGGGAACTGCATCTGCTACAGTTGTAAATTTGACAACTCAAAAACAGCGTTATTATATTACATTAACGAATGTTCCGGCATCGACAGTTAACCATCTTTTATTTATGATGGGAGATGGAAATGGATATTCATTTAGTAAAGAACATAATATTTATATTGATAATGTTGTATTGAAAAAAGCAACAGCGCAGGAAGTTGCAGATGTGGTTGCTCCAACAATTCAGCAGACAAGTTCAGCAGCGGTTGGCAAAAAATTGACATTCGGATATTCTGATAATCAGACATGGGCATTAAAGGATCTGAGTGTTACAATAGATGGAAAACTGATTGATGATAGTTATGTAACAAAGGATACATCCAAGAATGAAATTGTAATTGCAGCGGATGCCATTACGGAATCTGGTAATCATATTTTTTCGTTTAGTGTAGATGGATATTCTGTAATTAAAGTTTCTGTTAATATTTTAGCAGCTGGCGATAGTAATCTGTTATCTGGATTAGAGTGGGCGGTTGGTACATATGACGGAGATAAAGGAAATATTACATATGAAGATAATTTGCTTAAAGTGGATTTTGTAGAAACCGTAAAATCTCAGTGGAATGGACCTGAATTTTGGTCTATGCAGGCAAAGTCAGGTACATTTACAACTTTAGTTGATACAGAATATGAATTAAGCTTTGATTATGATTTAACATGGAATGATGGTTCAACCGGATCTCGAACTATGAAAATTGAGTATTTAAAAGATGGCGCAATGAATCAGCCGGATGTTACATTGCAGTCAGGCAAGCATTCCTACTCATGTGTATTTACACCAGGGGCAAATGCAGCGAATTATATTTTATTTATGCCGGGTGGAAATGAATTTGGAGTATTGGCACATACCTTAAATATTTCTAATATCAAGTTGCGTATTTTTGATGGAGAACCAGAGGAGCCTGTTACTAATGCAGAAGAACCAGTTATTACAACTCAGCCGGTAGGAAGTCAATACAAGGTTGGAGATACCGCAAATTCAATGAAAATTGTAGCAGCGGTTACGGAAGGTTCATTAACTTATCAGTGGTATAAGAACAGTGCAAATTCTACAATTGGAGCAACGGAAATTGCAGGTGCAGTTGACGCGGAATATACACCTGCGATCGCAGAACCTGTAACAACCTATTACTTCTGTGTTGTAACTAACACCAATGAAGCTGTGAACGGAACTAAGACTGCAACTGTAACATCCGATATTGTAGCAGTTGAAGTTACAACAAAGTCAAGTGACACAACTCCATCTGGTTCAGAAACAACATCTTCCGGATCTGATACAGTTAAGCCGTCTGAGCCATCTAAGGATGATACAAAGTCGGCAGGAACCATTACCGGTGTAAAGAACAACTATACGGTTAAGTCTGATTCCAAGAACTTTACTTTAGAGCCGGAGGGATACGGAGGTATCACATTCGCTTCTTCCAACAGTAAGGTAGCGAAGGTTGATCCGAAGACCGGAAAAGTAACGGTAAAGGGACCTGGTATTGTAAAGATTACAATTTCCGCATCTGGAGATGATACACATGCAGCAGCAACAAAGGTGATCACGATCAAAGTCTCACCGGAGAAGGCAACTGTGAAATCTGCAAAGTCTAAGAATGAGAAGTCTCTGACAATCTCCTGGAAGCAGGATACCAAGATCAGCGGATATGAGATTCAGTACTCAACCAACAAGAATTTCAAGAACGCAAAGACGGTAAAAGTCGGCAAGAACAAGACTACAAGCAAGACGATTAACAAGTTGAAATCCGGAAAGAAATATTATGTAAGAGTTCGTTCTTACAAGAATTCCGGAAACACAAAGTTAAACGGAAGCTGGAGCAAGACAAAGAGTGCAGTAGCAAAATAACATATGAAAAGGCGTGCTGATGCATGCGCAGACCATCAAACAGGCGTGGAGTTTTTCCACGCCTGTACTTTTTATGAGAGAAAGTGCTTTTATGGTAGGCAAAGATCCTGGCGAATTAGGTTGTCTGCATATGCAAAAGCTGATATAATAAGAGAGCGAGTAAATAGAAGGACGGAAATCTACGATGAAGACGATTGACAACGATATTAAGGCAGGCGAATTCAAGCAGGCATATCTGCTGTACGGAGAGGAGCAGTACCTGATCCGCCAGTATCGTGATAAATTGAAAAAAGCGATGGTTGCAGAGGATGACACGATGAATTTCTCCGCTTTTGAAGGTGCGGATATCAACCAGAAAGAGATTATCGATCTGGCGGAGACGCTGCCTTTCTTTGCAGACCGCAGAGTGATACTGATCGAGGACAGTGGGCTTTTTAAGAAGAGTGCAGAAGAACTTGCCGACTATATGGCTTCGGTTCCGGAATCCACGTATTTTATTTTCGTTGAGAAGGACGTCGATAAGAAGACGAAGATGTACAAGGCGGTCAACAAGATCGGAAACGCGGTCGAATTTGGAAGACAGACGGACGAGACACTGATGCGCTGGGTGAACGGACGTATCCGCAGGAACGGCAAGAATATTACCGGCGATGCGTATGCGCTTTTTATCCGCAAGACCGGAACCGATATGGAGAACATCGACCGGGAGCTTGAGAAGCTTCTCTGTTATACGCTCGAGAAGGATTATATCGATGTGAATGATGTCGAGGCGATCACGACTGAGCAGACGGAGAATAAAATCTTCGATATGGTTGACGCGGTGGCAGCGCACCAGCAACGAAAAGCATTGGATCTGTATTATGATCTGCTGGCACTCAAGGAGGCGCCGATGCGTATCCTGTATCTGATCACCAATCAGTTTCAGCGTCTGATGGTCGTGAAAGCGATGACGAATCAGGGATTTTCCAATCGTGATATTGCGCCGAAAGCGGGATGTCCGGAGTGGGCGGTCAAGAAGTATCAGTCGCAGTGCCGCGCATTTAACATGGAGCAGTTGAAGAAAGCAATCGCTGATGGTGTGGAGTATGAGACGGCGGTCAAAACCGGCCGAATGAATGACCAGATGGCGGTGGAGCTATTTATTGTGACATACAGTAAGGAGTCGAAAAAATAGAAACTATATGGAGGTACATGATGTTAATTGATTTCGATCTTATTACAATTATCATTGGAGTTGTATGCTATCTGATCTGGTGTTGGTTTATCCATAAAAAGTATCATAAGGAAAAAATATATTATATTTACAGTACAATTATGTTCATTTACTTTATGGTATTGATTAAGGTAACATTGTTTCCCATCATGATGATTGATGGTATGCCTTCTAATGTGAATGAAAATGTCAATTTTATACCATTTGCAAACGGAGTTGGACGTACCGATATTTTGAATCTTATCATGACCATTCCGTTTGGAATAGGTATGCCGTTTGTATCAAAACTAAATAGTCTGACCAAAAGCGCATTATCCGGAGCTGTATTAGGGATATGCATTGAGTCGTTCCAATATGCAGAAACTCTTTTTACCGGTGGCTTTACATTGAGAACGATTGACATCAATGATGTTATTTTTAATTGTGGCGGGAGCATTGTAGGATTTATTCTTTTATACGGTGTGGCTAAAATGATCTGCCGTTTGCAATTGGACGATAAGAAGTTAAATGCTTTTTGGTCGTATGCATATCGTATATGCAGAGGCGTGGTTCGTTGAATCACGCCTCTTTATACAACAAAAAGCGTTCGGCATGACGGTACCGAACGCTTATTATTTATAGGGTGATAAAATTAAAACAAATTAAGCAACACCGTTAACTAATTTTGCTAAACGGGAAACTTTGCGTGCTGCATTGTTCTTGTGGTAAACTCCCTTAGAGCAAGCTGCTTCAATAACGGAAGAAGCACTCTTAAGAGCAGCATCTGCAGCAGCCTTATCGCCGGCAGCAACAGCAGCCTCTACCTTCTTAATAGAAGTCTTAACCTCAGAACGGATTGCTTTATTTCTAGCAGTCTTTGTCTCTGTAACTAAAATTCTCTTCTTAGCAGATTTAATGTTAGCCAATCTGTACACCTCCAAATCAATATTAATCGTTATTGTTTCTATGCGGTGAAACAGACACGGACGCTCCATCGCAAACATACTATATTATAATATTGCAAGCTTCCTATTCTGTCAATACATAATCTGAAAAAAAGTGGGAAAATTATCGATATTGTGATCCTTGTGATATGGAACCGCAGGTATCGCATTCACATATTATAATAGCACAGTTTCACGTAAAGGAGAGGAACAACATGCAGCTTGAAAGCTATCCGATTCGTACAGACTTAGCGCTTGAGTCTCAGGAGCGTCTGCAGAAGGACAATGGACAGGTAAAAGGCGTACGCCTTGAAGAAGAGAAGAAGGACAACGGAGTCGTGATCTCGACGGTGTTCATCGATACAGAGAATGCGGCGAAAGCGATGGGGCGTCCAAGAGGAACGTACGTGACGATCGAGGCACCGGAGATGATCGAGGAAGATGCCGGGTATCATCGGGATATTTCCGTGGAACTGGCGCAGATTCTAAGACAGATGGTAGCGCAGTACGAGTCTAAAGTGTCGGATGACCTGAAAGAGGGGATGGATGTGTCTGTTCTGATCGCGGGGCTTGGCAACCGCGAGGTGACGCCGGATGCGCTTGGACCGAAGGTGGTCGACAATCTGTTTATCACGCGGCATATCATGAATGAGTTTGGAAAGTATGCTTTTTCCGATGAGAAGACGAGTAAGATCAGTGGGATTGTGCCGGGCGTGATGGCGCAGACGGGGATGGAGTGCGTAGAGATCCTGCGCGGAATTGTGAAGGAGACGCAACCCGATTTCATTATCACGGTGGATGCGCTCGCGGCGCGTAATGTGAAGCGACTGAACCGGACGATACAGCTTACGGATACCGGAATTACACCGGGAAGCGGAATCGGCAATCACAGAAATGCTTTGAATAAGGAGAGCCTTGGTATTCCGGTGATCTCGCTTGGCGTGCCGACGGTTGTGAATGCGGCAACGATCGTAGCAGATGCGATGAATGACCTGATCGAGGCGGAGGCAAGCTCGAATGCGGATTTAAAGAAGCTTGATGAACACGAGCGGCAGGAATTGGCGAGAGAACTGCTGTCGCCGCAACTGAATGGGCTTTTTGTGACACCGAAGAACATTGATGATTCGATCAAAAGCTTAAGTTATCTCATCTCAGAGGGACTTAATATTGCACTTCTTGGGAATAAAGACGAGAATGCGCTCATATAATGCCAAGAGGTGGTGATGGTTTGGTGAGACGAAAGGCAAGGGAAGGGCGTAAACTTTCGCTTTTGCTATTGATCATATTATTTGCGTTGCTTTGCAGCTTTTTCTATCATTATGGAGAGGGGATGCTTGGAAGTATGGGACAGAATCTGTCCCTGAAATTTTATAATGGAGTGCTGCGCGTCTATGTGCCGTCTGTGGTGTGTTCGCAGGAGGAGGGACCATCTGGCGTGTATCGGGATGTGACGGCTTCGGTCTATCCGGCGATCGCTTGTAACGAGCAGCGGATTTGGTACGAATCGCAGGCAGAAAATATGTCGCAGTATGAGAATCTGGCAGCGATGGAGAATGCGCAGGCAAAACAGATTCTTGCAGAGAATAAGAATGTGGAACGTGTTGAGGTAGATGGGCAGTCTGCCACGGAAGTGGACGAGACTAAGGCAGCAGAAGATGTAGAACAGAATAAGAGCCTAAAAGAAACAAATTCTTCTGATGAAGATAACGAGATTCAGGCGGCAGAAAAGATGGCAAAATCTGATAAGAAAAAGAAGATCAACCGCAAAAAGCTGGAAGATTTTGACTATCTAAGGCAGACGTTTTATCAGATCGATAATATGACAACGATCGGGAAGGATCAGTTATGTGTGGATAAACTTTTGAAGCCGGATATGACCGTGGATACTTCGGTGGACGGACCGCAGATACTGATCTATCACACGCATTCGCAGGAAGGATATAAGGATTCCAGGCCGGGCAAGGCATCGGAATCGGTGGTCGGACTGGGGGATACGTTGACCAAATTGCTGGAGGAAAAAGGATTTCGTGTACTTCATCACAAAGGAACCTATGATCTGCCGGACAGAGATCACGCGTATTCGGCGGCGGCACCGGAGATTGAGCAGATCATCAAAGACAATCCGTCGATTCAGGTGGTGATCGATCTGCACAGGGATGGGGTCGCGGAAGGCACACGCCTTGTCACGGAGCAGAACGGAAAAAAGATGGCACAGATCATGTTTTTCAATGGGTTAAGCCGCACGACGTCGACCGGTGACATTGCGTATCTGAAGAATCCGTACATAGAAGACAATCTTGCTTTTTCTTTTCAGATGCAGCTTGCGGCGGCAGAGTATTATCCGGGACTGACGAGACGGATTTATCTGAAGGGCTATCGCTATAATATGCATTTCTGCCCGAAGTCGTTGCTTGTTGAGGTGGGGGCACAGACAAACACGCTCAAAGAAGCACAAAATTCGATGGAACCTTTGGCGGAACTGCTGGGAAAAGTGCTGGGCGGAGAGGAATAAAAGTTTTTACGAAGAAAGATGCAGCAAGGTTATCGTATAAGCACAGAAACTGTGGTATAATTCATCTAAAACAAAGTGGATTTAGAACTGTTCAAACAGGTCATAATGGATTGTTCCATGTCACAATATAAAATGGCAACTTACTGATAGGAGAAAGGTGGGAATCATATGGTTGATTATACAGAAGGTTCCGGAAAGCAGTACCACACAGGGGTCGGTCCGGAGGATATTGGAGGGTATGTGATCATGCCGGGAGATCCGAAGCGCTGCAGGAAGATCGCGGAGCATTTTGACAATCCGGTACTTGTTGCGGACAATCGCGAGTACACGACTTATACAGGAACGATCGATGGGGTGAAAGTCAGCGTGACATCGACCGGCATCGGCGGTCCGTCGGCTGCAATCGCCATCGAGGAGCTCTCGAAATGCGGAGCGCACACATTTCTTCGTGTCGGCACCTGCGGCGGCATGCAGGAGGATGTGTTAGGCGGCGATATCGTGATCGCGAGCGGCGCAATCCGCATGGAGGGAACGAGCCGGGAATATGCGCCGATTGAGTATCCGGCCGTACCGAATGTGAATGTGATGAACGCGATGATCGCGGCGGCAAATAGTGAGAAGATCCGTTATCATGTCGGGGTTGTACAGTGCAAGGATTCGTTTTTCGGACAGCATGAGCCGGAGGTGATGCCGGTCAGCTACGAGCTGGAAAATAAGTGGCAGGCTTGGCTTCGCATGGGATGCCTTGCTTCGGAGATGGAGTCCGCGGCGCTTTTTATCGCGGGAAGCTTCCTGCGGGTGCGTGTCGGTTCGTGTTTTCTTGTGGTAGCAAATCAGGAGCGTGCAAAGAAGGGCTTGCCGAATAAGCAGGCGCACGATACGGAACTTGCGATCCGCACGGCGGTCGAAGCAATCCGTATTCTGATTCGGGAGGATGCCAATGATAAGTAAAGAGATGATCCCGCGTCTGATCGATGAGGCGTTTGCTGCGCGCAGGATGGCTTACACGCCGTATTCGCATTTTCAGGTGGGAGCGGCACTTCTTACCGCGGACGGCAGGATCTATCGCGGCTGCAATATCGAGAATGCGGCATACACGCCGACAAACTGTGCGGAGCGCACCGCTTTCTTTAAGGCGGTCAGCGAGGGCGAGCGTGAATTTACTGCGATCGCGATCGTCGGTGGCGCGGAGGACGCGACGGAGTTTGACTGGTGTGCGCCGTGCGGTGTGTGCCGGCAGGTGATGGAAGAATTTTGTGACGAGAGTACGTTTGAAATTGTGCTTGCACGGTCAGCGGAAGAGTATGAAGTGTATACGTTGGGCGAACTTCTTCCGAAAGGGTTCGGACCGCATAATTTGCAGTAGTGGATTTCACAAATTGGCTGTCATAAAAATTTCAAAAAGTTTTTAGGCATAAAATATGACTGTTTCTTTAAAAAGAAGCCGGTCATATTTTTTTATGAAAAATAAATTTTGTTGAGGTTAAATTGAGATTGACTTTGTATTGTATCAGTATGAAATAAAAAGGAATCAGGTGATGTACAATGAAAAAGCATAAAATATGTAAAATCCTTCTTGTTATACTGGCAATTTTTTTATGTGTGGCTTTTTATGAATTGCTCGGAATCTGCGTTGCATATAAAAAGCAGCCGGAAGTGTCCAATACAACCAAAAAAGAAACAAAAAATGGGTCATGGAACGAATGCAGTGAAAATACAGAACGGGCAGTAATCATAGAAAAGAATCCAGAAGCGCTTTTACAAAGAGTGCGTTTGATCAAGAATGCAAAAAAGGAAATTATTCTTTCTACTTTTGCATTTCAATCCGATGAAAGTGGAAAATTGATTTTAGGAGCACTGCATGATGCGGCAGACAGAGGTGTACATATTCGTCTGTTAGTAGATGGAATGGAGAGCTGGATTGATATGGAAGGAAATCCGTATTTCTATGGATTATCTTCCCATGAGAATGTTGAAATTAAACTGTATAATAAGGCCAATCCGTTGAAACCGTGGAAAATGATGGGTAGAATGCATGATAAATATTTGATTGCAGATGGAAAGAGATATATTCTTGGGGGAAGAAATACATACAATTATTTCCTGGGTGATTTTCCGGGACATAAGAACTATGACAGAGATGTGTTAGTGGTTTGCGATGAACCTGAGAAAGAAAATTCAGTTAACCAGTTGTCAGAGTATTTTGAAACTATATGGAATCAGGAAGACAGTGGTTATTTTCATAACAATAAAAAACTGGCAAATAGAAAATCTGTAAAGAACGCAGTTTTAGAGCTGCAGAACAGCTATCAGAAATATTTTGAAGAGAATAAGGAAAGAATCTGCGAGACCGATTATACGGACGAAACTTTTGAGACAGAAAAGATTACATTAGTGTCAAATCCTATTCACACAGGTTCCAAAGAACCAGTAGTGTGGTATCAGTTGGGAGAATTGATGAAAAATGCAAAAAATCGTGTGAAGATCCACACGCCATATATTATCTGTAATGATATGATGTATAATACATGGGAGGAGATTGCAGAGAACGTTTCAGATTTTTCTATCATGACAAATTCAGTTGCGAATAATGGGAATCCATTTGGGGCTGCCGATTATGCGAAAAACAGAAATAGAATCTTAAGTACAGGAATTAATATCTGGGAATATGAAGGCGGTTATTCATACCACGGAAAAAGTATTCTGATTGACGATGATCTGTCTGTAATCGGTTCCTTTAATATGGACATGAGAAGTGCATATCTGGATACGGAACTGATGCTTGTAATTCGCAGTAAAGATATTAATAAACAGTTGGAAGAGGGCATGATGGAATATGAAAAAGTGTCCCGCCAGATATTAGAAGGCGGAACTTATAATGATCCATATCATGTAGAGCCAATCGAATTAACAAAGAAACGTCAGAGAAAAATATTTTTGGTACAGCATCTGCTTGGATGGGCAAGGTATCTGTTTTAATAAGGAGGAAGGAAAACGTGTTTCAAATATTGATTGTAGAAGATGATAAAGAATTAAGCCAGCTATTCCAAAAAGTGCTTGAGAAGAATGGATATCAAGTCAAAAGTGCATCGGATGGAGCACAGGCATTAGAAGTATTGGATAAGGAATATATTGATCTGATCATTTCTGATATTATGATGCCGGTTATGGATGGCTATGAACTGGTGTCAGAACTTCGTTCAGCAGGATATCAGATACCAGTGCTTATGATCACTGCGAAAGGTTCCTTTGATGATATGCGTCAGGGATTTCTTTCTGGAAGTGATGATTATATGGTAAAACCGGTAAATGTGAATGAAATGGTTTT
>ERZ1035006.72-NODE-72-length-76715-cov-71.358075_pt1 | contig 76715 bp, 57 predicted proteins | sample MGYA00520694_ERZ1035006 | MGnify/ENA primary metagenome ERZ1035006 (study PRJEB33766, sample SAMN09781746) | gut metagenome | biome: gut microbiome | host: Homo sapiens | place: Madagascar | study: EMG produced TPA metagenomics assembly of the PRJNA485056 data set...
GAACGGCGGACTGTTAATCCGTATGTCGCAGGTTCAAGTCCCGCAGGAGGAGCCAAAATAAACAAGGCAACCATTAGGTTGCTTTTTTTATCCCTTCTATCTCGCATTTTTTAAATCTTCTTATTGAATTTTCTAATGAAAATTTTATGATGTTAAATATATTAGATAAGGAGATAACCATGTCAAAAGCTTTAATTGTATATACTCAGGGAACAGAAGACATTGAGTCTACTGCTGTATTAGATATCTTAAAAAGAGGCGGTGTAAATGTAGTAACCGCATCTGTAAGTGCAGATGGTTCTCGCTTGGTAAACCTAGCTCATGGATCCACCCTCTTATGTCAGCAGAACATTGAAGATGTTAATGAGGACTTTGATCTTATCGTCGTTCCTGGTGGGCCTGGTACTAAGAGTTATTCAGGCTGTCAAAAGCTAATTGATATGTTAAAGTCTCAAAAAGAAAAGAAAGGACTAATTGGAGCTATCTGTGCTGCTCCTGGATTCATTCTCTATTCATGCGGTATTTTAAAGAATACTGAAAAAGCATCAACCTACCCTGGCTGTGAGTGTGGAGCTAAATTCAGTGAAAAGCCTGTAAGTGTAAATCCTGAAGAGAATATCATTACAGGTCGTGGTCCTAACTATGCTATTCCATTTGCTCTGGAGCTGTTAAAAGCGCTTGAAGGTGAAGCTAAGGCTAAAGAAGTTGCCGACGGAATTTTATTTAACGAATAAGCTTAATTGTCGTTAATCACGTCATTGTGATCTTTAATACAAATGGGAGGTTTTCACCTCCCATCTTCATTAAACAAATCATACAGATTATTTTACTTGAACCACTTGTTGTAGATCTTATCGTAAGTACCATCTTCTTTAATCTTTTTAAGACCAGCATTAATTTTTTTCATTAAAGCTGTATTGTTCTTATTTGTTACAATACCCAAGTCTGCTGCGCGAACTACACTCTCAGGAACATGTACAAGATCTTTATCGCCTGTTTGTACTAAGTAGAACTGATTTACAGGAGTACCGGTTATAACAGCTTCACACCCATGCTTTTTAAGTTCCATATAAGCTTCAGTTACATTGTTAAAATTTTTTACATCAGCATCTTTAATACTGCCGGCTACAATTGCCCCCACAGAACCTAACTGAACACAAACACTTTTACCCTCTAAAGATTCCATATTCTTGTATTTACCTACAGAATCTTTTCTTACCATTAAATCCTGACCTGCTACATAGTAAGGATCTGAGAATAGAACCATCTTCTCGCGCTCAGGATTCTTAGTCATACCAGAGATAGCCGCATCAATTGAATTAGACAGAATTGATGGAATTAAACCATCGAACTGCATTGATTCAATAACAACCTTCATACCTTCAGCTTTGCCGATAGCATTGATAACATCGATATCAAAACCTACAATTTCTGAAGTTTTATCATCAACAAAACCAAATGGAGCAAAGGTAGGCTCTGTTCCTACATGGATGGTTTCCTGTGCATAAGAGCTAAATGAATACATAGAAACAATAGCGCCTAAAAGTGCGCCACATAAAGTTGATTTTACTGACATGAGTTTTCTCCATAGAAGTTGATGTCATTATTATGGAGCTTTAATGGTTAATTGTACTAATTTTATGAAAATTGAACTATTTTGCATATAAAGAGTGCATTAGAAAATTTTAATGCTCTGTTTTGTAACTTAATTACAAGATCTCCAACAAAGTTGAAAGGTAAGATTAATAAAGCGTAAGAGATTGAGTATTAGGAATAAATGGAGCAGTGTCTAGGATCTATGGAGCAAGGCGTTTAGGAACGATGGAGCAAAAACGAATTCTGAAATAATGCTGTGTACTAGACCCAGCCTAGTTTCTCTGATTTTAGCTTATCAATTATCTCCTTCATTAATGATAAGGTCTTTTCCTGTTGCTCTGTCTTACACTGCAATTCTTTGTTGGCAAACTCCAAATCTCTTTTATATAACTCCAGTTTTTCGTTCACTTTATTAGATTCATCGAGAGCCTGCTGCAGTTTCAGGATCTGCGCTTTTAGCTTCTCATTAGATTCTCTTAAAAACTCATTCTCATCAAATGCAGATTCCCTTGCACTACGGGCTTCTTTAACAGATTCTTCCATACCATGCTTTTCTTTGTTAAGTTGCTCGTCAAAGTAATTTGAGATAATGGCCCAGCATTGTTGAAACAGAGCTTCACTTCTCTTTCTTATTTGCTCTGGCATCGGCAGTTTACAGGTTAGTAGCTGTTTCTGCTCATCTTTGTATATCTCCAGAGCCTTGAAATAGTCTCTGCGAGCATGATGGGGCTTTCTATCGCAGAGATTCTTAAAGTTCACATCCTGACCATCTGCAGCAATATTTCTTATCGTTTCAACAAGTTCATGTAACAGAGGGGTTAAATGGTAATCTTTATTAGTCATTTATTCAGCTCCTCCTCAAATTCAACAGTCTGATCTTTTGCTACTGTTCCTCGATTATCATTGTCAGTTCCAATTACCATGTGTACATTAGTTCCTTTTTTATGAATATCTGATAAATTATTGCTATTACAATCTATTACAGGATTTTTACGTGGTCTTCCTCGTTTTCTCTTTGGAACTAAAATGGAGCTGTCCGCTTCAGTCTTCCCGCTTGTAGAGCCTTTTTCATTTTTCTGTAATTCATTTCCATTGGAGACTGGAGTTACGTTATTTTGGGATTGGAATATATTCACCCTTAAGGTAGGTCCATCCAGATCAAATTTAATTGCTGGAGTGTAAACACGATCGACAAAAGCCTCCCCATTAGCAGCAGAATAAAAGTAATTCCTAAGCCAGGATTCAATATCGTGTTGTGTGGTTATCATCAGAGAAGCTTTGTGCTTATCTGATATTTCGTCAGCGAATTCACAGAGCATTGATTCACCTAGTGGGTCAAGGTGCCCTGAGGCAAAATCATCGATATAAATCAGATCATATTTACCAAGCATCTTGAGGTAGGCTCTGATTTCCTCGTTACCATCTAGTTCACGGAGTTCTGAGACAAACAGAGAGGCTCTGCGGTAAAATACTTTAAAGTGTGCCTGAAGGCCGTTATCGCAAGAGTGTCTGCAATCCTTGTCTTGCCTACACCTGTGACGCCAAGCAGAATCAGATTTCTTCTGCATCGAATCCAGTCACAGGTACTCAGTTCGCTGAGTTCTCTCTTACTGATGCCTTTTCTTCCGATATTCCAGAGAATATTGTTAAGGTTGGCTGTAGGATTATGCGGACCTAATCTGCTGATGCTTTTTGCAAGCTGGCTCTCCTCTCGTTCCTTAGAGGTTGTCTCAAGTAGCTCCAGAATAATTTCCTCAACAGATTTTGAGGTTATTTCTAGCTCTCCACTTAATACCATGTTGTTAAGTTTTTCGGCAAAAGGTGTAATCTTTAATTCCTTAGCCAGCTCCATAATTCTGTTCAGGAGTTCACTCTGAATGTTAATCTGATTCATGGTTGTATCCTCCCTTGAAGTAATTAACACCTCTTAGCTTCATACCATTTGAAGTATTTGCGCCTTGCTGGCTAACCTCAATGTTTTATTCCTTCTTGGCAGTAGAACTTTTACCTCCTGAAACTCTGCCGTGAGCATTGATCCTGATGATAGATTCATGGATTAATTTTTTGATAAGCTGGTAGTCACTAATCTTATCTTCACGAGCCGCCTGAGCGCAGGCCTCGTCAACCACGGTTACGCCGTGGGACTTGCACAGTCCATGCATTCCCATTACAAGCTTATATTTTGATATAGCTGGATTTTGATCATTGAAAATTTCTTTAAGATATTTGAGAACATTAGTGGTGGCGTGGCCATTTGCTCTAAACTCTTTTACAGTTTCGTCTAGGCCTTTGGTTAATGCCACCTCTACAGGATTTAGCAGAGATTCATCCTTATGGCTGGCATAGTTTGGACTGTAATCACGGGCATATCTGCCGCAGAGTTCATAGGTTTTAGGATTGTAAAAAGAAATCGTGGTATAGCCAAGTTCTGCTACTACTTCCTTCTCATCGAATAATGAACCAGATAGCGTTTATTGCCATCAACTTTTACCCAGCAGTTACCATCAACCAGTAATTTTACAGGTTCGCATATTTCAAAAGGAATAAGCGGTGGAACCTTTAGCTGTGGTCGCTCATAGTTCTGATAACTCAAATATCGTGAGCCTTTACCATTCTCCTTGAATGGAGTTTTATTGATTATGTCAATTTCGTCCTGCAGTTTCTGATTAACGTCCTTTAAATCTCTGGCAAACATGGCTCCGGTAAAGTTCTCCAGATTTGCAAAAGCTCGCTCTGTCAGGCCTACACTGTATTCTGCAACATTCTTATGTGTTGGCTGACGAACCTTGCAACTGTTAGGAATTAGGGAGTAATGTTCACACAGGTGGTGCATTGATACACTCAGCTCGGCTATATACCTATCCGGCTTCGAAACAAGTGCGCGTGCATTGTCAAAGGATATGGCGCGTGGAACTCCGTACTTTTCCAGGGTATTAACAATTCCATGCAGCCACGATGTCACCTTTTCATTTTTAAAAGCTTCTGCATAATAGAAGCCTGAGTACTTATATGCTGCAACAAAAACTCTAGCCTTATGAGATATTCCCTCACCATCAATCCAATGCAGATCATCTCCCACAAAATACACTTCGAGAATATCTCCAGGATTGCAGGGAATACTTGAAACGTTTTTAACTCCATGGATTTCTTTGTTCCAGGTTGAAAACAAATCATAAACATGGGCAAGAGAGTAATGTTTCTGCCCCTCCTTTGGAATAATGCTGAAATAAACTGCATCTATAGCTTTTTCTAAAGTTACTTTCTTATGGGAGCGGAAGTATCTCTCAATTTCTTCAAGGTCAGGCTGAATGTATTCTATGACTGGTTTATTCTTGAGGGCTGATAAGAATTCCTGATCACTAAGTTTTGAAAGCTCACCGTAGGAAAGACAGCTGGCTTCAGCTAATTTGCTGTACCTGCTTACTGTTGAAGAAGCCTCTTTAAGCTGTCTGCAGATTTCTCGGTTGCCAAGTTTATCTACAAGTATCGCCTTAATAATCTAGCGAATTCTAGTTACGTTAGCGGACATTATTGTCTCCTTATAAAAAGCTCGCAACATTGCGTTCTTTTTATAAGGAGACCTGAGGAATTTAAGATATAAGAATTTTCTGAATTTGCTCCAGCGATCCTAAAATCGCGTCTTTCGTGACGGCAAATTTAACAGTTTTATTGAGAATATTTATTGCTTCATAGAGAATAAAACATGTGCTCCTCTCATCCTAGACAGTGCTCCTGAAAATCCTAAAATTCAATCATAGAAAATCCAGACGGGACCTTTACAATTCAGGCTCGCAATTGGGAAGGAGCGTTCAGTGAAGCTAAAACACTAGAAGAAGCAAAGAAGAAGGCAACTGATTTAATAACTGATGTTATCAATTCTTTGTTTAATGATAATAAACTGATACCAGAGGCAGTTACTTCGCAAGAAGATGATTTTGTTGTAGAACTGCCTTTAGATGCTGCTTTAAAAATCGCCTTAAGAAATATTATGATTGAGGAAAGATACAGAAAAGCAGATCTGGCAAAAGGTCTGGGTATTGCCCCTCAGAGAATAAGCACTTTTTTAAACTTAAAAAAAACAACAAATCTTAGTTTCTTGGAAAAGGCTTTTGTTTATATGAAAAGACCACTTACAATTTCTGAGTAAAAAAAGAGCCATTATCAAATGACTCTTTGAAAAATTTGATTAAGGTTATTTCAAATAAAACATAAAAAAATCTATTTCGTAGAAATTATATCACGGTCTTTCTACTGTCTTAAACATAGTGATCTGACGTTTACTCTTATCGCCGTTGAACACACAGGCAATCTGCAGCAAGTCTCTGTCGCCAAGGTTCTCAAGACCATAGCCTTTTTCTATGATCTGTTTTTCTGCTTCATCAAGTTTCTTCTGCTCTTCACTATTTTTATCGGTATATTTAAGTTCTAGCACCACCCTGCGTTTAGGGAAATTCACAATAATATCGCTTCTGCCTTTACTGTTGTGCTGTTCGATTCGAACATCATGCCCCTTTCCAAGCAAATATACTTGCAACAGAGCTCTTAGAACAGACTCATCATTAACCGGATATTTGTCATATGATAAAACAGCCAATACGCTATTGAATAAGGAAATGATATCGTCAGTAGCTCCTTGCTCAAGTACATATTTTTTACCTGATGCATAAGGAGAAACATTTCTTTCATAGATTCTGAGCGTTAAAAGAGAAAATAAAGCAGCTCTTACTTCACGATTAACTGTTCCCAAAATTACATCGTCATTACGGTCTATTTCTGATTTTAATGTCAGATATCCGGTCTGACACATCAATACGTTCTCATTGATATCAATCAGAGATGTTGGGTTAACAAAATCATTATAAGGAATAGCAATCTCTGAGGTCAGAAGATTATCGATATTAAGATTATGAGACTCCATGTATTTCATTAGAATTGATGGTAGTCCACCTACATCGTACCAATAATCGCCGAATCTTACGGTCTTTTTCTCGTATATATCCTGTAAAAAATTGTTAACAGAATAGGTAGAGAATACTTTATTCTTATAAAACTCATCAAAACAGTAGCTGTCGTAATTAACAGCCATTCTGTCGATAAGACTTTCAACCTCAGAATCTGTAACTATTTCTGGAGCTTTGTCATTCTCATAAGCTACGCCAAGTTTGAGATAATCTAAATAGAAGTGTTTTATCTCATCTCGTGTAAAACCAATGAGTTTAGAATAGGCATTGTTGTAGCTTAAATCCTTAATATCAGACCCAACAGAGAAGATTGATACATCCTTTAATCTGGTAACACCTGTGATAGCCATGAATTTAATATGCTTATCACCTTTTAGAACAGCATAAAACTCTCTGAAAAGAGATCTGAATTCCTCATATAACTCTTTATTGTTAATATTGGCGGTGAGCTGACAGTCATACTCGTCAATAAGAAGTACAATCTGTCTCCCATCTGGCATAGCAGAAAAAACATTACCTAAAAGAATCTTGGGCTCTTTATTATCGTTATAGTCGGTAATATTATTGGCCTTAGCGAATTTTAAGATTTCATTACAGAAATCGCTTTTAAATTCATCTAAATCAGTTACAGAAAACTTTAGAAAACTTAAATGAAGCACAGGATATTTATCCTGATCCCATTTATCGTAAATCCATGTTCCTTTGAAATAAGGATCAACTCCTTTCTCAAAAAGAGTTCCGATTGTATTTAAGGTCAGAGATTTGCCAAAACGGCGAGGACGGGAAAAGAAAACTCGCTCATAGTTTTTTGTCAGATTATATATATATTCTGTTTTGTCTATGTAAATATAGTTATTCTCACTAAACTTTTCTATATTTTCTGACTGAGCAATTAGCTTCATAACCACGTCCTAAAATCCAATTCATTATAAATATTATAACATCGTAGCTTATACAATCAGATTGGTTCTGATTATTTTTATGATTTAGTGTGCCTTTATTCGGACTGATATAGTCCCTATAATCACAAAAAAAATCTCACAACTTGCGACTTTGTATCTGACAAACAAAGAACTATAGTCAATTCCACAATGTGGAAAGGTGAGAGGATTCCATGCACTTCGCTAATTGGGGAAACTACCCGACAGTAGACACACTTTCATACAATCAGCTTTCTATAGCTGAGCTTGCTTCATTTATAAGCGATAACCATGGTTTTATTGCAAGAGGAAACGGTCGATCTTACGGTGACGCATCTCTTAACCGAAACTCTATCCTCAACCTCTCCAAAGCAAGATTCAATAATTACGGCATGGTTTACAACTCTGCAGATCGAGAACTGATTGTTAACTCCGGTTGTGCATTAACAGATGTTCTTAACAATTATTTTCCTAAACACGTAATTTTCCCAGTACTCACAGGAACTAAAAAAATATCCATAGGCGGTGCCATCGCTGCAGATATCCATGGGAAAGATCATCACATTAACGGAACGTTATCAAATCACATTTCCTGCATTGATCTTATGACCGCATCTGGTGAAATGATCACTGCAACACCGGAGAAAAACAGCGATTTGTTCTGGGCTACATGTGGTGGTCAGGGACTTACCTGGCTAATTGTATCGGCCACCATTAAGATGATAAAAACAGAAACGAATGTTCTAAGACAACGAGTTACTGCATGTGAACTCGCATTGATCGGTAAAATTTTCGAATAAAACATCATTATTCAGTTAATCAACAAGTTAAAACGCTTTGTCCTGGTAATACGACTTAAGGTAATACCGGCACCATTCATCTCCCATAGCTATCAGGACCAGTTTTACTTCAGTCGGAAGTCCAAGTACAGATACTTTTCCTGTACTTCGGTTGCACTGAAGGACGATTCCACTGTTGCCTATATACTGATACAGTCTCATAAGGCTTGGCTTTTCAAGCTGAACCTTATGATCCGGAGATGGTATAGTGAGCTTCTGCTCCTGCATCTTCTTTCGCATCAGGTATTCTGTTGCGGTATATATCAAAAGAGCAGTGGTCATAATCCACATCAGTGCATTTATTCTTGATGGTAGCTCCAGATAGATTGCGTTGATAAGCAGTTTCTTATCCTTGAGGCATCTCCAGTTACGCTCTACTACAGACTGCTTCTTATATACACCTATGAGCTCTGACATAGTCCAGTTTCTTTCAACATCATTGGTGCAGATGACGTAATAGGTATCCTCTTTTATCTTCTGCTCTATGGCGGTATCATCAAGCTCAACTTCAGCTCTAACCTTAACCGCAACCGTTACCTTTTGCTCATCCTTACCATGTCTGCCTTTATGAGTGTATTTCTGTACTTCCTCATAGCCAATACCAGCATCAGTAAGCTTTACAAGCTTAAGCTTAGCTGTGATTTTCTTTAATTCCTGTTCTGCATCAGCCTTACATTTGCAGGGCTGCGTCCAGAGTTTCTTCAGCTGAGAATTTACCTTATCAAGCTCCTTTTCTGCTCTTTTGGTAATGATCCTCTTCTTGGTGGAGTAAAGTAACTCATTCTGTACCAGCAGTTTCTTTACGGTTTCATCTCCAAGTTTACCTTCACCACACCACATGGCTTTAGTTCCTTCAGGATTGTTCTCATCTACAGAAACAAGCTCTTCAGGATGTGCCTTTAACATCTTTCTGCAGGCTGTAGCCTCGTCATTCTTGTCAGGAATACGAGTTACCATTTTAATGCCATGTTCTTTAGCTGCTTTGGCAATAGGAGAGGTGCATAAGGCACTGTCTCCTGTAAGATAACGTAAATTCTTAAACTGAGCCTTGATACTGTCCCAATAGTCAGTAATGACATTTCTGAAACTGGTCTTATCGGATACATGTCCACTGACACAGGTTTCAAATATAGGCAGTTTACTCAGTTCATCACAAAGCATCAGCTCATTTATCTGTCCCAGCTCTGGATGATTGTCTCTACTGTACCCCTGGTCGAGAACAATATTGCATCCATCTTCAATTCTTGGCTCTCCAGAATAATGGAAGCTGGTACTGTCCAAATGGACACTCTCTACCTTGAGCCCCAGTTTCTCTGCTACCTTTGCAGAGCATCTTAAAAACAGCTTCTCTGGTCCAAATTCAGCGATGGCATCCAGAGTTCTTGAAAGAACATTTCTATCCAGTTGCTCAAATGTAACATCTTTACGATTTATCAGAGCCTGTAATGGTCGGTTTCGGTAAAACTCCTGCGTTCCATACAGTGACTGATATGGTACATTCAGGACCTGACAGCATAAATGCTTTACTATTTCAGAGCTCTTAAACTTAACATGGGCACCTATCTTTCCTATGCACAACTCAATAGGCTCATCAAGGTTGAAATAATCAAATCCAGCTGCTGTTAATCCCAGATTTCCAAGCTCAGCTGTTACCTGTTCGTTGTCATCATCAAAATCGTCAAGCGATGCCATATTCCTGTGCCTTATATTCTTTTGTACCCAAGCTTTATAAGGCATCTGATGAAAAATTAAAAGCCTTTATGTAATCTGATGATCCTTAAATCACGCTGATGAAATTACTACCGATCGTTTTGACCCTTTAATCGCAAAATAAGCAAAAAGTCGTTGAAAATTAAATACATAATTTTATGATGGCCATAAATTAGTAGAAAGTGATCTGAAATCAAACAGTTACGACTAAAGTTTTATTCAAAAATTTTACTGACCAATGTCTGATATAGCTGGATTTTGATCATTGAAAATTTCTTTAAGATATTTGAGAACATTAGTGGTGGCGTGGCCATTTGCTCTAAACTCTTTTACAGTTTCGTCTAGGCCTTTGGTTAATGCCACCTCTACAGGATTTAGCAGAGATTCATCCTTATGGCTGGCATAGTTTGGACTGTAATCACGGGCATATCTGCCGCAGAGTTCATAGGTTTTAGGATTGTAAAAAGAAATCGTGGTATAGCCAAGTTCTGCTACTACTTCCTTCTCATCGAATAATGAACCAGATAGCGTTTATTGCCATCAACTTTTACCCAGCAGTTACCATCAACCAGTAATTTTACAGGTTCGCATATTTCAAAAGGAATAAGCGGTGGAACCTTTAGCTGTGGTCGCTCATAGTTCTGATAACTCAAATATCGTGAGCCTTTACCATTCTCCTTGAATGGAGTTTTATTGATTATGTCAATTTCGTCCTGCAGTTTCTGATTAACGTCCTTTAAATCTCTGGCAAACATGGCTCCGGTAAAGTTCTCCAGATTTGCAAAAGCTCGCTCTGTCAGGCCTACACTGTATTCTGCAACATTCTTATGTGTTGGCTGACGAACCTTGCAACTGTTAGGAATTAGGGAGTAATGTTCACACAGGTGGTGCATTGATACACTCAGCTCGGCTATATACCTATCCGGCTTCGAAACAAGTGCGCGTGCATTGTCAAAGGATATGGCGCGTGGAACTCCGTACTTTTCCAGGGTATTAACAATTCCATGCAGCCACGATGTCACCTTTTCATTTTTAAAAGCTTCTGCATAATAGAAGCCTGAGTACTTATATGCTGCAACAAAAACTCTAGCCTTATGAGATATTCCCTCACCATCAATCCAATGCAGATCATCTCCCACAAAATACACTTCGAGAATATCTCCAGGATTGCAGGGAATACTTGAAACGTTTTTAACTCCATGGATTTCTTTGTTCCAGGTTGAAAACAAATCATAAACATGGGCAAGAGAGTAATGTTTCTGCCCCTCCTTTGGAATAATGCTGAAATAAACTGCATCTATAGCTTTTTCTAAAGTTACTTTCTTATGGGAGCGGAAGTATCTCTCAATTTCTTCAAGGTCAGGCTGAATGTATTCTATGACTGGTTTATTCTTGAGGGCTGATAAGAATTCCTGATCACTAAGTTTTGAAAGCTCACCGTAGGAAAGACAGCTGGCTTCAGCTAATTTGCTGTACCTGCTTACTGTTGAAGAAGCCTCTTTAAGCTGTCTGCAGATTTCTCGGTTGCCAAGTTTATCTACAAGTATCGCCTTAATAATCTAGCGAATTCTAGTTACGTTAGCGGACATTATTGTCTCCTTATAAAAAGCTCGCAACATTGCGTTCTTTTTATAAGGAGACCTGAGGAATTTAAGATATAAGAATTTTCTGAATTTGCTCCAGCGATCCTAAAATCGCGTCTTTCGTGACGGCAAATTTAACAGTTTTATTGAGAATATTTATTGCTTCATAGAGAATAAAACATGTGCTCCTCTCATCCTAGACAGTGCTCCTGAAAATCCTAAAATTCAGAGATAAAAAAATCAAGAGAGCCCTGATTAAGACTCTCTTTTCTAAGGTTAGCGGAAATGTCTATGATGGTGACCATGTGGACCACGTGGAGGTGGAGCAAAACCTCTTGGACCATTCCAAGGACCAGGGCCGAACTTACGAGGAGGAGGAGGTGGTGGTGGAGCAAAACCTCTTGGACCATCCCAAGGACCTGGACCGAACTCACGAGGAGGAGGTGGTGGTGGAGGTGCGTAGTGAGGACCAGGAGCAGGGGGCAATACCACTACTGAAGGAGGAGGCGGAGGCGCATAATGATGTCCACGACCAGAACTTATTGAAAATGAAGTATCGTCATCATCAAAGTAGAAGCCCATACCAGCTTGCGCCTGAGAAATCAGGCCTAAAGTGATGAGGACTAATAAGACAATCTTTAACTTCATAAATAAACCTTTTGTCATTATCAAAGTTGTTTCAAAAGTATTTTTTAAACTTATATTTCTTGTCTAGAACTAAAGCAATTAGCCTAGATTTCATTTAATTCTGTCTTTTAATAATGCTCTACAAAACGAGGTCTTAAATCATGACCGAATCGGCGTGGAGGAGGAGCCAAGCGATGCTCTGGGCCATCATGTTTTGGCTCAAAATGTGGAGCTGGAGCCACAGGAGCTGAATGGGCACCTGATTTACCTATAGAGATACTAGAATCTCCATCATCATAAAAGAAACCATAGCTTCCATGTGCTGAAGCTACTGATACGCAGCCTAATAAACAAATTGCAGCTAAAAAGTTTCTAACTTTCATATGAACTCCTTTATGGTTATTCATTCTTTATGTCTTTAAGAATAATTAATTATTCTTAGAAATAACTTAGCGTTAAGTATTATTTACAGATAGAGTCATCTCATAAATGAATCTTATGTTTTACAAATACGATAAATAAGCGCTCTTTAAAACGTAAAAATTCAGATTTGAAAATTGTGTAAGGTAAAATTTAACTTAGGATTCGAGTACAAAGTAAGGATAGAGTTGAGCCTGCTTTATTGTGTCTTGCAGGCTCAAAATAGATTAGATATTTGAAGGCTTGATAAGATTACTTACCACAAATGCCACCATGGTTTTGAGGCTTTAACCGCACTTAGATCATCTAAGCGGGTGCAGATCTTGCCACAGATAGATTCATTGTCATCAGGCTCTCCCCAATTAGTCTTCATCAGAACTTTAGAAGCGCCTGTTACATGTCCTACCACATAAATGTGGAAACGACCTTCTTTTACAGCTTTTACAACTGCTGGACGGAGGACAAGCTGATGAATACATGAGTAAGGGATGATTACGCCCTGTGTTCCTGTAAGTCCATGTAAGCGACAGATCTTAAAGAAACCTTCTATCTTTTCGTTAACACCACCTACAGGCTGTACGTCACCGAACTGATCGACTGCACCTGTTACAGCCAGATCCTGTCTTATAGGCAAGTCTGCCAAACTTGAAATTACTGCACACAAACCTGTTAATGAGGCAGAATCACCATCGATTTCACTATAGGATTGCTCAAATACTAAGCTTGCAGATACTGGCAGTGGCTGTTCAGAACCAAATTCTGTTGCTAAAAATCCATTGATGATCATCATTGCTTTAGCGTGAATTTGACCAGCTAGTTCTGCTTTTCTTTCAATATCGATGACGTCACCATCACCTCCAGCTCTTAATGTAGCTGTAATTCTTACAGGCTCACCGTACTCATAAGAGGTACCGGCAGTTTCAATGACACTCAGGCCATTGATTTGTCCTGTAACCTCACCTTTGGTCTCTAATATAATCTGATTGTCTCGATGATTTCTAAGTTCAGATTCAGCTAGAGAATTTACTCTGAAGTCAGCAGCGCCAATAGCCTTTAGAACATCATGTTCTGTAACTATAAAGTCTTCACTGCCATGAGCTTTTAAAGATGCATATCGATTAGCTTCAATGACTAATGAGAGTAGCTTTGCCTCAGGAATACCTAAATAGCGTCTGTCACCACTTTGTCTGCATGACCAGATACATAAAAGACTTATTGCTTTATCATCAAAAGCGTTGACGTGGTACTTTTCACTGTAAGAGGCTACTAACGAGCCCATTAAGGTCATAGCTCCTAATATTGGATACTCAAGGACAATATCAGCTCGCACAGCATTATCTAATGTCTGCCACATCATATTTAAAGTAGCACAGTCAGTTGCATCACCGCATAGAACCAGCTTTAGTCCTTCATTCATCGCAATGCAAGCATCAGCCATACCGAGCCACTTTGGATGATCAATAAAGTGAGAACAAGGCATAACCACAAAGCCTGGTTCTGTTAAAACACCACTTTCCTTTTCTGAACCGAAAAGCTCAAATTTTGTAGGAGCAATAGCTATAGTAGGTGTAATTGAAGCTACATCTTTGAAAAGGTCACAAGCAATATCAATAGTATCGACACTGGTGCTTCCACATAAGAGCATTACTTTTGATAGAGGGTTATTTAAAAGAGACTTTAAAGCATTACGCGCTCTTAACTGTAATTTAGAAAATGAACGAGGTGTAAGATCTTTTGTAGTCTTAAAAGAGTATTCCCCAAGATTAGTTAAAAGATCATTATATTCAAGCTCTAAAACCGCATCTTCAGCATTCTGAGCTTCTGTTGTATTGTCAGTAAAAACGTATTTCAATATGGTTCACCTAAAGTTCTTTAAACTTTATTTATGATTCTGTATTACTTGAGTCTATATTACTTATGTCTAAATTTCTTGCATATGAAATTCTAGTCAACTTCAAAGCTGTAAATCAAATCTATAGACTGATCAAGTGATGAAATAAATTCAGCATAAAGTCTGCGCATTATCTCATAACGTAACTTAAATTCATTTACAGAATTAAATACACCATAACCATAGGATAATCTAATTCTGTTACTTAAATAGGTTTGTACTTCAACCTGGGTATCGTCACCTGTTCCTGATGAGCCTAACTGCACTCCATCCATACCAAAGATACCTACAACTGAATTTAATATACCTGTAGTGGTGCCTAAACCTAATGTCATTAAAAGTTGAGCACTGCTGTTATCAGAATTACCTGTAACTGTAGACTTTTCAAGTCCATGCCCGTATAAGAGGTATGACAGGATCTCGTTCTGACTCATAGCTGGCATTGAGAATAGGGTGATATTCAAATCGTCACTTCTGCCCTTTACTCTTACACCTGCCACAACATCATCTTCAATTGAGGAAGGATCTACTACAACCTCTGAATTGATTAAAGGTGTAAAGAGATTACCTTTAAAGTTAGCCTCAGCATTGTTTACGATGAACTTATGACCGTAGAGTTCTGCTCTACCATGCTCTAAATAAACTAAACCACTGCCTCTTACAGTATTACTGTCTGTTGCCTTATGGATTTTTACACTACCTAAGACATCAGCTTTTAATCCCATAGCATCAACTTTAACGTCATTTCCAAGATTTACATCCACATCAATAGACATGTCGTTGTTAATGCCATTTTCATTGAGTTTGGTGATCACGCTTTTTAAATTGCTCTCATCATCTACAAAGATCTCATCTTTAGAAGGAGCTATAGCGCTGTTCTCAATGGACTTGAACTTAATTAGGCCTTTTGGAATTTCTACATTGCCGGTGACTTTTAAAATTTTATCTAAGGTAACCTTAGTATGGACATTAGCCTGAGCTTCACCATAGCTTAATAAGAAGATTGGCAGATTGTCAGCATCAACATTAAGCTGACCTAAAGCTTCATTCTCCCAATTTAAATTACCATTTAAACTTGCCTTTGAACCGTTCAAAGACAGATCACCGTCTAAGATACCGGTCGAACCATTAGCATTAACGGTAATATCAAAGTCATCAACGGTACCTACGTTGTAGCTAGGATTTGCACTGCCTTTAACAGAAACTTTTCCAAAGAATAAAGGTTTAGCTAAAGTACCATCTAAAGAGCCTTCAATATTGGCTTTGCCTTTTAGGGAATTTAATGAATTAGTAGATGCTGTAAACAGATCTAAGGACAGATCTTTTAACTTTACCTTGCCTGATAAGTTTTTCTTATTGTAAGGATCGGCTACATCAGCATGGACTGAGAGTAGTCCATTGTCCTTTTTTAGATTAGCTGTAAGATCAGTTGTAAGTAGACTTGAGTTAGCATTCAAATCAAAGTTTACAGTATCATATGGGAAAATAGATGACTTATAAACTACCACACCGTCTTGAGCTTTAACCTTAGCATTTATTAAAGGCACCTTACCGTTAACACTGATCTCTGAATGTAATGATAAAAGACCTGAAACAAAACTGTCTTTTGGTAAGTACTTTTTAAGCAGCTTTAACTGTAACTTATTTAAATCAACAATGGCTGATACTGAATTAGGAGCAATCTTAATCTCAGAGATATCTAAATTAGCATTACCATCTGTAAGTTTAATCGTACTTACAGAGCCTTTGTGAGTTGCGTTGTTATATGTAAGCTCCACAGGATCAGCAATTGAAATAGGATCAATAACATTGCTTACCACAATAAGGTTAGAGACAGTACCAGAATAAACCTTACTCTTTTTGTTATAGCCACCGTTTGCTGCTAGATAGCTTCCTGAATCAGAACCGCAGGATAAAGTAAGGCTGTGCTTTTCAAGCGTACCTTCAACATCTAAAGAGCACTTCTTGTAAGCTTTAATGTCTTTAGCAAGACGTATGGTATTAGAGATGACTGATAAATTAACGGTACCTGCTGCCACTTTTACATTACTGTCAAAGACAAGTTTATTTACTAACAGCTCACCATAATTTATCTTTTCACTCTTTCCTGAAACAATGACATTAGGCTCGTCTAAGGCACCTTCAATTAGCAGTTTTCCTGTAACTGCGCCTTTTGCTTTTGGATCAAGTTTTGAAAGATCAGAAATTGATACCCAGCCTTCAAGATAAGAGTCTTCTGAGACGTCACCTTTTAATACTACATAATTATCATTCTGAGATAACTTAAAGACATCTACAGAGAAACCATCTTCAACTGACCCTAAAAAATTCTCAACATTCAGATTGGCTTTATGAGAGTTGAAGTAAAAATCTGATTTTAATGACGCTACATCAAAGATAACCGCATCTCTGTCAAGATCATAGCCAATTGAAAGATCAGAGTTTAGAGAGAACTCACCTTTTAACTTTTCATGTAAACCTGAGGCATCATCAGCTTTAATCTTAATGTTACCCTGATAGCTAGGTCCATCTGTAAAGGTAAGATCACCTTCAATCTTTGATGAAAAATTTCTCTTACCTAAAAGTCCTTCTAAAGAGAAGTTATTAAAATGAGCTTTATCTAAAGTTACTGTAGCATCAATATCTGTTTTTAAGTCTGTAAAACCATGTCCTGAGATTTCAGAATCAAAAGTCAGATGCATCTCTTTAAAAACAGCTCCTGTAAGCAGGAGTTTCATGTTTTGAGCTTTAATTCTGTCTTTTAAGAGATCCTCTTTTTCAAGATTTGGAGATAAAGACTTTTCAACTGCACTGAATACATCAGAGAGTTCAGATAAGGACAGCTCTTTGGTTTTACTCTTTAAAGACTGCGTATTCTGCAGAGGATAAAAAATTTTGTCTGATTCAATTGATAAATAGCAAGGCAACTCATTTGAAAGTGGATTTAATCTGCCTTTTACCTTGGCCTCATATGGACTGTCAATTGACATATCCACATTCATGTTCACTAAGTCACCTGTAAGAGAGAAGCTACCTTTTAAACCATATAAAGAGCCATCATAATTCTTAAGGTTATATTCAGACTTTGCGCCCTCACCTGTTAATTTGAAGTTTAGATTGTAATAGTCAATAAAATCCATTGAGCCTTTTAAGGAGGCTTTACCTAATTGATGCTCCACATCAATAGTTTTAACTTTTAATAATGACTGAGACCAGAACACATCTACAAAGGCATTGAAATTACCTGTGTCATAGCCATTCATATAGTAGTGGGCATTTTTTAACTTCAGGTTATGTAGTGCAGCATCTAAGGGTAAAAAGATGTCATAGATTTTTTCGATGGCGCCATTGCCATTATCAAAGCTTAAAATCTCAGGTAAGTTATTAGGAGTGTCATCCTCTGACTCGTACTTTAAGTGAACAGTTGGATTGTCTATTTCACCTTTATCTACTGCAGCATAGTCTTTATAGGTCTGCAGTGACAAATCAGCTTTTTTAACTAAAACGTCTACTACTGATGACAAATAAGCAAAATCTTTAAGTTTTAACTTGTTAATAAAGATTTTTACAGGAATGTTGAGTCTAAAATTCTCACCATCATCTGTTTCGTCATCACTTGAAGTGTCATCTGAGTCTAATAACTCAACTTCAAGTGTATCAGCATCGATTAAATTGATATCAAGTCTAGAGATTGCAAGATACCCTAAACCGTCATATTCAATATTGAGTTTTTTAGCTCTGACATCAACTACATCATAGACTAAGACCTCAAATGGTTTGGTAGTTTTAAATCCTGTTAATACCGAGCCTTTTTCAATATCAGCTGTAATTTTTACATAATCACTTAAAGCTGAATTTACTCTTGCAATCACAAAGCGCAGACCGCTTGTAGTAGCAAAAAGGTAAAAGAGTGCTGATAAGATCAGAATTGAAATTACTGATCCTACAAGAGCTGCTATTTTAATAGTCTTTTTTGCACTCATGATTTAACTCTTTATTTTCTATCTTTTCCTGTTAGAACTCAGGGCCGAATGACAGATGGAGCTTAAACTGTCGATTGTCATTTTTGTTATCAATGCCATAGGCAAGATCGACTTTGAAGGTTCCGTACTTTGACATATATCTAAAGCCGATACCTGGTCCGTAGAGTACCGATTTATCTTTTGAATAGGAATTAGTACAAATTGCTGAATCTAAAAATACTGCACCGCGAGAATTCTCAATACCAACAGGGAACATATATTCTAGTGTTCCTGCTGTTAGGTAGCGAGAACCTGTAAGATAACCTAAACGTCTTGATGACTGGGTCTTATAGCCAAAGCCTCTTAAGGTCTGCTCACCACCTACAAAGAATCTCATTGACGGAGGCACTTTATTTGCATCTGAGCCAAAAATTCCACCCTGCATTAACTTATACAAGACTCTGGTTCTCTCTGTAGGCGAGAACACACCTTTAATCACAAGTTCTGATCTAAAGAAATTAGCATCTGTTACCGCTTTGGTACCAAAACGGTTATCAAAACTGATACTGTAACCTGTCTTAGGATCTAAACCTCCGGTGGTGGTTCGTCTTGAAAGAATAACACCTGGAGTTAAATTCAATGCCTTATCTTTTTCAAGACCTTGAATAAAGTCTTCATACTCTAGAGCTAAATAATAATCACGTCTCCAGACACCTGTCATATTAGCTACATAATGGAATGAAGCATGAGATAAGTCTGATAAGGTATCATTAAAGTCAGTATGAGTTTGAGCTAACTTGATATAGAAGTAATCTAAATTGGGATTCTTATGAGGGATCTTATAAATTGCCTGAGCATCCTGCTTTATACTTGATACTCTAAAGTATGAGCTAAAAGAATGCCCTTTTGAGTTAATTAAAGGCTTGTCCCAAGCTAAAATACCACGAACACTCTCATCTGTTGAGTAACCTAAACCTACTCTGAATAAATTTTTAGATTGTCGTTCAAGCGCTACTGATACAGGAATTTTGCCATCTTTTTTCTCTTCAACTAACGGTCTTACATCAACTGATTTGTAGAAATTAGTTTGAGATAAAGCTGAAGTATAATCTGAGAGTTTTTTCGATGAGAAATACTCACCTTCTACAAAGTTCTGTAAAGATAATGATGGTTGCATCAGCTCTTTTGTTTTAGCATCCGCAATCACAGCGCCGAACTGATAACGTTTACCTGTATCAAAAACTAATTGGATATCAGCTACGTTCTGCTCTTTGTAGACCAAAATACGTGAAGAGATAATCTTTGCATCAAAAAAGCCTATTTCTAGAGCTCTGCTTTTTAGAGCTTCTTTTAACTTTTCGTAATTACCATGTCTTAAGAGAGTGTATGACTTTAGTCCACTCTCATCAATGATCTTGGCAAAGGAGCTGTAATAAGCGCCTTCACCTATAACTTCAATCTGACAATTACGAATAAATAAAGGCTTACCTAAATCAACATTAGCTCTTAAGCTTCTGTCAAAAAGACTTTCCTTTTTAGGAAAATCTAAAGTAACCGTAGGATGGTAGTAGCCAAAGGAATGCATAGCTGTAGTGATCTTATCGGTGATCTCTCGGCTGTACAGTCTTGCTCTTGATTTAGAAATGGTAGGCAGAGTTGCTAAATAAGCGTTGATATTCTGTTCAACCTCTTCACTTTGCACTCCTTTAACCTCAATACTTACAGGATCATCTACCCCTGATTTAATTTTTAAAGGTTTACCATCTGATGAGCAGGCTGACAGAGCAATGCTCATTAAAACAGAGGAAAGTGCTATTGAGAGAAGAGATTTTTTAATTGAATCGAGTACAAATGATTTTGAAATTGCGTTTGTAAAAGTGCTTGTAAATGTGCTTGTAACAGGTGCAAAAGACACTGCTGACAGTAAATGTCTGCAAGAACAGTGCTTATGATTTGACTTGTTAAAACTCATTTATCTAATCTTTGTAACGTTACTAGTAATTTTGGCTATAAAGACTTAAAGCTTGGCTTATATAGCTTGTCATTATACTAAAGAATGAGCTTGATTTTTTACTAAAAACTCGCAATAACATAATCAAATTCAAGGATTTTTTTCAGCTTTGTTTTTAGCTGTCTTTTACCTTATACGCTAGCAAAAAATTCTGAGTTTATGTTTAGAGCCTATCAAAATGGCTCGTGATTTTTTAATTTATTGTTTTATAAGTAAAAAATAAACGAGACTAAGATCGCATTTTTATCTTGAAAAAAAACAGGATTCGTCTAAAATATCCCAGACTAAGATCAGTGTATTTAACAAGCAAATATTCGATCTGCGTCACTTGGTGTACTCAATAACATTTTTGGGGGTCTTTGTGGTCGCATCCGCAATTTTGGCTCTTGCTGACGGTACAGTATTCAAAGGTAAAGCTTTTGGTGCTGAGAATACAACAACTGTTGGTGAAGTCGTTTTCAACACATCTATGACCGGCTATCAGGAAATTTTAACCGATCCTTCATACGCTAGCCAAATCGTTACATTAACTTATCCACATATTGGTAATTACGGTACTAATGACGAAGACGTTGAGTCTCGTGATGTATTTGCAATGGGTTTAATCATTCGTGATTTATCATTAGTTGCATCAAACTTCCGTAGCACACAGAATTTAAGCGATTTCTTAGCAAAATACAAAAAGCCAGGTATCTACGGCATTGACACTCGTATGCTGACAAGAATTCTTCGTGAGAAGGGCGCTCAGAACGGCTGTCTATCAACAGATCCTAATATGACTGAAGAAAGGGCTGTTGAATTAGCTCGTAAGTTCCCAGGTCTTAAAGGCATGGATCTAGCTAAGGTAGTTACAACTCCTGAAATCTACACCTGGACTGAAGGTACATGGGAGTTAGGTCAGGGTTATGTAAACAAGAGCCGTACAGAATTCAACGTTGTAGCTTATGATTTCGGTATCAAGCGCAACATTCTCCGCATTTTAGCCTCTCTAGGTTGCAAGGTAACAGTCGTTCCTGCAATGACCCCTGCAAGTGAAGTTATCAAGATGAACCCTGATGGCGTATTCCTGTCAAATGGTCCTGGTGATCCAGAGCCTTGTACTTATGCACAGGAAGCAATTAAAGAATTTATTGAGCACAAGATCCCTCTGTTCGGTATTTGTTTAGGTCACCAGTTACTGTCATTAGCTTCTGGTGCTAAGACAATCAAGATGAAGTGTGGTCACCACGGTGCTAACCACCCTGTTCGTGATTTAGCAACTGGTGTTGTTTACATCACTTCACAGAACCACGGCTTCTGCGTTGATGAGGCTACACTGCCTGCAAATCTGAAGGCAACTCATAAATCTCTGTTTGACGGCACCTTACAGGGTGTTGAGCGTACTGATGTTCCTGCATTCAGCTTCCAGGGTCACCCTGAAGCAAGTCCTGGTCCACATGATCCAATGTATCTATTCCAGCACTTTGTAGAACTAATGCGCAATTACCGTAAGAAAGACTAGGGGATAACAGATGCCAAAGCGTACTGATATAAAGAAGATTTTGATCCTAGGTGCAGGTCCTATCGTTATTGGACAGGCTTGTGAGTTTGACTATTCTGGTACTCAGGCTTGTAGAGCACTTCGTGAAGAAGGCTACGAGGTAATTCTAGTTAACTCAAACCCTGCAACCATCATGACTGATCCTGATGTTGCAGACGTAACCTACATCGAACCAATTCACTGGAAAGTTGTTGAGAACATCATCGCTAAAGAGCGCCCTGATGTAATCCTACCTACCATGGGTGGTCAGACAGCATTAAACTGTGCTCTAGACCTTGAAAAGCACGGCGTTCTAGCTAAATACAATGTTGAGATGATCGGTGCAAAAGCCGATGCTATCGACAAGGCAGAGAACCGTGAGCGTTTTGACAAGGCAATGAAGAAGATTGGTCTTGAGTGCCCACGTGCTGGTATTGCTCACAGCATTGAAGAAGCTTGGGATGTTCAAAAACAGGTTGGCTTCCCTTGCATCATCCGTCCATCATTCACCATGGGTGGTACTGGTGGCGGTATTGCTTACAACCCTGAAGAATTCGAAGAGATTTGTAACAAGGGTTTAGAACTGTCCCCTACTCATGAACTTTTAATCGATGAGTCACTTATCGGTTGGAAAGAGTACGAGATGGAGGTTGTTCGTGACCGCAAAGACAATTGTATTATTGTCTGCTCAATTGAAAACCTTGACCCAATGGGTATTCACACCGGTGACTCAATCACAGTTGCACCTGCTCAGACTCTGACAGATAAGGAATATCAGATCATGCGTGATGCTGCTATGGCAGTTTTACGTGAAATTGGTGTTGAAACCGGTGGTTCTAACGTTCAGTTCGGTATTAACCCACAGAACGGCCGTATGGTTATCATTGAGATGAACCCTCGTGTTTCACGTTCATCAGCTTTAGCTTCAAAAGCTACTGGTTTCCCTATCGCTAAGATCGCAGCAAAGCTTGCTGTAGGTTATACCTTAGATGAGTTAGGCAATGATATTACTGGTGATAAGACCCCTGCATCATTCGAGCCAAGCTTAGACTATGTTGTAACTAAGATCCCTCGTTTCAACTTCGAGAAATTCCCTAACTCTGATGACAGACTAACCACTCAGATGAAATCTGTAGGTGAGGTTATGGCTATCGGTCGTACCTTTGAAGAGTCTTTACAGAAAGCTCTTCGTGGTCTTGAGACTGGTAAGTTAGGCTTTGATCCTCGTTTAGACATGAAGAAACCTGATGCACGTCAGAAGTTACTTCATGAATTAGAGAGCGCCGGTGCTCACAGAATCTGGTACTTGGGCGATGCTTTCCGTATCGGCATGACCGTTGAAGAAGTATTTGACTACACCAAGATCGATCCTTGGTTCTTAAGCCAGATTAAAGAGATCATCGACATTGAGCAGTCTTTAAGTGGCAGAACACTAAAGTCAATCGATGCTGACGAAATGCACGACTTAAAGGCTCGTGGTTTCTCTGATGCAAGATTAGCAACTCTGTTAAAGACCACAGAAGATAAAGTTCGCGCTCGTCGCTGGTTATTTGAAGTTTATCCAACCTACAAGAGAGTTGATACCTGCGCTGCTGAGTTTGCTACTTCAACTGCTTATATGTACTCAACCTATGAGCAGGAATGTGAAGCAAGACCTACTGACAGAAAGAAGGTTATCGTTCTTGGCGGTGGACCTAACAGAATTGGTCAGGGTATTGAGTTCGACTACTGTTGCGTTCATGCTTCAATGGCATTACGTGAAGATGGCTATGAGTCAATCATGGTTAACTGCAACCCTGAGACCGTATCTACTGACTATGACATCTCAGACAGACTGTACTTTGAGCCTGTAACTCTAGAAGACGTTCTTGAGATTGCAAGAATCGAGAAACCTGTTGGTGTTATCGTTCAGTTCGGTGGTCAGACCCCATTAAAATTAGCTAAGAAGTTAGAGCAGGAAGGAGTGCCTATTATCGGTACTTCACCTGATGACATCGATAGAGCTGAGGATCGTAAGTTATTCCAGGAAGTTGTAAACAAGTTGAACTTATTACAGCCTCGTAACGGTACTGCAACCTCTCTATCACAGGCTATCTCTGTAGCTAATGACATCGGTTACCCTCTAGTTGTTCGTCCATCATACGTTTTAGGTGGTCGTGCAATGGAAGTTGTATACGGTGAAGAGGACTTAAAGAGATACTTCGCTGAAGCTGTTAAAGTTTCAAACAAGTCACCTGTTCTATTAGATAAGTTCCTAGATCATGCAACTGAGATCGACGTTGATGCTGTAGCAGACGGCAAGGATGTTGTTATCGGCGGTATCATGGAGCACATCGAAGAGTGTGGTGTTCACTCAGGTGACGCAAGCTGCGTATTACCTCCATACCACTTAACACAGGATCAGATTGAAAGATTAACTAAGATCTCTAAAGAATTAGCTTTAGCTCTGAACGTTAAAGGTCTGATGAACGTACAGTTAGCAATCAGAGAGGACAAGATTTACTTAATCGAAGTTAACCCTCGTGCTGCGCGTACTGTTCCATTCGTATCAAAGGCAACTGGTCTTCCATTAGCTAAGATTGCAGCTCGTGTAATGACCGGTAAGACCTTAGCTGAACAGGGTGTTACCCATGAGGTAGTTCCTCCATATTATTCTGTTAAGGAAGTAGTATTACCATTTGCCAAGTTCCCAGGTTCAGATCCTCTATTAGGACCTGAAATGAGATCAACAGGTGAGACTATGGGTACAGCTACAACCTTCCCTGAGGCTTATGCTAAGTCACAGTTAGCTGCTAAGGCACCTGTACAGAGAAGCGGTACTATCTTACTGTCAATCAAGAAGTCAGATCAGGATAGATTACCAGCTTTAGGTAAGTTATTAGTTGCAGCAGGCTTCAAGCTAGAAGGTACTAAGGGTACATGCAACGTATTAAAGGCTGCAGGTCTTGATTGCGTACTTGTAAACAAGGTATACGAAGGCAGACCAAACTTACTTGATTTCATCAAGTCAGGTCGTTACAGCTGGGTTATCAACACTACAGAAGGTCGTCAGTCTGTTGAAGACTCTCGTTCATTACGTAGGAGCTGCTTACGTTACGGCATCTACTACACTACAACCTTAAATGCTGCATTTGCATGTATCGAGGCTGTAGGTGCAGATGAGTACGCATCAGTACACTCTCTACAGGAACTTCACAAGTTAGTTGATAAGAAGTATTCAAAGTAAGCTTAAGATCTTAAGCTAAAGAAGAGGCTCTAAAGGATAACTTTAGGGCCTCTCGTGTTTTATGGCAATCTTATTTAATGAATTTTTACAAACTGTTTTCTAATCTTTACTTTACGTACTTTTTAAACTCCCCGTAACCTTTTTCATCTAACTCTTCAAATGGAATAAACTTTAAAGCTGCACTGTTAATGCAATAACGTAAGCCACCAGTTTCTTTAGGACCGTCAGTAAAGACATGACCTAAATGAGCATTACTGGTCTTACTTCTAACCTCAATTCTCTGACGATTTAAAGAAGTATCTAAATGCCGTGACAGGACAGTGTCATCAATTGGCTTTGAAAAAGCAGGCCAACCGCATCCGGATTCGTATTTATCTGCTGAGACAAATAGTGGGGCTCCTGTAATAGGATCAACGTAAATACCTTTCTTAAAATTGTCATTGTGCTCTCCTTTAAATTTAGGATCAGTTGCTGCATGCTGTGTAACTTCATAAGCTTGAGCTGAAAGTTTGGTCTTTAGAGTTTCTCTGTCAGGTGCTTGATATTTATCAGGATCTACAAACTGCTTTTTATCCTCTTTAAGATCATTTAGTGAGGAAAAATCGATATGGCAATAACCTTGAGGATTCTTTTTTAAATAATCCTGATGGTAATCCTCAGCGTTGTAGAAGTTACGTAATCTGCCTTTTTCAGTTACTATCTTTTTCTCGTACTTTCTCTGCTCATCAGCAAAGACTTCGTCTATGGTTGCAATGTCATCATCATAGAAGTAGTAAATACCGGTTCTGTACTGAGTACCGCTATCCTCGCCCTGCTTATTTAAGGACACAGGATCGATTATCTTAAAGAACTGACGTAACAGTGTTTTTAGAGCTACCTTATCTGAATCGTAGGTAACCTCTACAGTTTCAGCAGCACCGGTAATGCCTGACTTTACCTCTTCATAAGCTTGAGACTTTACATCTGAGTTTGCATAACCTGTAACTGCTGAAAGCACTCCATCTATACGTGAGAAGTACTCTGATACTCCCCAAAAGCAACCACCTGCTAGATAAATAACCTTTTTTGACATTCTCTTACACCTTGTACACCTATGTACGAATTCTTATTGTTATGAGCTGTTGCTAGTACTTAAAAGCAGGAATCAATGCGCCTTTGTAGGAATTTGAGATGATGTCAGCTACCTCTTTTGTGTGGTATAACTCAACAATGTGCTGATACAGAGGATCATCTTTTTCTGCCTCTCTTGCGGCAATCACATTTACAAATGGATTTTCAAGTCCCCAGCCTTCAGTCTTTTCTGTATAGATAGCATCAGTACGAGGGTTTAAGCCATGATCTACAGCATAGCCACCGTTAATAAAGCCTGCGGTTACATCTGGTAGTGTGTTGTAAGTATTAGACGCATCTACAAAAAAGAACTTTAAGTTCTGTTTGTTCTCAACTACATCTGAAGGACCTGGTAAGTAACCTGCTCCATCTTTAATCTTTATAAAACCAAGATCTTCTAATACACGAAGACCTCGACCTGTAGAGATAGGATCATTAGCTAAGGTTACGGTATCACCAGCTTTTATGTCTTTTGGTGACTTAATCTTGTCAGAGTATAAAGATAAAGGTGCAATCACAGTGGTGCCGATAGCAACTAAATGGTAGTTATGCTCTTTAGACTCTGTCTTTAAAAAAGCGCCGGTTTGGAAAGCATTTAAATCAATCTCGCCATCTTCTAATGCTCGATTTGGCAATGGATAAGTTGCAAAACGAACTAACTCTAGATTTACGCCCTCTTTTCTTAACTTATCGATAATAGGTTGCCAGAATTCGTTGTTTTCACCTACTACACCAACCTTTACATTGGTCTTGTCCCAAGCTTGTGCCTGAGTTGATACTAGAGCTAAAACTACTGATGCTAAAACTGACTTTACTGATAATTTCATGATGTTCTCCAATTCTTTTAAATCAATATGTGCATTTACTTTGAAAATTTAGGTCAAAAAAAAGAGCTCATTGAGAGCCCTTCTTGTGTTTTTTTGCTTACTATGTGTTAATTACAAGGCTCCACCTGACATTGATAGATAACACATACACATAGCACACATGCACATCATTGAAGAGAACACTGTTAATTTAGGATCTTGTTTTGCAAGCTTTGCAATGCTTATTGCATTGTCTGTGCTGTCAATTAAATATGTGTTAACTGCGTTTTTCATTTTTACTATCCCTCGTTGGTATGAATTTAGTCTAATCAAACAAAAAAACTTTGGCTAATACTATATTTGAATTGTCGGCTATAGCTATTTTCTATATTTAAACACTATTCAATAGTTTTTGTGAGAAAACAAAGAGATAGCTAAATCTAAAAACTGAACATTTTGCACACGGTAAAATAAATTGTTCAGTAAAAAATATGAGCAATGTTAAATATTTTCAAGGGAGTTTAAGAAAATTTTGGTGCAAAAATAGATATTCTCTAAATTATTCCTATACTTAAGTTAGGTTTTAGATAAGGAGGTCACTATGATCTCAATTAGAAAAGCAGATTTTTCGGATGTAAAAGTTTTAAAACAATTAGCTGATGTCTTAGTACCAAACACTTTCAAGAGTGTTTTAAATACTTCTCAGATAGACTTTATGTTAGACAAGTACTATTCACAGGAAGCTTTGCAGGATGCTATCAACTCAGGAAAAGTTTACTTTATAGCTAACTTAAATGGTGAAGATACAGCTGCAGTTTCAGTTATACAGCATGGACCTGATCTTTTCTTGATGCAAAAGATCTATGTTGAGATTAAAAACCAGGGAAAAGGTGTAGGAACAGCTCTTTTTAATCATGTTGTAGAATATGTTAAGGAAAATCATCCAAAACCTTGCACAATAGAGTTACTAATTAACAAGCATAATCCTGGTCTTGATTTCTATGTAAAACAGGGAATGGAAAAAGTAAGAGACACTGGATTAGACATGGGTGATTTCTTTATTAACGAAGAGGTCTACTCTATGAAGGTTAATGGATAAATTCTCTTAGAAGAGGATTTAATAATGATATTTGTCTCGTTCTAGCTTAATTCACACAAGCTAGAACGTATTGAGAGTTTTATATGCAATGAGTAGGTGTACTAAAAGCAATTCTTATCGTGCACTGGTGCGCTCGCATTTGTGATATTTTACTGCTACCCAAATAATAAAAGTGACTCTTGTCTTGTCGTAAAAATTTCTGCACTGATATTTATTACGATAGGCTCTTTTTGGATCATAAGCAAGTTGATCTATAAGTTAGGAGATTTCAAAGATGCTCGATAGCATTTCTAGCAGAACTGATAGCAAGAAAGCTCAGAATACTATGGAAACAATCTCGTAAGAGCATCAAGTTTCTCCAATATCTTTTGAGTGGAGAAAACACTTAATAAGATAACTAAAAATCAAAACAAACATAATAGAAGTCTAGATAGAAAATCTAAGAAAAGAATCTTAAAAGATAAAATCTTCCCATAAGAGCCCTCCCCCTTCAAACAATACACTTAAAACAAATTTTCTTAACACAGTCTTTAGAAGAAAAACAAAATTCAGCATCCAAATGCCACAAAAAAATGCATTAATTATCAAAATTAGTGCTCTAAAAGTGTGCAATGGGCTTTTTTAACAAATTTCCTGTTGTTTTCAAATTATCTTTAAAAATCAATTAAATAATAATTTTGCGATTTCTTTGAAAAATAGACTTTACTTCAATTATCTTTACTACACTTAAGATATTTATTCTATCTTTATGTTTTATCTATATTTTTTAGGTATCGCACCATAATGCAACATATAGTAAAATAAGACGTGTAGTTTTAGTGCCAGTACAAATATGCTTTGACAGAGTTCACTATAACCACGAAAATTTACTCAGACATTAAAGAACGGGTACGTAATACCCCATCAATTGAAAAATTAGGAGCACCTAAATGGCAATCAAGGATTACAGTGAAGTAAAAAAACTCATCGAAGATAACGACGTTGTTTTTGCTGATTTAAGATTTACTGACACTAAAGGTAAAGAGCAGCATATTTCTCTACCTATTTCTTGCATCGATGAGAAATTCTTCGAGCAGGGCAAGATGTTTGACGGTTCTTCAATCGCAGGCTGGCGTGGTATTGATAAGTCAGACATGATCTTAATGCCTGATATCACCACCGTTATGTTAGATCCTTTCTATGCCGATCCAACCATTATCGTTCGTTGCGATATCTTAGAGCCACAGACCTTAACAGGTTACGACCGTGATCCTCGTTCAGTTGCAAAGCGCGCTGAGGATTACTTAAAGTCAACCGGTATCGGTGACAAGGCTTTCTTCGGTCCAGAGCCAGAATTCTTCTTATTTGATGATGTTCGTTTCAAGTCTGATATTTCAGGTTCATTCGTAGCTATCGATGATATCGAAGCTGCTTGGAACTCAGCTACTGAGTACGAAGGCGGTAACAAAGGCTATCGTCCAGCAGTTAAAGGCGGTTACTTCCCTGTTCCTCCAGTAGATTCATCACAGGACATCCGTTCTGCAATGTGTAAAGTAATGCAGGAGATGGGCTTAGTTATCGAAGCTCACCACCACGAAGTTGCAACTGCAGGTCAGAACGAAATCGCTACTGAGTTCAACTCATTAACCAAGAAGGCTGATGAGGTTCAGATTTACAAGTATGTTGTACAGAACGTAGCAAACCAGTATGGTAAGACAGCTACCTTCATGCCAAAGCCTATTTACGGAGACAACGGTTCAGGTATGCACTGTCACCAGTCAATCGGTAAAGATGGCAAGAACATCTTCGCAGGTAACTTATACGGCGGTCTATCACAGGAAGCTTTATGGTACATTGGTGGTATCATCAAGCACGCTAAGTCATTAAATGCTTTCACAAACCCATCAACCAACTCATACAAGCGTTTGGTTCCTGGTTTCGAGGCTCCTTTAATGTTAGCTTACTCAGCTGCTAACCGTTCAGCTTCAATCCGTATTCCATATGCAATCAATCCTAAGACTGCTCATATTGAGGTACGTTTCCCAGATTGTATGGCAAACCCATACTTAGCATTCGCTGCAATGTTAATGGCTGGCCTTGACGGTATCTTAAACAAGTTAGACCCAGGTGAGGCTATGGATAAGAATCTATACGACTTACCACCTGAGGAAGCTGCTAACATCCCACAGGTTTGCGGTTCTTTAGATGAGGCTCTAAAGGCTTTACAGGCTGACCACGACTACTTAACTGCTGGTGGCGTATTCTCTGAGGATATGATTAACGCTTACATTGAGTTAAAGGCAGCTGAAGATACCCGCGTACGTTCAACTCCACATCCTGCTGAGTTCGAGCTGTATTACAGCCTATAATTTAACGAAATGGGTTAAAAACACCCCATCAAAAATGGGGTGATAATAATAAGAAAACTGTAAAAGTTTTCAAAAAAGGGCCCGTTTAGGGCCCTTATTGTATATATACCACTCGCAAAAGGTGACACATAAATGACTAATTCTGGCTTATACAGAAGTGAAAATGAACACGATGCATGCGGTGTCGGTTTCATTGCTCACATCAAAGGTCAAAGAAGCCACAGCATCGTAAGTCAGGGACTAGAAGTCCTAAAGAACCTGACTCACCGCGGAGCAGTAGGTGCAGATCCACTGCAGGGCGATGGTGCCGGCATTTTGATTCAGATCCCTGATCAGATCTTCCGTGATGATATGATGGCTCAGGGCGTAAAACTTCCTCCTCCTGGTGAATACGGTGTAGGTATGATTTTCCTACCACGTGAGGAAGCATCAAGACACGCTTGCCAAGAAGAAATTGAACGCGCTATTTTAGCAGAAGGACAGATTATCTTAGGTTGGAGAGACGTTCCTCTAAATGAGACTATCCCAATGTCCCCTGTTGTTCGCGAAAAAGAGCCTGTAATTAGACAGATTTTCGTAGGTCACTCTCCAGACGTCTTAGTAACCGACGCTCTAGAGCGTAAGCTGTACATCATCCGTAAGTCAGCTTCAATTGCGATTGCAAACCTAAAATTAAAACACTGCAAAGAATTCTATATTCCATCATTCTCAGCTCGTACCATTGTTTATAAAGGTCAGTTATTAGCAAATCAGGTTGGTGAATACTACCGTGATTTAAACGATAGTCGCTGCACCAGTGCTATTGCTCTAATCCACCAGCGTTTCTCAACTAATACTTTCCCTCAATGGTCACTAGCACACCCATTCAGAATGATTGCCCACAACGGTGAAATTAACACCTTACGTGGTAACTTTAACTGGATTAAAGCTCGTGAAAAGAACATTTCTTCACCTGTATTTGGTAAAGATTTAGAGAAATTATGGCCTTTAATCTTCCAGGGTCAGTCAGATTCAGCTTCATTTGATAACGTATTTGAGCTACTAACTATGTCTGGTTACTCATTAGCTCAGGCTGCAATGATGATGATCCCTTCAGCATGGGAAAAAGATGCTCTGATGGATCCAAAACTCAGAGCTTTCTATGAATACTATGCTGCAATGATGGAGCCATGGGACGGTCCTGCTGCTGTTGCCTTTACTGATGGTCGTCAGATCGGTGCAACATTAGACAGAAACGGTCTGCGTCCTGCTCGTTACATCGTAACTAAAGACGATCTTGTAATTCTAGCTTCAGAAGAAGGTACTCTAAAGATTGACGAGAGCAGAATCGCTCGTCACTGGAGACTAGAACCAGGTCGTATGCTTTTAATCGATACTGAACAGGGTCGTATCATCGATGATAAGGAAATCAAGTTAAGCTTGGCTACACTACGTCCTTATCAAGAGTGGACAGACAAGGTTCGTATCAAATTAACCGATATTAAGGATGAAACCTCAACTGTAGGTTTGAACTTAAATACCAAAGCTCTAATGGGCGTATTCGGTTATACCCGTGAAGATGTTGAAAGATTATTAAAGCCTAAGGCTGTAAATGGTCAAGAGCCTGTTCTTTCAATGGGTAATGATGCTCCTTTAGCTGTTTTATCTAACAAGCCAAAGAGCTTATATGACTACTTCCGTCAGCTCTTTGCTCAGGTTACAAACCCTGCTATCGATCCTATTCGTGAAGAGATGGTAACCTCACTGGTGTCATTCATCGGTCCTCGTCCTGATCTTCTAAATATTATGGATAACAACCCTCCTGTAAGACTGGAGGTTCAGCAGCCTATACTTGATGCTGTTGAAATGGAAAAGATCCGCAACATCAGCAAGTTTACCGATAACAAATTCCGTTCTAAAGAATTGGATATCACCTACCCTCTTTCATGGGGTAAAGACGGTATCGAAGCAAGATTAGCTTCTATTAGAGCTGCAGCTATCGATGCTGTAAAGACAGGTCACAATATCCTAATCATTTCTGATAGAAATGTAGCTGCTGATAGACTTGCAATTCCAGCTCTGTTAGCAACATCAGCTGTTCACTTATGTCTGGTAGAGAACGGATTACGTACAAGCACAGGCTTAGTTGTTGAAACAGGTTCCGCTCGTACAGTTCATCACTTTGCCCTCTTAGGCGGTTATGGTGCTGAAGCTATCCACCCATATGTAGCATTACGTGTAGTATCAGAATTAGCACCAGATGCTAAGACTGCTAAACAGTATCAGGATAACTACATCCACGCTATTGATAAGGGTCTTTACAAGACTATGGCTAAGATGGGTATCTGTACCTACATGTCATACATCGGCGCACAGATCTTTGAAGCTGTAGGTCTATCCTCAGAATTTGTTGATAAGTACTTTACAAATACTCCAAGCCCAATCGAAGGTGTAGGTCTGTTTGATATTGCTCAAGAAGCAGTAGAAACTCACAAAGCAGCCTTCAGAAAGATTGAGCTAAAAGATCCATCACTATTACAGGGTGGCGATCTGAACTGGAGACATGACGGTGAAGAGCATATGTGGACTCCTGATGCTGTAGTTCACCTGCAAAGAGCGGTTCGTTCTGGCTCATATGATGAGTACAAGAAATATGCACAGATCATCAACGATCAGTCAAAGCGTTTGATGACCATCCGTGGTTTATTCAAGTTCAAGAAGACTAATCCTATCGATATTAGCGAAGTTGAAAGCGAAGAGAGCATTATCCACCGCTTTGCCTGTTCTGCTATGTCAATGGGTGCTATTTCAACTGAAGCTCACACCACCATGGCCATTGCCATGAACAGATTAGGTGCGATGTCAAACTCAGGTGAAGGTGGTGAAGATCCTCGCCGTGATGGCATCATCGATAAAGAAACCTCTACTAAGGCTATCTTAGGTGATGATGTAGTAGTTGATATTCCTCTGCACAAGGGAGATTCATTACGTTCACGTACCAAGCAGGTAGCATCTGGTCGTTTTGGTGTAACCACCGATTATCTGTCAACTGCTGATTTAATTCAGATTAAGCTGGCACAGGGTGCAAAACCTGGTGAAGGTGGTCAGTTACCTGGTCACAAGGTATCAAAATACATTGGTAAACTGCGTCATTCATTACCTGGTATTGGTTTGATTTCTCCTCCACCACACCACGATATTTACTCAATTGAGGATCTGGCTCAGCTGATTTTCGATCTGAAACTTGCTAATACCAAGGCAGACATCTCAGTAAAACTGGTATCTGAAGTTGGTATCGGCACTGTTGCAGCTGGTGTTGCAAAGTGTAAGGCAGACCATATCGTAATTTCAGGTCACGATGGTGGTACAGGTGCAGCTCCAGCTTCATCTGTAAAACACGCAGGTTCTGCTTGGGAAATTGGTCTTGCTGACGTACAGCAGACTCTAGTTATGAACAAGTTACGTTCACGTGTAACCTTACAGGTTGACGGTCAGATTAAGACAGGTCGTGACGTAATCATCGGTGCTTTGTTAGGTGCTGATGAGTTCGGATTCGGTACTGCTCCATTAGTATGTATGGGTTGTACCATCATGAGAAAGTGCCAGAAGAACACCTGTCCTACTGGTATTGCAACTCAAGATCCTGAACTGCGTAAACAGTTCATCGGTACTCCAGAGCAGCTTGAGAATTACTTCCACTATGTAGCTCGTGAAGTACGTGAGATCATGGCCGAACTTGGCTTTAAGAAGTTTGAAGACTTAATCGGTCATGCTGAACTTCTAACCAAGATATCAGACAGCGAATTTGCTAAAGCTAGAAACTTAAGCTTTGAGAGAATTTTCTTTAAGGATCCTGCTTTTGCTAATGAGGTTGCTCACCATGCAATCGCTCAGCAGCATGAGATTGATAAGGCTCTAGATAAGAAGTTTGAAGCTAAAGTTCTAAAGGCTATTGAAGATAACAAGCCAATTACTATTGACTCACCAGTTGTTAACGTAAACCGTTCAGTTGGTACTTATACCTCTGGCTTAATTGCATCTTTAAAGAAGGAATTACCAGACAACTTTATTACCTTTAAGTTATCAGGTACAGCAGGTCAGTCATTTGGCGCCTTCCTTGAAAAGGGTGTTACCTTAAATCTGTCAGGTCTTGCTAACGACTATGTCGGTAAGGGTATGTCAGGCGGTATCATCGCTGTTCATGAGAGTGCAGCTTTTGATGGAGATCCTCAACAGAACATCATCGGTGGTAACACCTGCTTATACGGTGCTACATCTGGTGAAGCTTACTTTAGCGGTGTTTGCGGAGAACGTTTTGCTGTAAGAAACTCTGGCGCTGATGCTGTAACCGAAGGTTGCGGTGACCACGGTTGTGAATATATGACAGGTGGTACAGTCGTAGTCTTAGGAACTACTGGAAGAAACTTTGCTGCCGGTATGTCAGGTGGTATGGCTTACGTTTACGATAAGGACGGTACCTTCAGATCACGCCTTGCCAAGGGTGCATTTAACGTAAGCAATGTGGTTAAGGCAAACAAGGCCGATCCTGCAATTCCTCTGCATCAGGGTAAATCAGACGAAGAGGTTCTAAAGGCTCTGTTAACACGTCACTTGAATATGACATCAAGTAAGGTTGCCAAGAAGATCTTAGAAAACTTCGATGTTGAACTGCAACACTTCGTCAAGGTATTCCCTGTTGAATACTTCAACGCATTAAACGCAATGAAGGAGGCACACTAAGATGGGCTTTTTAAGAGGATTTATTGAATTTGAGCGTATCGAACAGCCTCATGTTCCAGTTGAAGAGCGTGTAAAGAGCTTCTGTGAAATCTACGGTACCTTAACTGACGAGCAGGCTAAAATTCAGGCTGGTCGTTGCATGGACTGCGGTATTCCATTCTGTATGCATGAGTGCCCATTACACAATGATTCACCTGACTTTAACGAGTTTGTATCTGAGGAGCAGATGAGCAAGGCTTACAACGTACTGTCAGCTACCAATAACTTCCCTGAGATCACAGGTCGTATCTGCCCTGCTCTGTGTGAAGAGGGTTGTACCTTAGGTATTCACCGTAAAGCTGTAGGCATTAAGTCTGTTGAAAGAAAGATTGCTGAATACGCTTTTGAGCATGGTCTGGTAAAACCTGTTATCACTGAGCACCGTTCAGGTAAAAAAGTATGTGTAGTAGGTTCAGGTCCAGCAGCCCTTGCTGCAGCTCAGCAGTTAAACCGTTTTGGTCACACTGTAACTGTAGTTGAAAAGATGAACAAGATTGGTGGTCTGTTACGCTACGGTATTCCAGATTTCAAACTGCCAAAAGAAATTCTAGACAGAAGAATTTCTCAATTAGAGCAGGAAGGTATTACCTTTAAGACCTCAACTATCGTCGGTGCTATCAAGAACTTAGAGCACGGTGTTCATAACGACTCATTAAATGAAGTTCGTGGTCAGGAGTTATTAGATAACTATGACGCTATCGTTCTAGCTCCAGGCTCTGAGGCTCCACGTGATTTAAGATTACCTGGTCGTGATTTAAAGGGCATCTACTTTGCTTTAGATTTCTTAATCGCTCAGAACCGTGAGAACAATGGTGACTGCGAGAATCCTATTGATGTTCGTGGTAAGAATGTTGTAGTAATCGGTGGTGGTGAAACTGCATCAGACTGTATCGGTGTTTCAATCCGTAAAGGTGCAGCCTCAGTAACCCAGTTAGATTACCATGACGAGTTACCAGAGAGTGTTGATTTAACCATGGCATGGCCTGATTGGAGAAAGATCAAGCGTACTTCTACTTCACATGAAGAAGGTTGCACAAGATTATTCTCAACTAACACCACCGCTTTTGAAGGTAAAGACAAGCTAGAAGCTGTTATAACCGAGAAAGTAAAGTGGGGTGAAGGTCGCCACTTTGAGGGTATCAAGGGTACTGAAAGCAAGATTAAAGCTGACGTAGTCCTGATTGCTATGGGGTACTCACATCCTTCATCTGCTTTAATTAAAGAGTTTGCATTAGAGACAGACAAACGCGGCAATATCAAAGCTGAAGTTCAAGGTGAGAGTGCATATCAAACCTCAAACAAGAAAGTATTCGCAGCAGGTGACGGCAGAAAAGGCCAGTCACTAGTTGTCTACGCCATCGCAGAAGGTAGACAATGTGCTGCTGCAGTTGACGATTTCTTAAAAGGAAATTAGTCACTAAACATTTGCCTGTTGGTAGTTGCCTCCTATACAAATAGGAGGCTTTTTTTATCCCTCATCTTTAATTTACTAATGCACTGTTTAAGGGAAATTTAATTACATTTAACTTTAAATAATCTAAATTCAGTGCACTAAATTTAATCACAGTTCTCATTTCTTAAATGTTCTATTAACTACTTGATCTTAATTTATTTTACTAAAGTCATTTTTGAAAAATGCTCTTTAAAATTGCATAAAAAGTTATGATTTCGTCACAATTTTTTTTCTTATTTGATAATGAGTTACATTGTATTTACATAGCTTTCACTAACAATGTGCACTGTTTTAAATCAGATCTGCACCAAATATGTGAATATTCAATTTGGTATTGCAAGCTAAAATTAAGAATTGTAAATTTGATTTCAACAAATTAAAACAAACTTTTCTTATATCGGTCCTAAGACCGGTAAAACGATTTTATCAACAGGTAAACAGGAGACATTAAATGTCATACACACAGAGAGTATTAGACTCTTTAAAAGCTAAGTATCCATACCAGCCAGAATTCTTACAGGCAGCTGAGGAAATCTTAAACACATTACAGCCTGTAGTAGATAAAGAGCCTAAGTATGAGAAGTACAAGATCTTAGAGCGTATGACTGAGCCTGAGAGAACTATTTCTTTCCGTATTGAGTGGGTTGACGATAAGGGCGAAGTTCAGGTTAACAAGGGCTACCGTGTACAGTTCAATTCAGCAATTGGTCCTTACAAGGGTGGTATCCGTTTACACCCAACAGTAAATGAAGGCGTATTAAAGTTCTTAGGTTTAGAGCAGATCTTAAAGAACTCATTAACTGGTACCCCTATCGGTGGTGCAAAGGGTGGTTCTGATTTCGATCCTAAGGGCAAGTCAGAGACTGAAATCATGCGTTTCTGCCAGGCTTTCATGATCCAGTTACACCGTTACATTGGTGCTACTATCGACGTTCCTGCTGGTGATATCGGTACTGGTGGTCGTGAGATCGGTTACATGTACGGCGCTTACAAGCGTTTAACCACTCGTTATGAGGGTGTTTTAACTGGTAAAGGTTTAACCTATGGTGGTTCTTTAGCACGTACTGAGGCTACAGGTTACGGTACCGTTTACTTCACTGATGCTATGTTAAAGGATCGTGGCGATTCATTAAAGGGCAAGAAGTGCGCTGTATCAGGTTCAGGTAACGTAGCTATCTACTGCTGCGAGAAGTTAATCCAGTTAGGTGCAACTCCTGTTACCGTATCAGATTCTAACGGTACTATCTATGATCCAAATGGCATCAAGGTAGACGTATTAAAGCAGGTTAAGGAAGTTGAGCGTGCACGTCTAACTCGTTATGCAGAGTTAGTTCCAACAGCTCAGTACACTCCAGTTGATAAGTACCCAGCAGGCAAACACCAGGTTTGGACTTACAACGTAGACTGTGCATTCCCTTGCGCAACTCAGAACGAGTTAAATGAGGAAGATGCTAAGACCCTATTAGCTAACGGCTGTAAGGTTGTAGCAGAAGGTGCTAACATGCCTTCAACCTTAGGTGCTATCGATCAGTTCTTAAAGGCTAAGATTGCTTACGGTCCTGCAAAGGCTGCTAACGCTGGTGGTGTTGCTACTTCTCAGTTAGAGATGGAGCAGAACGCTGGTATGACTGCTTGGACCTTCGAGGAAGTTGATCAGAAGTTACACACCATTATGACCAACCTGTACAAGAACGTTGCTGATACCGCTCGTGAATTCGGTGTTGAAGGCAACCTAGTATTAGGTGCTAACATCGCTGGCTTCCGTAAAGTAGCTGATGCAATGATTGCTCAGGGTGTAATCTAATAGATTTACTCCTCTAAATAATTAAGTTCAAAATGCCCCAAAATTGATTATTTTGGGGCTTTTTTTGTCAATTTCGAAGATTTATATATATTTCCGCGTCATTTTGTGAAAAATTGAAAAATCATGAGAAAATTGATTAAATGCTCATAGCGGAATTTATATTTTTAATTGCTACCTTACATATTGGTAGCAGATTTGACGGTATGGGACTGGGTGTAGTCTCAGGCGTAGACTTATATATTGAAGTATTTGTATTAAGAATGCCTCCTACCTTCCATCAGTTGATGTAATGCTTATCATCATCGCAGTTGTAAGCTGTGCTTCTATCTTAGAAGCTTCAGGCTGTCTTAAGTGTATGTTGCAGTACGCAGAGCGTGTGTTACGTAAAGATCCTAAAAAGATCACTTTCTTTGGAGCAATGGTTACCTATGCTTTAACCTTAATGTTAGGTACAGGTCATGCTGTATATACCATCATGCCTATCATTGGCGATATTGCGCTAAAGAATAAAATTCGTCCTGAAAGACCGATGACAGCAGCTTCTGTAGCCTCTCAAATGTGACTTGTAGCATCCCCTATTTCAGCTGTAGTATCCTGTTATTTGGGTAAAGATGTGCTGCAGCTCCCCGGACTTGAGGATTTGACCTTATTTAAGATCTTACTTGTAAACATCCCTGCTACCTTAGTAGGTGTGTTCTTACTGTCTTTATACTCTAACTTTAGAGGTAAAGATCTTGAAAAAGATTCTGTCTTAAGTATCAATCGCAGTAAACTAACAGGCAGCAACTGCTAAAATCTTAATACCAGTTGCAGCAGCAATCGGTCTGCTAAGTCAAATTCTAATTGGTTTAATGCCTGATACTTATGCTTACTTCTTTATTCCTAATTACCCTTCAGATATTGCAACTGTAAACTTTGATATCTCAGGCTCCACAAAGATTGGAAAATACTATTTAAACCACTCTTTAATGATCCCTAGACTTATCGGTCTTACATGTGCCTGTCTTCTAGGTGTGACTTTAGCTGAGCTGATAATCTAAGGTATAGCTCATTTAAGGCTTTTTAAAGTTAGTAGACAAATGTCTACTAACTTTTATTTAGGCTCTGTCTTTTCAATTTCATTCCTCCCATAGCACCTTTTTACAATAAAAAAAATCCATTAAATCAAAACTTTGTTACAGCTAACAAAATTAGCATTAGATTTATCACTTCACTTTAAATACTCAAAATCTGACCTAAACTTTAGACAAGATAAGAATAAAACTAAGGAGCTTTTTATGTTACTTGAAGGCAAAACCGCACTAGTTACCGGTGCAAGTCAAGGTATAGGTAAAGAGATTGCCCGAATTCTAAATAAGAATGGAGCTAAGATCTATATCATGGCAAGGAGTGCTGACAAGCTCTCTACCACAGCAAAGGAGTTAGATCCTACAGGTAAAGAAGTATTTGCTGTTCCTTGTGACATTACTTCTAATACTGCTGTAGAAGAGGTATTCAAGCGCTTTAAAGCTGACGGTATTTCTATTGATATTCTGGTTAACGCAGCAGGCACTGCTAACTCAAATTCTATTGAAACTACTGATATTGAGCTTTGGGATAAAGTTCTAGATACCAATCTTACAGCTGCCTTTAATTTAAGCCAGAAATGCTTCCCGATGATGAAAGAAAAAGGTGGTGGCAAAATCATAAATCTTGCATCTATCTTAGCTGATGTAACCAGTCCTGGTATGGCAGCTTATAGTGCTTCAAAAGGAGCAATTAAGATGTTAACCAAGACTCAATCTGTAGAGTGGGCAAAATACAATATTCAGTCAAATGCGATTGCTCCTGGCTACATTAAAACAGATATGACCAAAGGCATTTTAAACAACAAAGAGCTTACTCAAAAGTTAGTAGGCAGAACTCCTATGGGCAGAATTGGTGAACCTGAGGATGTAGCAAAAGTGGCTTTATTCTTAGCTTCCCCTCTATCTGACTTTGTAACAGGTACAGAGATCCCTGTAGATGGAGGTATTTTAGCAGCTTTAATGTAATTGAAATAATTAATGTAAGATAGTTCTTTGATGTAAGTATTGATGTGAAAAAGCCAGAACCACGATTTTAGGTCCTGGCTTTTGTATGAATAAAAAGGTAAGCTTACGCCTTATTCAGACCTAAAACTTCATTCATATCATATAAACCTGGTTTCTTGTTCTCAAGCCATAGAGCAGCTCTGAATGCTCCACGAGCGAAGGTCTGACGTGAGGTTGCAATATGGCTTAACTCAACGCGCTCACCTTCTGAGCAGAACATAGCAGTATGCTCACCTACGATATCACCGCCACGGATTGATGAGAAACCGATAGAACCGTAGATACGCTCGCCAGTAATACCGTTACGACCTGCTACCATAACGTCTTTTAGATTTACGTGACGACCTTCAGCAGCTGCCTCGCCAATTGCTAAAGCAGTGCCTGATGGGCTGTCTACCTTATAACGGTGGTGAGCTTCAACAATTTCGATATCAGCATCAGCCATGATCTGAGCTGTCTTTTTAACAAGGTTTAATAAAACGTTAACACCAACAGAGAAGTTAGCAGCAAAAACGATAGGAATATGCTTTGAGTATTCCTTAATCTTATCGCGCTGCTCGTAATCGAAACCTGTGGTACCTAAGATAACTTTGCAGTTATGCTGCTTTGCATATTCAAGAATATTTAATGAGCACTCTGGACGAGAGAAATCGATGAACATGTCAGGAGCAGCTGACAGTTTTGAAGGCTCATCTACAACTTCAACATTGCAGCCTGATGGTAGTGTATCGGTGCTCTTATCAATGCCGCATACAACCTTTGCGCCATCAAGACCTAAACAGCAGTCCCACAGTGCGTGCCCCATGCGTCCGCCTAAACCTACAATACCAACCTTAAGCATTATAAAACTCCTTTCGCATAACAATTAAGTGGTCTAATTTTACACTTACTTTTGCAAATTGTAACGAGGTATAGAAGCTGATTGCCCCTTTATTGAGCACTTCCACATCAACTTCGATTGATGATCCGCCCTTCATTCTAACCATCTGTTCTGCTGTCTGAAGTAAGAGTTTACCTATTCCAAGTCGCATATAAAGCGGATCGATATACAGTGCGAGAATTTTACCTGACTCTATTTCATTTTTAAAAGTTAAGAAGCCATAGAGATTTTTTGCACCACAAGCAAGCACTGTCCGATAATTTTCATCAGAAAGACGGTTCTCCCATAGTGCAGTAAATTGAGGATGGGTAAAGGTAAAAGGTTCCCTGCGATTCTCATAATGAGAGGCATTAAGTTCAAGGCGAGCGATATTGCTAGCATCGTTCACATTAGCCCAGCGGATATGAACCTTAAGATTTCCTTTTACAAAGACGGTATTGTTTTTCACGTAAGCAACCTGTATTAAGCTTTTTGACTGGCTTTATTTAACAGCGCTTGAGCGCTTTGACGAGTAGCTTCTGTTACAACGTTACCGCCCATCATACGAGAGATTTCCTCGACTCGACCATCATTATCAAGCTCAGATACATTTGAGACTACATTCTGCCCCTGCTGAGATTTTGAGACTAAGAGTTGATGATCAGCAGCAGCTGCAACCTGTGGTAAATGAGTTACGGTAATTACCTGCACATCCTTACCTAAAAGGTGTAACAGCTCACCTACAGCAGAAGCCGTACGACCTGAGATACCAGTATCAACCTCATCAAAGATCAATGTCTGTGTCGAGCCTTTACGTGAGGTTAAAACCTCAATTGCTAAAGCAAGACGTGATAACTCACCACCTGAGGCTACAGCACCTAAATCTTTTGGTGCTTCTCCTAGGTTTGCTGAGAACAAAAATTCAGCATTGTCACGACCTGTAGCTCTAGGTCTTATAGTCTCATCACGAGTTACTTTAACCTCAAACACGCCATCTGGCATTGCTAAGGTTCTAATCTTTAAAGTTACATCCTGAGACATTTTTGTAGCAGCTTTTGCTCTTAAGTCTGATAACTCTCTAGCTTCTGTCTCATAGGCATCTCTTAACTTTTTAACGTTAGCAGTTAATGATGCTATCTGCTCTTTTAAAGATAAAAAGTGCTCTATATCTTTTTCTAACTTGTCTTTAATCTTATAAAGCTCGTTTGGCTTTATCTCAAAACGGCGAGCTAATTCGTGGCATTTTGAGAGTTTTTCAGATAACTCTTCAACTAAAGCAGGATTTGCCTTTAAGGTAAGTGAATCTAACTTTTCACGAGCTAAATCCAAATGCTCACAAGCAGTTGAAAGATCTGCAACAATAGGATCGATACTGTCTTTAGCAAAGACAGCTACTTTTGATAAATCGGTAATTCTTGCAGAAATGATATCAATGATGTTGTGCTCTTCGTTCTCAAGCACACCTTGAGCTAAAGCTACAGCATCTGATGCCTGTGTCTGATGCTGCAGGGCATCATAATCTGAGCTTATCTGCTCATAGTCGCCTTCGTGCAGATCAAGCTTATTTAATAAGTCTAATTCATAACGTAAGGTCTTATAGGTCTGAGCGCCAGCTAGCTGCTCGTCTGCTAGTTCCTGCAAATGCTGACGGTTCTTATTATATTTATCAAAGGATAGTTTTACAGCTTCAACTTTGTCTTTTAATCTGCCAAAGCTGTCTACTAAGGATAGCTGATTGTTCTTATCAATAAGCTTAATGCTTGCATGCTGTCCGTGAATTGCAACAATGTAAGAGCCTAGCTCTTTTAGTAAGGCTAAAGTACAAGGAGAGCCGTTAATATAAGACTTTGACTTACCATCTGCTCCTATAACACGGCGGAGCATTAGAGTGTTATCCTCTGCTGTAAGCTCACGCTCGTTTAGAAAATCGATAACAGCCTGATTGTTCTCAATTGAAAACACCGCATCAAGCTCAGCTTTAGCACAGCCTGTTCTTACGCACATAGCATCTGCTCTTGCACCTAAGAGCATAGATAAAGCATCTACAGTTAATGATTTACCAGCACCGGTTTCACCTGTAATACAGGTCATGCCACTATGAAAATCAAGGGTATTTTTATCACTTAAAGCAAAGTCTTTTACGATTAATTGTTCAAGCATAACTACTCCAAAAACAGACTCAAACTGAAAGTTTGGTCCTAAACAAGACTTTGAGCCCAGCCTAATTTCTGACGTAACAGGCTGTAATAGTCATAACCTTGAGGGTGAATAAGTGTCAAAGGTATGTGATGCTGTCTTATAAGTACAGAGCTTTTAGTATCAGCTCTCATGGTTACCTGACCATCACAGTTGATTGCAATTAACTCTGCCATATCATCAGGACATTCAAAGTCGATTCGAACCTCTGATTTTCCTGGAATGATAATAGGAGAGCAGTTTAGTGACTGTGGGAACATTGGCACTAGTGACAGAACATCAAGATTTGGTTCAATAATAGGACCACCTGCTGATAATGAATATGCAGTTGAGCCTGTAGGTGTATTGACGATAATACCGTCACCTCTTAGGGTGTACATATAGGTACCATCAATAGTTACTCTAAACACCATCATATGAGCCATGGTGCCTGAGTGAATAACGGTTTCGTTAGTTGCTAATGACTGACCGATTAACTCACCTACTCCATCTTCAGAATCACGAGAGACACGAACATCAATCATGGTTCTGTCCTCTAATGAGTAGTAGCCTTTTACAACCTTTTTTAAGCTCTCATCAAGATTGTCAGGATTGACGTCGGTAAGCAGACCTAAATGTCCGCGGTTAATACCTAATACTGGAACTTTCAAATCTACTAAGGTTCTTGCTGCACCTAGAACAGAGCCATCTCCACCTACAACGATGATAAGGTCAAGATCACGCATCTGACGACGGGTAATACTTTCAATTTCAGGAATATTAAAGCCTACAGATGTATTAGCCTCAAGATATACTTTTACACCTAATTTGGTTAGTTTTGAGGCAATATCTCTGATAGCTCCAGACACTGGACGCTTATATACTTTAGATACAATTACAGCTGATTTAATTGGCTTTTGCTGTACCATTGAAGCTACCACGACTCTCTCCTAAAATTATATTATTCAAGCCTCTATTGTACATTCTGCTTACGTCTTTTTCAAAGTTACAGAACTTACCGATAAAAAGCTGTATAAACGATCATAATTTGACAAGATAATTAATCTATACTTATGCTAACTGTTAGGAGATATGAACTACCGTATTGGAGTGCCATTTTGAAAAATTGCCTACAAATTCGGCTTTACACTAACTTTTAGGGTTGTTATTCATAAAGATAATCAAAATAAGGTTTATTGGTGCAAAAGTCCAGATCTTCCGGGATTGATTGCTAAGATGCCTACAATTGAGGGTCTTATCAAAGAAGTTAACATCTCTGCAGAAGAACTTCTTGAGCTCAATTACAACTTGAAGCCACGTCATACTAAGTTTTATTTTCTCAACAATATGGAACGTTTGGCTTAAAGGGGAACAGATTACTACGATAAACTTATAGCTTACCTCAAGGACAAAGGGTGCTATTTAGTCAGACAAGCAAAGGTTCCCACGAAATATGGTTCAGTCCTATTACAAAAAGACATTTTCCTGTTGCTTATACAATTCACAGCAGAAGCACTGCTAACTGGGGATGCAAATAAGCAGGCTTGGAAAAGCACTTTTAACAACTCCTTTCATTGCTCATTGAAATTAAAACACTTTCCTCTATCTCAAAAAAAATACCCTGAACTTTTTATGATTCAGGGTACCTTTCTGTGTGTATACAGACTAGTTCTTGTTTAAGCCTTTAGCAATCAGAGCATCAAGTTTCATTGACTCTGTGAGTAATGAATCATAACGCAGATCAAGATCAGGCATATAACGCAAGTTTAGTCTTGAAGCTAACTGTGAACGTAAAAAGCCTTTAGCACTCTTTAAGCCTTTCATAGCAGCATCAATTTCTTCTTTTTTATCTGTTAAAAAAGAAATGTAAACACGAGCATTTCTAAGATCAGGTGAAACATCAACTTCAGTGATAGTTGCATTCTTCACACGAGGATCATGAAGCTCATTTTGCAACACATCTGCAAGCTCACGTCTTACAGCTGCTGCAACTCTTTCATTTCTACCGTAACTTCTTGGCATAATTTCCTTTAATCAAGAGTACGTGCAACTTCAACCTTCTCGAAGCACTCGATACGGTCGCCTACACGAACATCCTGGTAGTTCTTAACACAGATACCGCACTCGTTGTTCTGCTTAACCTCAGATACGTCATCCTTGAAACGACGTAATGAATCAAGCTCACCTTCGAAGATAACGGTATTGTCACGCAGCACACGGATAGGAGCTGAACGCTTTACGACGCCTTCAACAACCATACAGCCTGCGATTGCACCATACTTAGGGTGACGGAAGATTTCACGAACTTCAGCATAACCGATGAAGTTTTCTCTGATCTCTTTCTTGAGCAGACCAGACATAGCCTTCTTCACATCATCAATCAAGTCGTAAATAACACTGTAGTAGTGTAAGTCAACTGACTCTGAATCGATTACCTGACGGGCAGGACCATCAGCACGAACGTTAAAGCCGATTACAACAGCACCATCAGCAGCAGCTAAGGTTGCGTCGTTTGCGGTAATACCACCAACACCTGAGCCGATAATCTTAACCTGCACTTCTTCGTTACCAAGTTTTAGCAGAGCATCAGAAATAGCTTCAACAGAACCCTGAGTATCAGCCTTTAGAACAACCTTCAACTCTGAAGCATTGCTCTCCTTGAACATAGAAGCTAACTGTGCACTCTTCTGTTTTGCAATCTTTAACTCACGGTATTTCCCCTGACGGAATAAAGCAACTTCACGAGCCTTTCTTTCATCAGCTACAACGGTAACCTCGTCACCTGCTGCAGGAACACCTGACAGACCGAATACCTCAACAGGGATTGAAGGACCAGCCTCGGTTACTTCCTTGCCGTTTTCGTTTCTCATTGAACGAACACGACCGTACTGCAGACCGCAAAGGATAATGTCTCCCTTCTTTAAGGTACCAGAACGCACAAGAACTGTTGCTACAGGACCACGACCTTTATCAAGACGAGACTCAATGGTTACGCCTTCAGCCATACCATCATGAACAGCCTTTAACTCTAAAACTTCAGCCTGTAGAGTAATAGCCTCTAACAGATCATCAACGCCCATACCAGTCTTTGCTGAAACTTCAACGAACTGGTTCTCACCACCCATTGACTCAGGAATAACACTGTGCTGCATTAACTCATTGATAACTCTCTGAGGGTCTGCACCTGGCTTATCCATCTTGTTGATAGCAACAATCATAGGAACCTTAGCTGCCTGAGCATGCTGAATAGCTTCTAAGGTCTGAGGCATTACACCGTCATCTGCTGCTACAACTAAAACTACGATATCAGTACACTGAGCACCACGAGCACGCATTGCAGTAAATGCTGCGTGACCTGGGGTATCTAAGAAGGTGATACCGTCATTACGAGTCTGTACATGATAAGCACCGATACGCTGGGTAATACCACCAGCTTCGCCTACTGCTACCTTTGACTTTCTGATGTAGTCAAGTAAAGAGGTCTTACCATGGTCAACGTGACCCATGATGGTAACAACAGGAGCACGAGGAGTTGCCTCTGCTTTGGAATCCTTGTTGCCGTTTAATAACTCGTCTTCAAGTTCATTCTCTTTACGCAGAATTACCTTGTGTCCCATTTCTTCAGCAACTAGCTGAGCTGTTGCCTGATCTAAAACCTGGTTGATAGTTACCATTTCACCTAATTTCATTAAGGTCTTGATAACTTCTGTTGCCTTAACAGCCATCTTAGCTGCTAATTCAGCTACAGTGATGGTCTCACCGATCTCAACATCACGGTTTACAGGAACAGCAGGACGGTTAAAGCCGTGTTGCTGCTGATTTAATTTTGCAGCACCCTTTACGCTCTTACCACCTTTACCGCCTTTCTGACGGCGATTGTTTGAATTCTGCTCATTCTCTTCAAAGCGCTTAGCTGAACGTCTGTCACCATTTCTGTCGCGGTGGCGGCCTCTGTTTTCAGCCTCACGCTCCTGACGAGCCTCAGCTTCACGAACATACTGTGAAGTTGTTGAATCGTCGTCATCATTCTCGTGAGAGCGAGCCTCTTCTTCTGCTGCCCAACGAGCCTCGTTTTCTTCAGCTAACTTTCTGGCCTGCTCAGCAAGTCTCTTTGACTCTTCTTCAGACTTACGCTTTTGTTGCTCTTCTTGAGCACGACGTAACTCTTCAGTTGCCTTATCCTCATGCTTTTCTTTATGAGGAGCAGGAGTTGGCTTTGGCTGAGTCTTAACAGCCGCAGCTTTAGCTGCTTCCTTAGCCTCCTTGTCAGCCTCAGCTTTAGCAGCTGCAGCCTTGCGAGCTTCTTCGGCTTTTTTAGCTTCTTCAGCCTTACGAGCCTCTTCAGCTTTTCTTGCCTCTTCTTCAGCCTTTTGCTTAGCAATAGCTTCCTGCTCTAACTGAGCCTTACGCTCTTTAGGGTCGAAGTTAAATTTCTTTTTACGAACTTCAACCTGAACTTTCTTAGCACCGCCTGCATTCTGCAAAGTCATAGTTCCAGAAGACTTCTTCTTTAAAGACATACGCTTTGGTGCATTGCCCTGATTTTCTTCATTCATCATTCAAGTCTTCCTGTATTATTTGTTTTCTTCTTTGAACCAGTACTCATTACGAGCTGCCATAATGATTTCACCAGCTTTCTTCTCATCTAAGCCTTCGATGTCAGTTAAATCATCGGTAGCCTGATCTGCAAGATCTTCACCTGACTTGATACCGTGAGCTACAAGCTTAGCAGCTAACTCTTTATCGATACCGTCGAGTGATGATAACTGAGCGATAGCTTCAGCAGTTTCAGCATTTTCTTTGCTCTCAACAACCTTTCTTGCTATTTCCTGTAACTGAGATGCTGTTTCCTCATCCATACCATCGATAGCTAAAAGCTCTTCTGGTTCAACGTATGCAACTTCTTCTAAGGTGGTGAAGCCTGCATCTGACAGAGCAGTTGCGAACTCTTCATCAACATTTAAAGAATCTTCAAATAGCTTTACTACCTTACCTACTTCCTGCTGAATGCTTGACTCAAGTTCTTTCTCAGTCATAACCTTCAGATCCCAACCGATAAGCTGTGAAGCTAAACGTACATTCTGACCGTTTCTACCGATTGCTAAAGCTAAGTTCTCTTCAGCTACAGCAATTAAGATAGTGTGGTCATCTTCGTTAATGATAATACGTGATACTTCAGCAGGTTCCATAGCATTGGTTACGTACTGAGCTAAGTTCTCATCGTATAAAACAACGTCAATCTTTTCACCTGACAGCTCGTTAGATACTGCCATTACACGAGCGCCACGCATACCGATACATGCGCCACGAGGATCGATTCTTCTGTCCTTGGATCTTACAGCGATCTTTGCACGTGAACCAGGATCACGAGCTGCACCCATGATTTCGATTACGTCTTCACCAATCTCAGGTACTTCGATTCTGAATAACTCTTTTAAGAAATCAGGTGAAGTTCTTGAGCAGATGATCTGTGGACCACGATTTGGCTCTGAACGGATATCCTGTAATAAAACCTTAACTCTGTCACCACGACCATAGGTCTCATGAGGAATGATCTGCTCACGCTTTAGAACAGCTTCAGCGTTGTTGCCCAAATCTAAAACCATGATGTCATGAGTCTGCTTTTTAACGGTTGCATTTACAACATGACCGATTCTGTCACGCTGCTCTGCTACAACCTGCTCGCGCTCAGCATCTTTAACTTTCTGAGATAGAACCTGCTTTGCTGTCTGAATTGTAATACGGTCAAACTCAACAGAAGGGATCTGCTCTTCAACAATATCACCAGCTTTAATACCAGGATGGTCAACAGCGGCAGCTGCAAGTGATATTTCCTGAGCAGGCTTCTCTAGTGGACCGTCAGTATCAACTACTTCCCAACGGCGGAAGGTGTCATATGAGCCGTCTTTCTTGTCAATTACAACACGAACTAAGATATCAACCGGATACTTTTTCTTGGTTGCAGTTGCTAATGCAGTCTCTAAAGCTTCAAAAATCTTATCTCTAGGAATAGCACGCTCGTTTGATAGTGCCTCTGCGATGGCAATGATCTCTTTACCCATTTTTAATTTAAGACCTCTCTATGATCCGCTTTTAGGAGCTTTTTGTTGTTAGTTGGAAACTCTGGGACAACACGTGCTGTAGATACATTTGAGAATGCAACTTCGATAAGACCTGAGATCTTATCGTTAATCTTCAGCATGCCATCATCAGTTACTTCATCTAAAGTACCTTGAAGCTTATGTCTGCCCTGAGTAGGAATTCTAAGTTCAGCTTTTACAGTTTTACCTGTATAAGCCTTAGCTTGCTCAAGTGTGAACAAAATTCTGTCAAGACCAGGTGAAGATACCTCAAGTGTATATTTAGGAGCGATAAGGTCAGCTGCATCTAAAGCAGGAGATAATACATCCATTAACTCGCCACACTTATCTGCGCTTACACCTTGCTCAGAATCAACAAACACCTGCAACATCGCATGATCATTACCGCCACGGAATCTGATACCCCATACAGTAAGATCCATAGACTCCACCAGAGGAGTTACTAGCTCTGCTACTTTCTCTTCAATGGTTCCTGCCATTAGTACCTCAATTTATTTAATTTTAAACACAAAAAAAGGACCTCAACTAGGGTCCCTTTCTTTATGAAGTTCCACTATATCTATCAGTAATAAACTCGTTTATTACTGAAGGTTCAAGCTCACACTTGAACAGGCTTGAAACGCTATCAGCCTCAAGCCCTTTATTTATAGCAAAAGTAAGGATAAAAATCAAGTTTTTTCCTACTTTATCCTATAGAGTTTTAAGACGTTAATTGCAGTTGCATCAGCGCTGAAAACTTCAATCTTCCAGTCACCAACATCTAAAGTTTCGCCTTGCTTTGGAACTCTCTGCAATCTGTCTAAAACGTAACCTGCAATAGTCTGATAATGCTCTGATGGAGGTAAGTCTAAACCAGTTATTCTTGCTACATCAGGTAAGATAGCATCACCATCTACTCTAAATGACTTACCATCTTTACCAAAACGTACAATCTCTGGAGTTTCACTCTTTTCAGGCATCTCACCTGTGATCTCTTCGACCACATCATGAACAGTAACAATACCTTCAAAACCTCCGAACTCATCAAAGACAAATCCAAAGTATTTCTTTGACTGCCTAAATTGATCTAGGGCACTTAAGATGTTAATTGTTTGCGGAAGATATAAAGGCTCCTGGACAATCTTTTCCATGTGGGCAACATCAACCTTGTCTTCGACAAAAAGGCCTAAAACATCTGCTCTTGAAACAAAACCTAAAGGCTGATCTTTGTGACCGCTTCTGTAAGCAATCAATAATGACTTAGTGCAAGATAATGCCTTGTTTAAGATGTACTCTTTTGAGCCATCAACTTTAATTGTTTGCAGATCAGTTCTTGCTGTCATTACAGCCTTTACAGGCAGTGATGACATTTCAAGAACACGAGATACCATCTCTTTTTCCTGCTTGTTAAAGACATAGGCACTAGGACGTGAAACAATAGCTTCCTTAATTGAATGCACATCGTCGTCATTTTTTGAGCCTAACAGTCTTAGAACTAAGTGAGCTGCTACCTGACGGGCCTGCATGTTATTAGAGTGCTTTAAGTTCAAAACAGTCTTTCTTGAGGCCTGGTTGAAGATCTCGATTAACAATGAGAAGCCAATTGCTGAGTATAAGTATCCCTTTGGTACTTCAATATGGAATGATTCCATAATCAGGCTGAAACCGATAAGCAACAGGAAGCCTAAACACAATATAACTACTGTAGGATGCTTTGAAACAAAGACTGCAATAAAGCCTGAAGCCCACATCAATAATGCCATAGCAATAGTTACAGCTATGATCATGATGTAAACATGATTGGTCATACCAACTGCGGTGATGATTGAATCACCAGAGAAGAGTACATCCAGGATCATGATCTGGGTTGCTACAATGACAAATGAGTGTCCAGCTGATTTAGTAACTGATACTGATTCATCACCACTTTGATCTTCTAACTTGGAATGAAGTTCTTCTGTTGCTTTGTATATCAAGAAAGCACCACCTAAGAACATCATTAAGTCTCGAACTGAAACTTCAAAGTTAAAGACTGTGAACAATGGCTCTGACATTGCCATTACGTAGGCTGCGAAGATCATCAAAATAATTCTGATGATTAAAGCACCACCTAAACCGATGTAGCGAGCAGTCTTACCTTGTCTTGCTGGAAGTCTTGCTGACAGAATAGCAATGAATAATAAGTTATCAATACCTAAAACAATCTGAATTGCTGTTAAGGTTAATAAACCTAACCATGCAGTAGGATCTAATACCCACAGCATATCGAATAATAAAGTTGGATGAGCTAGAGCCTGTTCTTGCATAGTTATTTAGCTCCTAGCTTTGAAAATGAAAAAATAGAGAGGTTAGATAGAATGGTGTGACTATATATAGTCGGGTCTGCGTTCATTTTAAGTTTTAATTTCTCAAATAAAATCAAAAGTATGTATAACGATGTAAATATAGCAATTATAAGCAACAAATGTTAACAACATGTATTAATTATGTGAAGTAACATCGAATGCTTTGCTATATATTACATGTGATAACGCTGATTAGCATAGTGCAATTAAAGAACTTCATTTTATGTGCTTAAAATTGAACGAATCATCAAACTTTTTTCTTTTAACCTAGATTCACTGTAAAAGAACACTACTTCTAGACAAAAATAGTGTTTAGCAGCCGATGTCTAATGTCCAGATTCCCTCGAAAACAGCACTACTCCTAGACCTGATGACTTCAAGTGCTGGAGCGGTCTTTCGTCTAGATCCCCTCGAAAACAGCACTACTCCTAGACTGATTAGGCTTTAACAGGTTGTATGGATATGTCTAGATCCCCTCGAAAACAGCACTACTCCTAGACGAAAAGCAACCAGTTGTCAATGAATCTAGCGTCTAGATCCCCTCGAAAACAGCACTACTCCTAGACTTTATCGCTTATAGCCTCTTCAGCTTTAGGGTCTAGATCCCCTCGAAAACAGCACTACTCCTAGACCCAATTCATAGACGCATAGTGGAGGTAGAAGTCTAGATCCCCTCGAAAACAGCACTACTCCTAGACTATGTGCGGATCGACACCTCGCTTAAGAATGTCTAGATCCCCTCGAAAACAGCACTACTCCTAGACAGGATCATTATCAATATGATCAACAATTGTGTCTAGATCCCCTCGAAAACAGCACTACTCCTAGACGAGATTGAAAGATGAATGCTGAATTTATTTGTCTAGATCCCCTCGAAAACAGCACTACTCCTAGACGCATTCATTAAGTTAGTATCAGCATTTTTAGTCTAGATCCCCTCGAAAACAGCACTACTCCTAGACTAAGATTGATATTACCTTTTCTATTTTTTTGTCTAGATCCCCTCGAAAACAGCACTACTCCTAGACAGTCTAACTCTGCTTCTGCTAATATTACTGGTCTAGATCCCCTCGAAAACAGCACTACTCCTAGACACTATCTTGATTTAAAGCTAAACGACCACCGTCTAGATCCCCTCGAAAACAGCACTACTCCTAGACTTCATCACTGAGCCACAGCTCTACTTCGTGGTCTAGATCCCCTCGAAAACAGCACTACTCCTAGACCTCAAATTGAGGAAAGGAACAGGATGGTGCACTACTACCTTGTTTTAAAGGAGAACCAAACATGTTTAGATTATACACAAATCATTATCTAAAGTTGTTAGAGTTGCATTGCATATTGAAGATTTGCCTTTAAAATTTCCTTCAAAATCAACAAAAGTTATTTCCATTGCTTGACTCAATTTAAATAATTCCGAGATTTCATTTTCTTCAAAATACGAATAAAGATTAACAAAAAACAGAACTGGATTGTTAGGAACCACTTTTGAAATTAGCTTGATATATTCTATGTTTTTACTTAATAAAGACATATCTTCCTGTTGGAATGTTAATCCTAAGACTTTTAAAATTGATGATAATGATAGTGGTTTTGAAAAATCTAAATCAAAATCAGATTTTTCTATTAACTTGAATATTGATGACTGAAGATGGGAAATAGATTCTGAAAGTTCAACTTGAATTGCAGGCTCATTGCTTGCTATGAATTGAATTTGCTTTATTGCATATGCAAGGAACCTTCTATCATTCAAATCTATATAAAAAGGGCTGCAACATAAAAATGCATTTTTTGATAGATCAATAGAATCTAGTTCATCATTTACACAGCATGATTGATTTTCCCCTAACACAGATGAGTTAATTGATCCGACAACTAAAGAAAAATATGTAGGAGATTCAATTGCAATAACATTGGGAACTTGTTTTTGAATTTCAAATGAAAGATCTAAATCATGAAATGTGATATTCATAATTCTATATACCTTTCTGTGCTATTAATAATTTCTGTATGAGCATCGCCTACAATATACTCTATATCACCAAACTGCTTTTCCGTAATGCTCATCATTTGAACTAGACCTTTAGGAGGTTTATGCATTCTTACTCCATTTTGAACTGTATTCCCAGCCGTTTGATTAAGAACTAATTTGCAGTAAATTGACTCTTGCATCATAATAAAGCCAGACTGAAGAAGGTATCTCCTAAACAAGCGATAGTTCCGTCTATCGACTTTAGTTTCAACTGGAAGATCAAACATTACGATGATTCGCATGAACCTATAACTCATAACAGGAAAATTCTCTTATACGAGATGTCGTTAGAATTCAAAGAATCGATAACAGACCTTGTGTAACTTGGAATAATATTATTTAGATACTGCTTATGACCTTCAAACAGCAACTCTTTATTTAATATATTTTTTATAACTCTTCTTTCTTCCGCCCCAAAAGAATTAAAGTTACAACCTATTACTTCAAGATCTATAACAGGTCTAAATGGTTCCATTAGATCACACGCAAAATTAAAATTATTACTTGCGCCTTTATGCCAAATTCCAAGCTGAGTTATACATCCACAAGAATATATTGCTCTTGCAAAAGCCGACATTAAAATTGAGTAACCATAATTTAAAGCACTGTTAGTGAAACTATCCAAATTTCTTGAAAAGTTTTGTCCAAATAAAGAATTAAAATACACCTTTGCAGCAAAGCCTTCTCTATTAGATGTGTCACCTAGCATTACTTCATCAGAATAACCTACTAATTGAATTGCTGTTAATTCATGTCCCAAAAAAGCAAGTACCTTTGCTTGGTTTAGTATTTTTTCAGTAACAATAGACTGCCATATTTCAGATTTCAAACTAGATGGCCACTCTGCTTGCTTTTTTACTTTAAGAGATGAATCGTAAGAACCATATAATGGAGCCAAAACAGAGGATGGTAGATGTTTTTCATCACAAAATATTACATTTATCTTCTTTGCTATCAACTCATTTATAAGGTATGTCGTTAATGACACAGCGGTACCTTCTATTATGATTGTAGCTATTTCACTTAAATGAACCTTTGAAAACGAGTTACCCTGTCTTATTTCAAGGTATCCCATTTTATAGTCAAGTTTTGATCTATGTGAAATAGATACAACTCTCCAGGTCATTTTATTAAATCTCTCAACTTAGTCTCTATAAAGTAAAATCCTGTTACTGAGTAATTAATTATTGAGTATTTTTCAAAATCTAACTCTGTAGTTCTAACAATACCAGAGTTTTTCGATTCTCCAATATCGTGCAGATCGCTAGAGGCCCCATTACTTTGAAAGGCTTTTAACAATTCAACAACAACATGAACTTTTTGTTCAATGGTTAATAATCTTTCGTCAGAATCTTTTTCTTTCACTCTATAGGTCTGCAAATCAATATTTTTCAACACATTGGTAATAACCGCAGGTAAGCAATTGAAAAATGTATTTTCTACTTTTGACTTTAACTCACTAAACAAATTCGTTAAATCTTGTTCTGAAAATCCACTTTTCTTCTCATCATAAACAAAGTTGACTTTCTTATCATTCAACTTAACTTTTCTTTCAAAAGACTCAATCGCCTTTAAAATTTTTTGAGATCTTATAGACAAGATTAATGAATTGAATTGCTGTAAAGTTATTCTTTTATTTGCCTTTTCATACGACGAAACTTTGTATAAAAATCCTGTCTCGTTGTTTTTTAAAATAAAAGGAAAAGGCAATTTCTCAATAAGAATTTGTGGATTTTCAAATTTCTCATCTAACAAATACTGTACAATGCTGTCATGAATGTTATTTGAATTTTCAACTATTCTTAAAGGTATTCCGATGAACCTGTATATTTTTTTCTTCTTACTAATGAAAGAAATAAAGCTGAAAAAAGTATTGTAGTCTTTATCATATCCACCGTATTCACATCCAAGATGTTTCTTCTTTTTTATGGTTGCTTTGCTTGGTCCATACAAAGTTAGATCAAATAGTTTTCCTTTTACTTCTTCTTGCTTTATTGTTTTTAATATATTGTTTCTGTAATAATTTTTTCTTACTACTGATATAGAACAGCCATTTCTAGAATCCCATATTCCAGATTGCTGAAGTCTTTTTTCATTCTGATTTGTAAAAATATAAGATGTGTCACTAGTACTGAATGAATATCTTTCATTATTCGCAATGACGTACTGGTACTTACTTGTAAATTTCTCAAAATATACGTTCCCAACTACAATGTTACAGTATGCGTCTTTAGCATGATGAAGATCGTTTAACTCTCTAACTTTTATTAGATCAAACTTTTGCTTAAAATCTGCAGTTAATCCTGCTTTAGGATAGATAATTTTAGCTTTCTTGTAGAGTTTAGATAGTAAGCCAGCAATTGCCTTTGTTGACTGTCTGGTCTCCACTAATTGTCTAGCAATGAAACCTTCTTTTTCAGAATTTGAGAGAGATGTACTTCTGATAAGCCTTTCAAACTTTGACTTGGAGATCAATCCTAAATCTAGTAAATGTTTCCAGAATTGTGTTTGATTTTCTCTTATTTGATATGAAAGAGGGTAATTATTATCTTTTTCTTCATTTACTGTTCTTTCCACAAGGACTCTATTGTCAATACTATCGTCTTTAGTTAGTGATTGTGGAATAATATGATCAATATCGTATTGTTTTGAGTTATTCAGCAAGTCTTCAAGCTCTATCTTATTTCCTGTATACATACTCTTTCCTAGCTGAGTGTAGTAGAGATAGATTTTGTCACTCAATAACTTATTGTCGTCTTGTTTTTCTAAAGAACTATATATTTCATTGATATCAAAATCTTTTCTGCACTTATCATATAGTGCCAAGATAGACTTTTTTCTAGAATTAGTTCTCTTACCTTTTTGATCTGCTGTAGCACCTCTTGCCATTTCAACAAAGATCCTTGAAGGTTCATAGCCCATGATTTTCTTCGTTATTTCTCTAACGACTAGAAGAGTTTGCCAAATCATTCTCTTTACAGAAGGAGATACATATAGACCTTCTACAAGGTTTTGGTATGAAAAAGCATCATTTTTATCTAAAGTTGAATTTTCTGAAGAGATCAAATCAGAGAAAGTGTATTCTGAACTTAAAAGCTCCATTAGATTTCCTTTACCATTGAGCATGAAACCTAATATTGAGTTTTTATCAAATTCAGAATTTTTATTATGACCTAAAAGTCCTGTAAGTAACTTTTCAGAAAGTCTTCCCCATCCAGAAAACTTAATGCGACACAATTTCGACAAATTTCCATTGAACTTAGCACATTCAGAAGAAAACTCTCTTTTCAATCTTTTCTCAATCATTAAATAATCATTTGGGAATAGAGTTGAATATTTAATAAAAGACTCAGCAAAATTTATATCAAAATTATCAGTCCCTAATGCATTCTTAATTTTGACGTAAGAAGACATTGATACCTTTTGCTCATCATCGAATCCTGTAAGTTCTTCTTTACTTGTTAAAAAACCATTATTGTATAGGTATGCAACAAGCTGCTTTTGAGTAACATTAATTTGATTGCAATAAAGTTCGTCAAATACCTTTTTAGTTAGTCCTGTTTGAGCTTCGTCTAACCTCATTCCATTTATTCTGATGTTATTTAGAACATTCAACACCATGAATTTAGAGTAAATAATAGAATTCTTAGGAAGAACATCCTCTCCGCTGAGATATGTGCATTTAGAAGTCATTCGTTTAATAAAAGCTTCAGCACTCTTTTCTGTATCTACAACGCTTTCAAAATTCCAAGGGACTATTTTTTCTTGAGATTTCTTAACTATCCACGAGAACTTTGAATGATTATTTAAAGGTCCCACGTAATATGGAATTCTGAATGTTAGCAAAGCTTTTATTTTGTCATATACTGACACTCCTGCATCATCTTTTTCTGATAAAAAAGCAAAGTTTTTACTTTGTACTTTAAGAATCTTATCTAGTTCAGCTAAATTAATTTGATAGGGAATCACGGAATTATCCGCAGAAACTTGTGTTTCAAAAATAGATAAATCGCCAATCCTGTGCAAAAGGACTTTTTCTTTTTCACTTAATTTATTGATTTCAGAAGAACAAAGTAGGATTTGAGCTAAAATCTGTAGTCTTTTGTAGATTGAAGAGCCTTTTATAGCTTCTTTATTTGCAGATTTATCACCGTGTGTGATGTCATAGTAAAAACAGATCTTTCCTTTTTCTGTATTTTTATTTCGTTCTTCAAAGATTTCTTTATAAAATGATTTAGGCTCTGTAGTTAACTTTTCATTTTTAGCTACATTTACTTTTTTATTAACTTCTGCCAATAGACTCTCAGAAAGTCTTTCTCTTAACAAACTTTTAAAGATTCTAAGTTCTTCTGCATGTTTGTTAAATAGTTCAACTTTTGACTCTGAGATACTATTACAGTCTTTTAGTATTTCTTGTAATTTGATTACATCATAAACAGCTTTTTCGGATTCAACAACACCTTTGAACTCATCATTAATTTTTTGTATTTGTTCATCATAATCAGAAGAATTAAATTTAATTTTGCAAGAGAGTCCTTCTTCATCACTCTCTTCTATGGTGAAGATTTCTGCGGCACTTACCTTATATCCTAATAACAACAAGTACCATCTATTAACTTTATTCTCTGTAGATTTCTTTACTTCTGGATCTGAAATTTCATCATATACAGATTTAAGTTGAGCAAAAACTTTTTTAAGATCTGATCTCTTATCAGAAGAAGTTCTTATAACATTGATAACGTCATCACGCATATCAATCAAATTCTGCTTTAAAGAATCTGCTATCTCTTGAAAATCATCAGAAACATTTGAAAAAAGAGAAATATCCACAAACTGAGAACAACATTGTTCCCACAACTCTGGTAAAGAAGCTCCGATGTTATTTACATCTAACCTTTCAAATAAGAAATGGCCTCTATGCTTGATGATGTGATGAACCGCTAAAAAGAGAAGTCTTATGTCATCAACAGGCTCATTCATCAACTTATATCTTAGGTGATAAATAGTTGGATACTCTTTAAAGAAATCTTTATCCTTATAAGAATTATCCCCAAAGAGATTATTTTTTGAAATCTCCTTAAATTCACTATTCTTTAATCTTTGAAAGAAACCAACATCAACTTTTGAAATTTCTGGATCAAATAACTGTTCTAATAAATTTAATCTTTGGCTGGTCCTAAATACTCTTCTTCTTGCACATCTATGAGATCTTCTCTCTGCTGCAGTATCTGCTGTAGGAAAAAGTCTTACGCCCCATAAACTTTTACCTGACACTTTCAAGATATTATATGACTTATCTGTAACAGCCCATCCGCATGAACCAGTACCCACATCTAAACCAATATAGTAATCGCCATATTTCCTGAAATTGTCATAGTTGGACATAATCTTATCTTGCACCTTGATAGTAGACTAATTTTAGAGATCTAATAATCTCGACAGTATCAATATAATATAAATTATGTTAAAGCCAGAATAAAAAACAGAAAACGAATAGTTAACTATTCGTATTTTATGTTAACACCATCACATTTTATAAAAAATAAACTAATATTTATTTACAAATATCAAAATTCAGGTATCATATGAACTGTTTTAGATCCCCTCTAAAACAGCACTACGAGTCTAGATAAAAATTTATTCAAAGCACCGTTTAGGCGGTACCCCGTTGTGGGGATATAATTCAGCCCGAATATTTTGTTATTCGGGCTGAATTATTTTTCGTCGTTGATGTTCTTAATGGGAATCAATATAGGTTTAGACCAATTTTCCTAAAGTCATCATGATCAAAATTGTTTTGCAGAAGTTTTATGTTATCTGGAGATACTTTATTCTTCTTAAGCAAAGTAAGAGATGATTCTTGAGCTTTCTTCATATCAAGCAATATTGATTTATAAATTTTGTCATCAACATCAAAGAAGTCTTTTATCTCGTCAAAAAGCTCAAGTGAAGGTAGATCTTTTCCTTCAACAAAACATAAAGCGTGGTGTTGTTTATTGTAGGGAACTGTATTCGGTGTTAGGTCGTAGGCTGGAGATAATTGCCATTCTCCATTGATACGTAAAAAACCATGATTTCTCAAATGGTCATCTGTATTTCCAAAAAGTCCATTAAAGAGCATTCTTCTGAATAATTCTTGCTTTTGTTCTTTTGACGTCATGAAATCTGACATTGCAAGATCTACATAGCTGTAATTATCCAACTCATCATTTTCTGACAATCCAAGAGCCGTCATTGCAGACATAAAATGAATTCTGGTGTTATTTGAGTTTCGGTCAAACCTTGGTAAAAGAAGAACATCTCCAAACTTCGATTCAATAACTTTAGATGAACAAGCTTTGATGCCAGCTTCTTTTGCCAAATCTAAATATACTTTCTCGCACTTTGACAACTGAATATCTTGATCGTTTATTGATGGAAACTTAGCTAAAAAAAGTTGACCTTTATCTACTACACAACCTTTTGGTCTTGCCCCTCCTAAACTGCCACTTGGAGCAAATAGCAGCTTTATATCATGATCACTCGTATTACCAAGCTCTACTTGTCTAGAAGCTTCGATTAACTCATTTAAACTTGTTAACTTTGGTCTATCCGTAGAATCATCAACAAATTTACCATTGATTTTAATTCGTAAAGCTCCCATTCGAAAATAATCGCTTACACCAAGCAAATACTCAGTTGAAGAAGGAGTGTAACCTAACTTTCTTTTTTGTATTAACCTTCCCCATCGATCTGGACATATATCTTGTAAGCAAGGAGGAAGAACTTGGATATGCTGAATGTCAGCTGAGAAATATAACGTTGGATCTAGAGAATAGCCTTTTTCTATCCAAGAAGGAACATAGCTAAAATCATAGACATCATGTCCTCGTGAAGAAAAGGCGGTTACCTTTGCTACAAGCTCTTCATTTGAAAATATCTCAAAATTTAAAAGCTCATTCATAAATATCCGCCTTCACGATTATCTCTTAAAATAAAGATCTTAAGCTTAGTAAGAACCTCTATTTGTTCTTCTAGGTTTTGCAAAAGAAGACTTTGATACAGCACTGCCTCTGCTCTTTACAGCATAGCCTTTATTAAAAGACTGACCTTCTTTCTCAGAGCGAAGATTTGTGTGTGAAACAAAGTGCTTTGCAGAGTTGTTTGACTTAGGACCAAACTTCTTTAAAGAATCATCTTTAGTAAAAGTCTTTCTTCTGTCATTCTTATCAAAAGAAGATTCTTTTGAAAACTTGCGACCTTTGCTATCTCCAAAAGTTTTACCTTTCTTAGGGAAAGATGATTTCTCGCCTCTTGCTAAACGAGCTTGAGGCTTTCCGTAAGGAGATCTTCTTGAAGACTTATCATCATTTTCTTCTTTAGAAGAATTAAATGAAACAGGCTTTCTTACAGGAGCTTTTGTAGCTTTTCTTCCTTTATTTGAAGAAGAGGCATTTAAATCTAAAGCAGGAGCCAACTCTTCAACTGGCTCTAAATGAACAGCTTTTCTTAAACGATTTAACTCATTTAAGGTAAGTTCTCTGAACTGTCCTGTCTTTAAGTCAGGATCAAGATCGATACCTGCGTACTTAATTCTGATAAGACGTGAAACTTTAAGCCCTACTGCTTCCCAAAGACGGCGGACCTCTCTCTTACGACCTTCTTTTAAGGTAACGTGGTACCAGGCGTTACGTCCTTCACCACCTACGTAAGTAACTTTGTTAAAGCGAGCTTTACCATCTTCTAACATTACGCCTTGGGTTAACTGATCGATTTGCTCTTCACTTACTTCACCATAGATACGTGCAGCATATACACGCTCAACTTCATATTTAGGATGCATCAGTGCATTTGCTAATTCACCATCGGTGGTAAATAAGAGTAAACCTGAGGTATTGATATCAAGACGGCCAATGTAGATCCAGCGACCGGTAGGAGGCTTTGGAATATGGTCGAAAACTGTAGGTCTGTTTTCAGGATCTGATAATGTAGTAAGCTCACCTTCAGGCTTATGATACATTAAGACTCTGCAAGATACTTTTTGACTGTCAGGTGTTAATACTACCTTACCGTCAATTTTAACTAAAATGTCATCTGCTTCATATCTGTCACCGATGGTAGCCATCTTACCGTTTACGGTAACTCTGCCCTGATCAATCATCTGCTCAAGAGCTCTACGTGAAGCAATTCCAGCGCGGGATAAAATTTTCTGTAACTTCTCAGTCATATAATATTTTCTACTTTAAAAAGCATAAATTGAAATTTCAGCCTCTATTTTACATGAGAGCTTTGAAAATATGAAATTCTCGGTAAGAATTAATAAATAAAACTTCTGAAAGTAGTCTTTAGTCAATTTTAACTAGCTGTTTTAATCAAAGAACTCGTCATCATCAAAATTTTCATCAAAAGACAATCTTTTGAGTGATGTTTTCTTGAATTTCATCACAGTGCTACAATCTCCAGTGCCTGCATACAAAAGCTGTCCTTTGTTGTAGCTTCCTTGAAATCCCTTACAGTGCTACAATCTATACTTTTGTTGTTCGTCTGTAAATTTAGGTTGTAGCTTCCTTGAAATCCCTTACAGTGCTACAATCTCAACTTCCACCAAAGACTGACCTTGTCTAGCTTTGGTGGAGTTTGCTTTTTTTTATTTCTCTTTATTCAGTACTAAAAAGAAACTTCTCATATTGTTTTTTTTTTTTAAAAGTAAAAGCTGAACACCACCTACTTTTTCTTCCTGTCTACTCTTTTTCCCTACCAAGAATTGTATTGACGCATACTGTTTTTCAGTTACTGTCATACACCTAATAGATCCTTTTGGTGGAAGATGAGCTTTTATTCTGTTGTAATGGTGTAATTCTCCATCTTTTCCAACAACTATTCTGCTATAAACAGAAAATTGGATCATGTCAAAACCATCTTGCAACAAAAATCTTCTAAAACGAACATAATCTTGTTTATTCTTCTTTGTTATTGTTGGCAAATCGAAAAATACAATCATTCTCATAAAGTTTCTCTGTTCAATCATTAAATTCAACTCTCAGAATATTGATGTGGGACAAACTCTTTTATAATTGGCAAAGATATTTTGCTGATGGGATTAGACAGAACTCTTACATAACTTTCTATTACATACTCTGTCGCCAATGATATTGCCATGTCACCTTCAGGCATGGATACTTCATAATTTAGTAAATTGACCAATTGAGCCTTCGGCAAAACGAAAAGCTCTTCATCAGATAAAGAATTTACGTAATTTCTCGAAAAGATATCTACTATTGGACGAAATGGTTCAATAAGATCGTCTGCTAAATTAAATGAGTTTTTTTGGTTGCAGTGAAATATACCTAAAGGAGGAAATAAACCGTGAGCAACAAGTCTTCTTGCAATTTCTCCCCTTAATACGGCGTATCCGTAGTTAAGACAGGAATTAACGTAAGATGTTTCATCTCGTCTTCCAAAATTAGGCCCAAATATGATCTTAAAATAATATATTGCAGCTCTCGATTCTATGTTATCAGGATCTCCTGATCTTACCTGCTTAGATAAAGAATCAAGAAAACCGGCACCATCTAAAGAAGTTATTCTTAAACATTGGGCTTGATTATGAATCTTTGAAGATATGATAGCAGCTCTTAATCTTTTTGATACTGGCTTGGGGCAATTTAGCTGGAGATTCAAAATTCTCAATGGGGAATTATGCTGTAAGAAAGGAAGAAAGATACCATTTGGTGTATGTGAAGAATCAGTACTATAAATTGCTATTCCATAATCAGCTGACTTTGATAAAACAGGCTGAGTCAGAACCACTTGAGGACTATCTATAATTATCGAAGATATATCCTCAAGAGGCACTCTATAATCATAATCTTGCGAAATTACCAAAGACTTATCTTTGCAACTCAATCTTGCAGGATTACTGATGATGACGTTACGCCAGCTCAAGTCTTTTCTCCGGCTTTGCTAGGTAATAATAACCTAAAACATCTACATTATATTTCGTAAGAGAATATGCTGTTTTAACACCAATTCCTTCTTTTTCCCCTTTTTTGTACTTTTTAGAAATCTGCCTATCATGGAAAAGGATAGAAAATGATGCCACCGATCTATGAAAACCATTAAAATATCCAAAAAAACTTTCTTTTTTGCCATCTATTCTTATCAGATCATTTGTTCTAACAGAAAAACACCACTCATATGAGTCATCAATTTCTACCCAATCACTTTCATTTTTTCTTGCCACGCATGCTTTATTTGGCAATGTCTTATTCCAAGCATATATAGGAATACAATAATATTTACCTCTCTTTTTAAAGATATCAACTCTCATGATGTTATCATTTTCAGCTACTCCATTTCGAATATGAACACCAGAGCAAGCATCTTTTACTCTTACTGATTTAACTATCGGATTGCACGGATCTTCTTGACCTTCACTGTTAGGCATATGCATCGGTTTATCATCAGAAAAGATTTTTGCGAGATCTTTTTCTTCAATCTTACTTACATCCTTACCTGTGGTACTACTGTACTCTTCATATCTTTTTCTCAAAGCATCACACAGATTTTTATTTCGTGTATCTGCATCTACAATTGATGAAATTTTTGCATATTTAAGCTTTTTTAAAGAAACTTTTTTTATAGCGAGATTTTCTTTTCTCATTTCAGAAGTTTGACGATAAACAGTATCTTTATGAAGCGCACCTTTTCCAATTTTTTCGCATGCACGAGAAACAAAAAGAGTTCTAACATTTTTCAGATCACTTTCAGTATAAGAACATTGCTGTTTCAACTCTTTTTTTAGTTTTTCTAGATCACATTCAAATACTCTTGCTTCTACTTCTTCTCTAAAACAATGCCAAGGTTCAGTAAATTTCGGTTCTTTTACATTTTTAAAAGTATTTAGAAGAAGTAATTCATTTTCATCAATAGGCAAATCAGGATCATCATAAGATGAATTATTAAATTCAACCTCTCTTGCCTTTGACCAAGCACCAACTTTTTGAACAATTTTTCTAGTGCAACAAGCAATAACAGTTGCATCTAATGCATGATGTCTGTCATTTTCTTCTCTAACTTTGTTTAATCCCCAACAATTTCTTAAGTTAGCCGTAAGCTGACCTGCAACTACAACACATCCAGATTTGTCAGAATTTTCAGATAGGCAAAGGAATCTATCAATATAATTCTTCATAAACCTACATGCATAACGGGTATCATTTAAGTTTCTTTCTAAGAAATCTTTTTTAGCATCTTTTGATAATGAGTTTCTTAACAGATTTCTTTTTTTCTTTTGATTTAAGTTCTTGCACGACTTAACCCACTGTTCAAATTCGTACCAAGAAATGTCTATTTGTTTTGATTCAAAATATTCATAAGGAATTCTATTTCCCTTATCCTGATTCTCTTTTGTTAAAACGAGAACCTTATTGGATTGAGAATCATCATAAGATCTTGAATATGGAAGTATATGATCAATTTGAACGTATCCTTCTTCAAATAGCCTATTAATATCTATTGTTTTACAAGAATACATGGACTTACAGTCTTGTTCTTTATAGAGTCTGTATTTCAACAAATTTGTTCCATTTGTTTTTTCTGCGCCATAATGTTTTTTAAATTCTTCACGCTCCTTAATACGTCTTGAAGCAGCATCTTCATTTCTTTTTTCGATTTCATTTCGCTCTGCTCTTGATTTTGCTAAATCACGAGCCAACTCAATATGGACAGATTCAGGAGATCCCATATTTTTTTACAATAGCATTTACGACTTTTCTTGTTTGGTTAATCACTCTTAAAACTACAGGATTTCTAGGAATGTCACCAATTTCTTCATTAAAAATTAAAGTTCCGTTAGGTTCTCTTCCTGAAAAAAGAGAGGGTAAATATTTTGATTTTTTGACTTTAGCTTGATTTTGCTTGTAATGTTTATAGCCAGCTTCAGAGCAAGCCTCATCATACCTTTTTCCTAAAACCATATATGGAATTATTTTTTTCAGAGACTTTTCAGATAAAGAAACAAAACCGTTAAATCTTACAGGCAGCAATGCTTCTATAAGTGTTCTTGATTCATATGGTGATAATTGCTCTATCACATCAGAATCTTCTTTGTAAACTGTTAATACATAGGCGATTCTGTTGTAACGGTCATATTTGCCAGAGAGAACTTCTGTTCTTATCTTTTCCCATTCTTCAGATAGGCTACTGCCTAATGCTTTTCTAATTTCATGAAGATGAGAACTCTTATAAAAAACTTTATCCTCAGGGTTCTTTTTTGAAGACTTTGTGATGTCAGCAGATTTTGCAGTCTTTTTCTTTTTTTGTGTTTTCTGTTCATAATCGACAGATTTGTATTTAAATTGTCCAGCCTTCCATAAACTTGCCTTCTCAAAAGCTGAAGTTAAAGAAGAATATTTAATATCACTTTTCATTTCCAAAGGCATATTGAGGATTAAGTTACGTTCTTCTCTTGTTAGAGGTCGTTCTTGGCTGTCTTCATCATATACTCGAAGATTATTAATTTTAGTAAGCCAAACAAGTTGTTCTGAGTAAAAATTAGCAGCAGGAGCTCTCAATTCATCTTTTTCAAAACGACAGTGCCCTACCATTTTTAGGAGATCTTCTCCTTGTAATGCTGGTCTTTGCTCCCAAAGAAATCCAGTCTTTCTGTCTCCGATCCCCACAATTGCATTGATAAAATCTTTTGTGACAATTGGATTTGAAAATGATTGCTGTGCCTTAAAAATTGCTCTTAATTCTTTGTCCAAGTCTGTTCTAGGAAGCGATTTAGAATATTCACCAGACTTATTTCTTTGACAATTTGGATACTCAGTAAAGATCATCTGGCCTACAGTCTTGTATCCTTTTTCTTTCATTATCAGTTGGTTCGAAGATAGGCTTTTTTTAATTTTTCCATTATCTGCCTGGCCGTCATCAGCAGATGAAGCCCAGTAAAATCCTCGGTGTTTGCATATATGATAAATTACTCTAGCCAACTGATTATTTGTAAGGACTGAGTTCAAACCTAATGTACGCAATGCCCAAGGATTTTCGTTATATACATTCTTCAATACTTCATCTTTAGAATGTATAAGCCCTGAAGATATTAAAAAATTAAGAAGTCTGTTGAGACGATGCGCTCTGCGATACAAACGTCTTCTACTTAACCTACTTTCTCGTCTGATAAGATTTAGTGGATCACCTTCTTTGTCAGTTTCTGCTTTTTAAAAAACTCTTACTCCTAAATCAATAATTCTTTTACCAGGTTCAACTATTGACCAACCAACGGATGCGATACCTAAATCAAGGCCAAGCACATAAGACATATTCATCACCAATATACTATCTATACAATATTTTATATTCTAATATATAAAAATTATTTTCTTATCATATATAATTTAGATTGCGAGATTTATCACACATTTATGTGATATTTAATTAAAAAATCGATCTTATTCTTTTATTAGAGTATAATTTAACTATTGTGACACTGTAAGGGATTTCAACGTTGTTACAATAAGGTTTTCGAAAGATTACCGAACCCGCCCTCACTTAGGTGAGGGCTTTTTATTTGTAGGTTAAGAAACAGGACCAACTTATTGAGATGTACGCATCTCTTAACTTATTTGTCACTAATTTTTAGATTAAGTTCAATCGAAAAACTCATCATCGTCAAATTCTTCGTCTTCTTGAAAGTAGCCAAATTCAGCGGCTTCTTCAATGTACTCTTCATCAGTCATTTCATCATCTTTATAGAACTCGCCTGATGCGATTGATGCGTTGATCTCTTTAATGATCTTGTCCCTTTCTTTTGAATCGATCTTGTTTGAAGCTGAACTCTTTTTTATTATCCAAAAGTTCTTTTATGGAGCAATTATATCATGCTATATTTATTATATGTGTGATTAAATTACGAATTTAGCTACTATACGTATATTTTATTATTTCATTGATTTATAGAGCAATTACTGGATACTACGTCTTATTTTAAAAGCTGTCTTTGATTATGCTATGGATATTTTGTTAAATAACTTTACAATAGGTACAGCAAAAGGAATTACATATGTCAGATCAAAACACACATGACTTCGTTCAATGTGCACTCTTTGGTGAGAGCTTTAACTTAAGATGCGCAAAAGAACAAAAAGAAAATCTTCAAAGAGCGATAGCTTCGTTACAAACTAAAGCATCCTCTATGATGCGAGATAATCCTAATTTAACTCCTACACAAGCTGCTATCTTAATTGCGCTTGACTCAGAGAGTACCTTGCAAGGATATCTAAACGACAAAACTCCATTTGAAAATGAAGCATTAAAACTAATCACCAAGATGAAAACTTCTCTTCAAAGAGCTAACAATGACTGATTTTTTCGATAACAAAGTTTTACGCAAGTCGCTGCGTCAGCAGATCTTAGAACAGAGAAGACAGGTAACACCTGTAAAAGCCTATGAGGCTGGCGTTGAGATTGTAAAAATCTTAAGTCACCATAAACACTTCCTGCAAAAAAAGATGGTGGGATCATATTTAAGCTTAGGCGGTGAGTTATCAACAGAGCCTATCAATGACTACCTTTTAGAACATCATGAATTAGCTCTACCTTTTATGGATGTTCACGTAAAAGGTCATATGGACTTTTATTCCTATAAGAAAGGTGACAGGTTAATTGAAAACCGCTTCCACATTCTAGAGCCTGAGAATTTACCAGAGAATCTGGTAACTCCTGATAAATTTGAAGCTTTGATTGTGCCTTTAGTTGGATTTGATAATAAAGGCAACAGATTAGGTATGGGTGGAGGCTATTACGACAGAATGTTAAAGAAGCTCTCTGCTCAATGTCTTTTAATAGGTGTAGCTTATGACTTCCAACTTTTAGATGCTGTACCTATTGAGCATTGGGATATGCCTTTGCATGAAGTCATAACTCCTACCAAGCACTACGTCTTCTAATCAATTTATCTAAAATCGCCAATAAAAAACCCACCGTACGGTGGGTCTTTTTTAGTAGAAACTTTTATTACTTAGTCTCTGGAGCGTCAGTCTTAGGAGCATCTGTTGTGTCTGAAACTGCAGGTGCATCTGTATCAACTACAGGAGCATCAGTGTTAACAACAGTCTTCTCTTCAACCTGCTCTGTTGCAGGAGTCTCAGAAATATTGCTGAAACTTGACTTCTCTTCGTGAGCTGACTTCTGTAAGTAACCTAAGAATAAGCAAACACCGAAGAACAGAATAATTAAAGTCCAAGTTGATCTAGTCAGGAAGTTACCAGATCCTACTGAACCGAATACTGTATTTGATGCACCAGCACCAAATGAAGCGCCCATGCCAGCACCTTTACCCTGCTGAACAAGGATCAAAGCAATCATTGCAATTGCAATTAGTAATAAAACTACAATACCAATTTCGTACATAATAAAAACGCATCCTATTTTGCGTATACAAAGCTGTGCAAATATTACAGGTTATTATGCTTTTTTTCAAGCATTTTCACAGCCTGCCTGATGGATGATCACATCAGCAATTCTTTGAGCTTTAGTATGAACGTCCTGTGCATTCTCACCTTCAACCATTACACGAACCACAGGCTCGGTTCCTGATTTGCGTAAAAGCACACGACCAGTTGAGCCTAACTCTTTTTCAACTTCAGCAACAACAGTCTGAACTTTCTCGTCACGAGTTACATCAAGACCTGCTGTTAATCTTACGTTGATAAGATCCTGTGGGTACATGGTCAGACCTTCAGATAACTCTTCAACTGTCTTGCCTGCATACATACAAGCCTTTAGGACCTGTAGTGCTGATACGATACCATCACCTGTGGTTGCATGGTTTAAGCTGATGATGTGACCGCTGTTCTCTCCGCCTAGAGTCCAGTTCTTCTCTAACAACTGCTCCATAACGTATCTGTCACCAACCTTAGCACGAGAGAAAGGAATACCTTCACGCTTTAAAGCTAACTCAAGACCTAAGTTTGTCATTAAAGTACCTACTACACCACCTGGCAGACGTCCACGCTTTTTAGTGTCGTTAGCAATGATATACAGAAGGTTGTCACCGTCACGCAAGTTACCGTGACTGTCGCACATTAAAACGCGGTCACCGTCGCCATCAAAAGCAATACCAAGATCAGCTTTTTCTGAAAGGACTTTAGCAACTAAAGCCTCTGGATGAGTAGAACCTACACCATCATTGATATTAATGCCATTAGGCTTATCACCGATGGTGATAACAGTTGCGCCTAACTCTCTGAAAACCAGTGGAGCGATGTGATAGGTAGCGCCGTTAGCACAATCTAAAACAATCTTCATGCCCTCTAATGAGAAGTGGCTTGCAAAGGTACTCTTGCAGTACTCAATGTAACGACCTGGAGCATCATCCTGTCTGAAGGCGCGACCAAAGTCTGATGAAGCAGCTAAAGGAATATCCTTAGCATCTAATACAGACTCAATCTCAAGTTCAACCTCATCAGGTAACTTGGTACCATGAGCTGAGAAGAACTTAATACCATTGTCATAGTATGGGTTATGTGAAGCACTGATTACAACGCCTAGGTCTGCTCTGAATGCTCGAGTTAAATATGCTACAGCAGGAGTTGGCATAGGGCCTAACATTACAGGAGACATACCACCTGCTGAAAAGCCTGACTCTAAGGCAGCTTCTAGCATATAACCTGACAGACGAGTATCTTTACCAATGATAACTTTACCGCCATGTTTCTTACCTAAAACTTTACCTGCAGCTAAACCTAGTCTTACTGCAAAATCAGGAGTAATAGGATATTGACCTACACGGCCACGTACACCGTCTGTACCAAAATATTTTCTTTTCATCTTTGTTTTCTTTTTTTTCTAAAAGTTATTTACCTTTAAAAGATTAGACTTTTAAAGATGCTCAATTTTAATTCTTTTCTTTGTTCTTTCTTAAGTCATGAATTGCATCACGTAGAAGTCTTAGACGTCTTACGATAGTCTTTGATAACTTAAATGGCTTAGTCTTACTTGCCATAATCTGCCAAAAACCAATTGCAATTGCAACTTCACCTACATCTGCTGTTCTGATGATTTGAACTGGACTTACAGATGAACAGAATAAAGCTGTAGTTAAGGTAAGCACTCTATTATCTTTCATGAATCTGTCTTCTTTTGGTAAAGAACGAGGCAGAGCAATACAGATAGGCAGAGCAAAACTCTTAAAGCTCTCAAGTCTTCCTAACAGTCTTAATCTGTTACTTACAGAAGCGTTTACAACTGATGGGTCAATGAGTAATCTCTTTCTTTCAATACCGGCATTTAAAAGAGTATCGATTCTTTCAAAGTAGTATTCAGAAATGATACTTACCACATCGCTGTCATCTTCAATTTTTTCTTTAGGATCAAAGTGAAGGCATACAGCTACCTCTGATCCTTTGACAAGATCGATCATGCCCTCTGTGGACAGACCGTTTGTGGTAATAACAATTGAAACACCTGCTTTAATAGCCTGTGAAACAATTTCATAGTTGTTTGAGTTTAGTGCTACAGGAACATCTACACTGTTCATCACAGCGCACAACACAGAGATCACACGAGTTTCGTTGATGCCGTTAGCACCAGCTTTAGCTCCAATCTCCAGTAGCTCAGCACCAGCTTTAACATAGCTATTTGCAAGTAAAACTAGATCTTCAATTGAACGGGTATCATTCTCTTCTAAAGCAATGGTTCCCATTACTTTTGTAAAAGACAAATCAAGGCTTTTACTATTTGGCAGTCTTAATTTCATCGAATATCCCACACTAAACTTGTACAAAACTGATATAAATCAGCTTGCCCATTTAACCTACATTAAAAGCAAAGGATCTCCTGTCAAGAGATCCTTCATGAGACGATGGTAATTTTGACAAGTTGTCCTGTCTAATTACTGCTCTGAATTATTGTCATTATCGTCTTTTTTTGTCTCTGATGCATTGTCAGAGTTCTCAGTCTTAGCTTTTTCAGACTGATTGTCAGTTGACTTATCCTCAGTCTTTACATCATTTGATTTCTCATCTTTTGAGTTATCATCTGATTTCTGATCTGAAGATTTAGCCTCTCCTACCTTACGAGGTGGACGAACTTCTTTACGATTCATCAAATCGTCAATCTGATCAGCATCAATGGTCTCATACTTTAATAGAGCATCCTTCATATTCTCAAGAATGTCCTTATTAGCTTCAAGTAAGTCCTGAGCTTTCTTGTAGCATGAGTTGATGATTTCTGTTACTTCCTCATCGATGATCTTAGCAGTTTCATCTGACATTGAAATCATAGTAGTAGATGAACCACCTAAGTATGCAGAACCTTCATTGTCCTTTTCATACTGCATAGGAGCCAATCTCTTTGAGAAGCCCCAACGGGTTACCATGCTACGAGCAATCTGAGTTGCTCTTTCAATATCATTTGAAGCACCTGTAGTTACAGCATCAGTACCAAACATTAACTCTTCGGCGATACGGCCAGCGAACAGAGTAGAAATGTTTGATAACAGACCGATACGGCTTTGAGATACCTTATCCTGTTCAGGAAGATACATGGTTACACCTAAAGCTCTGCCACGAGGAATAATAGATACCTTGTATACAGGATCGTGCTCTGGAACCAATTTACCTACGATAGCATGACCTGCCTCATGATAAGCAGTGTTGATCTTTTCATGCTCATTCATAGCCATGCTTCTGCGCTCAGCACCCATTAAGAGTTTATCTTTAGCTTCTTCAAACTCATTCATGCTTACTACACGCTTGTTATGACGTGCTGCGTTTAAGGCGGCTTCGTTTACCAAGTTTGCTAATTCGGCACCAGAGAAGCCTGGGGTACCTCTTGCGATAGTTGCAGTATCAACATCTTTACCTAAAGGTACTTTCTTTACATGAACATTTAAGATCTGCTCACGACCACGTACATCAGGTAAACCTACCACGACCTGTCTGTCAAAACGACCTGGACGTAACAGTGCAGGATCAAGAACATCAGGTCTGTTAGTTGCAGCGATGATAATTACAGCTTCAAAGCCTTCAAAACCATCCATCTCAACTAGTAACTGGTTTAAGGTCTGCTCTCTTTCGTCATGACCACCGCCCATGCCGACGCCACGCTTGCGACCTACTGCATCAATTTCGTCGATGAAAATAATACATGGAGCATTCTTCTTAGCCTGAGCGAACATGTCTCTTACACGAGAAGCACCAACACCTACGAACATCTCCACGAAATCAGAACCTGAAATTGAGAAGAAAGGCACTTTAGCTTCACCTGCAATTGCTCTTGCTAATAAAGTTTTACCGGTACCTGGAGGACCTACCATTAACACACCACGTGGAATGCGGCCTCCTAACTTAGAGTACTTGGTTGGATCTTTTAAGAAGTCTACTAATTCAACTACGTCCTCTTTTGCCTCATCACAACCTGCTACATCATCAAAGGTTGTTTTAATCTGATTCTCAGAGAGTAGTTTTGCTTTTGACTTACCAAATGACAGAGGATTGCCTTTAGAACCGCCCTGCATTTGACGTGAGAAAAAGATCCACACACCAATTAAAAGCAGCATTGGGAACCATGACACAAAGATTGAGAGCAATAAGCTCTGCTCTTCAGGCTTAGTACCAGATGCTCTTACATTGTGTGATAAAAGAGAGTCGATAATTGCAGGATCGCTCAATGGCATAACAGTTAAGAATCTTTCACCGTTCTTTTTAACACCATTGATAACCTTGCCATCAAATACAACTTCCTGTATCTGATCTGACTGCACTTCTCTTACGAAGCTAGTGTAGTCTTCCATACGACCTGAATTGTCTGATGAGTTAAATGACTCAAAGAGAGTCATTAAAATCACAGCAATGACTAGCCATAATATTAGGTTTTTTGTCATATTTACTCACTTACTCCAAAGTCTTATCTTCAGACTCTTCAAATTCAGCACCTGGTGCAACACCATTTAAAGGATGACCTTTAAAGCCCATTGCTACCATATAAACTTCACGAGAACGGTCTCTTGATGCATCAGGTTTTCTTACTTTAACAGTGGTAAAGTCCTGATGTAATTCTTTTAAAAACTCTTGAGAACCTACACCCTGGAAAACTTTTACAGCAAAACTACCACCAATACGCAGTACACGTCTTGCCATATCTAAGGCTAATTCTGATAACAGCATGGCTCTTGGCTGATCGATAGCTAGGTTACCTGACATATTAGGAGCCATGTCAGAGAGTACTACATGAGCACCGACACCGATCATTGAATACAGTTTTTTGAAGACCTCATCTTCTCTGAAGTCACCCTGCAAAAACTGTACGTTACGAATAGGTCTTATTGGCAGAATGTCACAGGCGATAACTCGACCGCTATCTCCGATGCACTTTACGGCATACTCAGACCAACCGCCAGGAGCGGCACCAAGATCAACTACGATATTACCCTGACGGATCAGGTGATCTTTTTTCTGCAACTCTTCTAGCTTAAATGAAGCGCGTGAACGCAGTCCTAACTTGTGGGCCTGCTTCACATAAGGATCGGAAAAGTGTTCCTGTAACCATCTAGTTTGGCTGGCAGTTCTTTTCTTTGCTGGCATTAAATTTAAATCCCAAATATTACTATAGATTTTTCAGTTTAAAATTACTCGATAATATTATACAATTTGCACAACATTTATGCGAAGTCTAAATCACAATAGATTAAGCTTTTAACAGATATTTTTTCTTATTATAGGTTTTGTATGTCATTGAATTCACATCAGCGCCAGTTTTTAAAGGCACAAGCTCATTCATTAAAGCCAGTTGTCTTACTAGGCAATGACGGTCTTTCAGAATCAGTGCTTAAAGAGCTAGACAGCAGCATTGAGCATCACGAGCTTATCAAGATCCGTTTAAATGCTGGTGAAGGTAGAAAAGAGCAGGCTGAAACTGCTGCTAAAACTGTTAATGCTGAATTAGTATCTCTAGTTGGTAGAATTGCAGTTCTATTCAGACAGAGAAAAGATGACAGCAGATTCATTCTTCCTCGCTAGTTTTAATTTGAACTTCTAGGTTCACTCAAATTGTAAAAGGCGCCTTTTAATAAGGCGTTTTTTATTTCAGTCGGGATGCTACAATCCAACGACCATTCTTTTTAGCCCCACGTCTTGAGATTAAATTAAGCTCTTGTAACTTTTGCATGATCTTTTTCACTCCTGCTAAACTTACTGAGGTCTTATCAGACAGCTCTTTTTGAGTAAGTTCGCCATTACCTTTTAACAACTCTAAGATCTTCTTTTGCTTGATGGTCAGTTTATAAATAGCTTTCTCTTTATGCTTTCGTGCTACAACATCATCACGTTCAAAGTTAAAGTTTAGAGTCACCTTAATTAAACCACTACCTATTGAAAAAGCATCTTTTGTATATTTAGAAACAATTGTAGATATACCGTTACTTTCATTAGCCAAAGTAGTTGATTTAAAAATAGCATACAATTCTCTATTTACTGGAAAACTTTTACCACAAAAGAATTCTTTACATGATAATCCATATGGTAACCCACCATTTGAGAGGAGCTCCAATCTATCGTCGTATATAAAAACAATTGGAGGAATCATCTCAATCCACAAGTTATGAATACATGCATTTATCCAAGCTTCTCTAAAAGCTTCATAATCTAAAAGTGGTGTTTCTTTTCTTATACCGTCTGACAGATCTACTTTTACTGCATTGTTTACTTTTACATACTCAAGAACTTCTTGAACAGATCTTAAAAGACATTGAGATCCAAAATCTGTTCTCTCTGACATTGTGCTTTTATTGGTACCTTCAAATTTAACAACTTTAATGCTTACATTGTTTTGATCAGACAACAGATAAGCCATTAGATTGAACTTACCTTCATCATTTTTTAAACCGTAATTTTTATGGAAAGAAATAGAGGATTCTGTATGAATGACATACTTAGACATAAAACTATCAAATTGGTTAAAAGTAAGCTCTTGATCTTCAGAAGGTATGCGTCTTATGATGTCAGTCTCTGATGTAGTTAACATTTTGCGTAATATTTCATTAGATACAGTCTCATCTGCAGCCACATTTCTAATGTAGTAACGACCATCGCAACTGTAAGGAATATCTGAGCCATGAGCGGTTACCTTGATGTAATCAAGCTTTCCAACTGTCACTTTTTCTATATGAACCAGAGCCTGAGGACTGATAAGAAACTTAATCTTATTTCTAATATTCATTAAGGTATTAGGACCAACGGTTAACCCTTTAACATCTCCATTGTCTAATACACCAAAGCAAACACAACCATAGCCAGATCTGTTTAGCATTGCAGTTATAGACTTTAGACCTTTGTCAAGCTGACCTAAACTCTCTTTGAACTCAAGAGTTTCGTTTTCATGTCCTAAATTCATAATCGTTACCTCTAGATAAAGTCTACTTTAAAGTCTACTTAAAGTCTACTTTTAAAGCCTACAATTATCTTAAGATCAAACCTAAACTCCCGTCACCCTAGTTTACAACAAGGGTGACGTTCCTCACAAAACGCT
>ERZ1035006.74-NODE-74-length-75946-cov-22.634581_pt1 | contig 75946 bp, 52 predicted proteins | sample MGYA00520694_ERZ1035006 | MGnify/ENA primary metagenome ERZ1035006 (study PRJEB33766, sample SAMN09781746) | gut metagenome | biome: gut microbiome | host: Homo sapiens | place: Madagascar | study: EMG produced TPA metagenomics assembly of the PRJNA485056 data set...
TCTGTATCGACTTGCAAAGATTTATGCTTATCCCCACTAAATTTCCACTGACCCAAAAAAAGGGGGACTACTTAAAAGCAAAAAAAGAAAAGTCCTGTAAATCGAAAGATTTACAGGACTTTGTTGCGGAGAGAGAGGGATTCGAACCCCCGGTACCTCTCAGTACGCCGGTTTTCAAGACCGGTGCATTCGACCACTCTGCCATCTCTCCATAGGGTGTCTATGGTTGGTCGTGGTGAAATAAGCAAGGCTTCATACTTGTCGAAACCTATAGATTCACTACATATAGCGGAGAGAGAGGGATTCGAACCCCCGGTACCTCTCAGTACGCCGGTTTTCAAGACCGGTGCATTCGACCACTCTGCCATCTCTCCATAGGGTGCTGGATCCGATAGATATAGTCTTGCTATATGTTGCGACTCGTTATGTCGTCTTGCTTATTTGCGGGTGCAAAGGTAGTAGTTTTTATTTAATCTGCAAAACTTTTCGCCACTTTTTTTTGAAAAACATGAAAAAAAGAACATAAGAACACGATTCGTTGCTTGCGTTTCTGATTTTTCTAATTCAAAATTCCTAATTTCTAATGCGCTTTGCGCACCAATTCTTGCTAAGGCAAGCGACAAAGCCGAGCGATAGCCATTATTCTTTTTCTGAATATTCATCTGCAAGGCATACGGCTTTAAATTCTATAACTTCTGAACTTGCAAAAGTTCAATGATTTAATATTAATTGGATATGGAAATTAATAAAGACTTTTTAGGTAAGCTCTTTGAACAAGCTGTTGTTAATCCTCGATTACGTCAGAACTTGGATTTTTAATATAGTGATAATCGTTGATATTATTAATTGGCAAACCGCACAATTTCGACAATATAAAAACGATCTATTATCAATAGTTAATTCCTTTCTTCTATTCGAGAATTGCGAACGATGAAATCTTTGGATGATCGTTATGACAATTAGTATGATGATGTTCATAAACATTGGGTGGATAACATAGAGGACTATGATGATGAAAATCTGTTCTTTACACGACTGAAGATATTGGAAGACAGTAAACTCTATTTTCCATTTTTGGAATCTTGCGTGAATCCTACATACATAACCGATGAAGAATATCGTCAACATCTGGTTAAGGTTATAAGTTTCATAGGTATGATTGTAGAAGATAAAGGCGATTATTACGATTTATTTGTAGACAAGAAAATACAAAAAGTCGTAGAAGAGCTGAAGGCATTGCATCATGATGTACTAATCCGCTATCTGACCTATTGGTCAGAGGCCATAGACAGCCGTAAATACGTAGTAGAGAGTGACATCCTGCTGCCATGCGCACGGTGAAGTCATGGAAGAACTACAGTTTTATTGTGAAAAGACACAAATGACAAAAGAAATCTCGTTGAGAGAAATGAGTGAGAAGCTGGATGTTAGACCGAGCATTGAACGGCTTTGTGATACTGTGATGAGATATGCGCCGGACAAGAAGGGTATTGTGTATGCTATTGACATTAAACATGCGGAGCATATCGCGGAGTATTATAGGGAACGGGGACTGAATGCTGTGGCGATTAGTTCGAAGACGCCTGCGGAGGAACGAAAATCTATAATTGAAAGTTTTAGAAACTCGAATGATTCTTTGAGGAACACGAATTGTCATGAATTATCCATGAATGATTCTTTGAAGAATACGAATTGTCAGGTATTAGACTCTCCGATTAGGATTTTGGTAAACGTTGACTTGTTTGGTGAAGGTTTTGATTGTCCTGATGTGGAATTTATACAGTTGGCTTGTCCTACGTTGTCGTTATCAAAGTATTTGCAGCAGGTGGGACGTGGCATGCGTGTGTATGAGGGTAAGAGATATTGCCTGATATTGGACAATGTGGGATTGTACCGCTTGTTTGGTATGCCGTCGGATGATAGGGATTGGCAGGCTATGTTTGAAGGAAAGTCGGCTGGCAAGGGAAACATTGCCAGTGCTGAGGAACGATATAGTGTGGCATATGCGTTGCGTGACGATAGTAGATGTATTATATCTAACGAGCAGACCGAACTGATTACCGTTATGACTCATGATGGACAGAGAATGGACCTGGATGAGGCTTACGGTTATGAGGTGAAGAAGAACGAAATGGGGCTGTTGGGCGTAATAGACAAGGACAGCAATGAGGTTTTGCCTTATATATATAATAAGGTGGAATTGAAGACTCATGGATTGGCTAAATTGTACTCGAAAAAGAAGTTTGACCGTGAACGTCCATGGATGGACTTGAAGAATGGTGTGAGGTTTGTTAGAAGACCTAAGATTGTGAGATATGGTTTTCTTGATTTTAGTACAACGGATGGAAGGATGTTGTATCCGAGAGTGAAGACTCGAAGGATGGACGAGAATTGTTTTGTTATGCTGGATGCCTTGACTAATGGTATTGAAAAGGGTCTGCAATTCCGCACGTTCTATATTCAGCCTTCTGAACCTGAGTGTCTATATATATATAAGGAGAAGATTGACGACATGCAACTGTGGGAGGATGACTCTGGCGGATGGGCTTATAGAAAGGATAATGAGTGTTTGTTGCATCCGGTAAGTAGGGAGGTATGGCTGACAAGAAAGGATGCATGGACTGAAGAGATGAGGAGGTTTGAACAGGATGTGAATGAAAACACCTGGTTCTTTGAACCGAGAATAGAAATGAAATACACCTATGCATACAGCGAAAGGCTGTTGGCCGATTTTGAAGAGATAGACCTAAGAATAGAGCATAGGGCTGATGGCACCGAGCAGGCATATTGCCGTGAGTATGAGTATACCAAGTGGAAACCAGTTGGTGTGTTTGCCAAGGTATATCCTCAGGCATATGATATAAGAGTGGTGCTGAACCTGAATGGCAAATATATTGTACGCACCAAATGGTTTGAATCATTTGAGAACCCAGAACAGGAGTATGATTTTGCAGAACTGTTAGACAACGTCATTTTGCATATTGTTCAAAATGGCAAAGAATATTGGGTATACCTTGAAAACAAAGTTTGTTTCGCAAAGAAACCGGAACTCGTAACCATAGGTTTTTTGAATTTTCTGAAAATGGATGACGTATATGTGGAGATGAGTCCGTATAACAATAGAAAATACAGAAGAAAAGAAATAAGGATGGGCAAGGACATATGCTTCTTGGGCAGCAACGATGTTCTGCTGAAACCATCATCAAGAGAATGGCGCAACCATTTCTATATCCATCGTCGTTATGCTGACGGCAAGCATTACTTGCTGAGCAAGACAATGGATGAGGAAGACTATGCCACATTGTATGAATTGTATTATGACGGTGTGAATGCACCTAAGTTGAAGAAACAACAGAAATAGATTTTAACGCTAAATATTGACAAAGGGAAAATGTGAACAACTTGTGATATTTTATGAATATACCTTAACGGCTATAAATACGTAACTTTGCAGTCGAAAAGAAATAAAGGTATGAAAAGAATATTGTTCACATTTTCCTTGACACTTCTTGCCTCGTATTCGATGGGGCAGGAAGTGTTGTCGTTGAGTAGATGCCTACAGATGGGCATTGAAAGAAATCTTAACTTGAAGACATATGAGGGTAATGTGCTTAAGGGTAAGCACAATATCAGTGAGAACCGTTCGCGCCTATTGCCACAGATTAATATCGGTGCTGCGCTAAACGATAACTTCACTCCTCCGGTGTCGGTTACTGACGGTTCGGCTTATGGTAAGCCATACAATGTTACTAAAACGTTGCAGTATAACTCGTCGGCAAGTATCCAATTGCAAATGCCGTTATATAGTCAGACGGCTCTTACTGCCTTGGACATTTCCAAGACACTCGACCAAATCAACAATCTTTCTTACGCGAAGGCAAAGGAGGACTTGATAGTGCAGATAAGTAAGATGTATTATCTCGCTCAGAACACTGAGGAGCAGATAAGCATTATCAAGGACAACATAAAACGATTGGAGGAGTTGCGAGATATTACACAGGCTTTCCACGATAACGACATGGCCCTTAGTGTGGATGTGAAGCGTGTGAACGTGAATCTTGAGAATCTTAGCGTGCAGTATGACAATGCCAAGGCAATGCTTACTCAACAGTATAATATGCTGAAGTATGTAATAGACTATCCTGCCGACCAAACCATTGCTGTGGAGAAGGCAGACATAGACAAGACGGATATGGCTGCGCTTACCGGACTGAATGAGAACCTGTATGAGCTTCAGCTTTTGCGCACTCAGCAGAGTTTGGCAGAGAAACAGAAGAAGCTTGCCAAGGATGGATATATGCCTACGCTTGCGTTGATGGGCAATTGGACATATGCGGCATTTACTGATGAATTTAAGAACTGGTTTCATTCGGGTGAATCGAACCATTGGTATAAGTCGAACGGTATAGGTATATCATTACGTATTCCGGTGTTCGACGGTTTTGAGAAGCGTTCGAAGATAAGAAAGGCGCAGGTGGATATTGACAATGCCAAATTGAAATACGAGGATGCGTTGAAGGGTATGCAGACTCAATATGCCAATGCTGTTAACGACCTTGCAAACAACCAACGCAACTATAGCAAGCAACGAGACAACTATCTGCTTGCTGAGGATGTGTATAAGGTGACAAGCGACAGATATCGCGAGGGTATTGCATCTATGACTGAGGTGTTGCAGGACGAAATGAGCATGAGTGATGCTCAGAATAATTATCTAACGGCTCATTTTAATTATCAGGTGTCGAACTTGACATTGCTTAAACTGACGGGAGAGTTGGAAAAACTCACGAAGTGAGTTTTTCTGAATTAGGAATTTTGAGTTAGGAATTAGGAGTTTTTCTCGGCTTCGCCTGCGATTATGAATTATTCAGTTATGAATTATTCAATTTGGTATTTTATAGTAGCGGAGGTCTCCGGCCTCCGCAGCATCAAACGATAAGCTATAAAGTATCTTGACATCACCGCTTGCTGCGGAAACTGAAGACCTCCGCTACTATACAAACAGCATTTTGACATTGCATATAAACTGTAAGTTGCATTGCATTATAAAAACAATATAATTAAATAAAATGGAAACAAATAACAGCAACACAAACAATATAAATAACAACGAGGTAAACAACAGTGAGAATGGCAATAAGTCGACACACGAGCTTACTGCCAAGCAACTTAAGCGCCAGCGCATACGCCAATTGGTTGTGAGTATGATTGGTGTGGCTATCCTTGTATGGGGAATTGTAAAGATAGGCTGTATGTTTATGGACTATAAGAGCAACGAGAAGAGCGACGACGCGCAAGTGGAACAGTATATCTCGCCTGTGAATATGCGTGCCTCGGGATATATAAAGAAGATATACTTCAAGGAACATCAGGATGTAAAGAAGGGTGATACACTACTTGTTCTTGACGATCGTGAGTATCGTATACGTGTGATGGAGGCTGAGGCTGCACTTAAGGACGCTATGGCAGGTGCCAATGTTGTGGATGCTTCGTTGCAGACAACACAGACATCGGCTACTGTTTACGAGGCTTCGATTGCCGAGATTGAGATACGTCTTGCAAAGCTTGACAAGGACCGTCAGCGATATCAGAATCTTGTGGCACGTAATGCCGCTACACCTATTCAACTTGAACAGATTGAGACTGAATATAACGCCACAAAGAAGAAACTTGATGCTGTGCGCCGTCAGCAGAAGGCTGCATACTCGGGTGTTAACGAGGTGCAGACACGCAAGAAGAATACTGCTGCTGCAATAGAACGTGCGCAGGCTGCTTTGGAAATGGCAAAGCTTAACCTGTCTTATTGTGTAGTTACTGCTCCTTGCGATGGCAAACTTGGTCGTCGTGCATTGGAGGAAGGACAATTGGTTAACGCTGCTCAGACCATTACATATATTATGCCTGACACACAGAAGTGGGTTATTGCCAACTATAAGGAGACACAAGTGGAGAAGCTATATGTAGGACAGAAGGTGACAATGACCGTAGATGCTTTTGAGGGTAAGGAGTTTCAGGGCAAGATAACAGCTATATCAGGTGCTACAGGCTCTAAATACTCGCTTGTACCTACAGACAACTCAGCTGGCAACTTTGTAAAGATTCAGCAGCGTGTGCCAGTGCGCATAGAGTTTGAGGGAATATCCAAGGAAGACAACGATAAGTTGGCTGCCGGAATGATGGTTGTAGTAAAGGCTCAACTTAAGTAATGACACAAGCAGAGATATATACGGCGGTGCCTGAGCATCTGCCTAAGAATTTTCCGTTCTATAACTGGGTGCCAAAGCCTCTTGGCATTGCCTTTCTCGTCATTCTTTTCATACCTATCATGACGGTAAGCGGTGCCTACACCGTAAACAGTAGTGAGATGGTGGGTGGGCTTGGCATCCAGTCGGAACATATTGCGTTCATTAGCTTTGTAACGTCAATAGGTATGGCGGCATTCTCGCCGTTCTTCTATTCACTGGTTAGTGTACGACGCCAGAAGCTGATGAGTTTGGTAGGCTTCTCTTTGCTTGCCATACAGAGTTATATATGTGCCAATACAGACAGCCTGTTTATCCTTGCTCTTAACAGCTTGATAATGGGTTTTGTAAGGCAGACATTACTGATGTGCAATCTCTTTACGCTTATCAAGTATGGCTTTGGTATAGAGGCAACGCGCAACGTTACGCCTGGCAATGAGCCAATGGATGAGGCAGGATGGGATGCACTTGATACAGAGAAGAAGGCGAGTCAGCCAATTATCTACTTCTTCTTTATGTTGCTGGGACAGATAGGTACGTGGATAACAGCATGGTTTGCATACAACTATCATTGGCAGATGGTGTACTATGCAATGTTGGGTGCCATACTTGTGGCGCTGCTGATAACATTGGTTTGCATGCCTTATAATCCGTATCCTACCAAGCGTGCGCCACTGTCGTTCTCTAAGTTTGGCAATGTGGTAGTGTTCTGTCTGATGTGCTGTTCGTTTGTATATGTTACTGTATATGGCAAGGTGTACGACTGGTATAGTTCTCCATTGATATGTTGGGCTACTGTTATATGCGTGGTTTCCACCTTATTATTTATATATTTGGAGAAGACACGCCGTTCGCCATACTTTATGCTTAAGGTATTTAAGTCGCGCAGCATTAAGGGAGGTATACTGTTATTCATAGGACTGATGATATGCAACTCGAGTTCGATGCTTGTAAACATATTTGTTGGTGTGGGCATGAAGACAGACCAGATTCAGGTGGCAGCTCTTGGCAATTGGGTATTGCTGGGCTACTTCATAGGATTGGTAACTATACTCATCCTTAACAATAAGGGAGTTCACTTTAAGTGGTTCTTTGCCCTTGGCTTTATACTGATAGCAGCAGCCTCGCTGTTTATGTACTTTGAGGTGCAGACAGCCGGAATGTTGGAGCGTATGAAGTGGCCTGTAGTAATACGTGCAACGGGAATGATGCTGCTATATTCGCTTATAGCTGTTTATGCCAACCAGCGTATGCCGTACAAGTTGTTGTCTACATGGGTGTGCATAATGCTAACAGTACGTATGGTGATAGCACCAGGCATTGGTTCGGCATTGTATCAGACGGTGTTCCAATATCGTCAGCAGTATTATATAACACGATATGCCCACGATTATGACCGTACAAATATAGAGACAGCTATGACTTATGATCAGACAGCCCGTGGCATGCAGTATCAAGGCAAGAGCGAGACAGAAGCGCAGAACATGGCTGCAATGTCGGCTAAGGGCAAGGTACAGGTACAGGCAACGTTGTCGGCTATAAAGGAGATGTCGGGTTGGACAATATATGCATGCCTTATACTTGCAGGCTTGATGCTTGTAGTGCCTTGGCCTAAGAGGGACATATCTAAGGATACGAGGGAAGGGTATATAGAATATTAATAAGCCCCAACTACAACCGCTCCTCCAATATGGTGGGGCGGTATGTTTTTTTATTTTTTGTTATTCCATATATTTTTGCTAAATTTGTCGCGTACAAACGGCTAAAGTAATGAAGAATAGCAATAACGACATAGATATACTCGAACAGCAGATGGCCAATAATGAGGACATCTGCTGTTCGTGTGGTAATATACAGTCTTTTCCGAAAGCATTTTTTGACAACTTCCGCGTTGCTGATGTGGGCATTATTGTGTGCACATCGGGTACGTTTAAGTTTAGTTGTGAGGACGTGGAATATGTGGTAAACAAAGGCGAGACAGTTTTTATATCGCACAATGTTTACTTTTCGGTTATCAATCAAAGTGCCGACTGCTCTGTGGTTATTATTCTTTATCGCGTAGATTCTATACGCGACATCCTTGGCAGTACCGTTGTCGGGATGCGATTCATAGAGATACTTAATCCAAGGGCGTGCTGGGTGATGCACACAGGACATGAGGATGAGTTGACAAAATACTCAGAACTATTGGCTGTGGGCAACCGATACAGTAATGTCTTTGCCGCTAACGAACGTAGACTGCTATTGCTATCGCTTACGTATAGGCTTTGCAGCATATTCCATGAAATGTCGAAGGAAGGGGATAATGCGCCAAGTAGGAAACTTGAGACATATATGCAGCTGATGCAGTTGATAGACCAATATTATATAAAGGAGAGGGGAGTGAGGTTTTATGCCGACAGGTTGTGCCTGTCGCCAAAATACTTGACCTCGCTTGTTAAGTCGGTGTCGGGCAACAGCGTTCAGCAACTTGTGTTCAAGGCGATAACAAAAAAGGCCATCTCCTTAATCTCTACTACAGATAAGAGTATTAAGGAGATAGCCGATTATCTAAATTTTCCCAATGCATCAGCCTTCGGCACATTCTTTAAGAAACAAGTGGGAATGTCGCCGATGAATTATAAGAGGGAGAATTAGAGAATGTTTATTTTAATTCAGATTGATTTGTGGTTGTTACTTCACAATCTTGATTGTCTGCTTGCCAGCCTTAACCATATATATGCCTGCTGCTACATTCTGAAGCGACATTGAAGATGCATTGTTAGCCTTCTTTACAAGCATACCGCTTGCGGTGTAGAGGTAGATATCGGCAGCCTTAGCAAGAGTAATGGTGTTGTTGTTCCAGCTGATAGTGTTGCCGTTAGCTGTGAGCTGCTTAACACCAGTATCCTCTCCATCTTTGTAGAAGTTGTATGTATATACGCCTTCTGTAGGATTCTCGTCAGCCTTGTTGTCACTTTGAGTGATACTATAAATATCGTTGTGTGCTACAGAGGTGGCAAAGATAGCATCGGTACCAGCCTTAACCTTCATCTCAGAAGGAACAGTTTCGGTATCGATATAGAAGTTGAGAGGAGTGTCTACAACATGTCCGCTTGTTTGTTCTGCCCAACCAGTAAGCTGCACATCACCATTAAAGACAGCCATGCCAGTTACAACCTCAGCCTTCTTGTTTACATCACCCTCATCGTAACCACTTGTAAGTGCCCAGTTCTTAGACAAGTCGGTTGCCTTAATACTTGCAATATAAGTATCGCAACCACCAACGTATGCCTTGGTATTATCAAATGGGAAAGTCTCATTGAATGTACCAGCCAGGTAGATATTACCATTGTATAAAGTCATCTGGTCAATAGTATTGAACTTGGCAACGCGCAGATTGTTGTCAAGCTTTGAATGATAAATCTGTGTATCAACGATATTGCCATTCTCTATTGTGGCTACAATGAAGGCGTGCTCAAATGTTCCTGCATCACCTTCTATTTTGTTTAAGAGTTCAGTGATTTGCTTAGAATCATTAGCCGATTTCAATGTAAGGTCATTTCCGTATGCAACGAAAGCAACATAAACCTTAGTGCCATTTGCTACAAAGTTGCAGCTTTCTGCGCCGAAACCAAAGTATGTCTCGTTTTCAGTGGCAGCCATCTGTGCTACAAGTGAAGCTTTACCAAAGTCGTTAGACAGAGAGATTACACCCAATGTAGGGATGTCGTACATATAGAACCAGTCTGTCTTGTTGCAGTATTGACCTTTTAGCGTCAGGTCATTAATAGTGCTCTTACCAGTATAATGTGCCGAGAGTAGAATCTGGTTGCCACTAACTTCTATTTTGTTAGGAGTGAAATATACGTTGCCATAATAGGCATCATTTTGCATGTCTACTTCTGGAATAACAACCTTAGAAGCCACATACTCACCTTCCTTGGTGTACTTCACGATGAAGCCAGAAACCTGAGCCGTCTTACCATCCATACCATTGATTATCTCCTTAGAGTCGCCATTGGCATTGAGAATATCAACCTTATCGGCGAACACGCCTGCTGCATATATATTACCTTCAGCATCGTTGGTGATAGCTGTGATGGTGGCAGCACCCTTCAATCCTGCAGCCCACTTCTTGGTTCCTGCCTTGTCGTACTTAGCGATGAAAGCACTTGTTGCGATAGGCTCAAGGTAGCTGTTTGCAAACTCAATATCCTTAGTATAAGTACCAGTAACAATGGCATTACCCTCATTGTCTATAGTCATGGCTGAGCCACGCTGCAAGTCGGCTACCTGCTCTGTTGTAGCAAGGTTGGCTGTCCATGTAGGAGCTGCATTCTCTTCTGCATTGGCAACTATCGTAGCCAATGCCAACATAACAGAAAAAGTAAATTTCTTCATATGCTAAAAATTTTTTGTTTGTATACCTTATTATATATATTATACCTTATTATATATATGGAGGGTGTGTCAAAAGTCTCAAGTGGTACGCCCCGAAGGGGCAGAAGCGTTGATAATGAATGCTTTTGCCCTTACATGGCGTATTATTATAATATCCGTTTACCCAGGGCGCTGCACTGGGCCAGGAGCAATTTGGGCTTTCAGCCCGCATTGTTTGAGTTTTGATACACCCTCCAATTTAAGTCAAGCACTGATTATTCCGGTTATTTATTCCACTTCTCGATATTTGGGTTAGCCTCTACAGCTTCGGTCGGGAATCGGAGTGTATAACGCGAGTCGTTCTCGTTGAGTTCAAAGTTGTGTACGATTTCTTCGTCACCCTTTTTTTCCTTATAGCTCTTGCTAAGTGCAGGGCGAGTGGTGCGACGAAGGTCAAACCAACGATGTCCCTCAAAAGCAAGTTCTGCTGTGCGTTCGTTGTATATAGCCTTAAGCAAGTCGGCCTTCTGCATATTGTCAAGTTCTTTGGCATATGTTTTATACTTGGCAGATGCATATCTCTTAACCATAAGATCCTTGAGATATGTGCGTGCATCGTTAAGGTTATTGTCTGTAGCGTCAGCGTTATCAGCAGCCAGATTAGCAGCAGCCTCAGCAGCTATGAGGTAAGCCTCGGCAGAACGGAAGCTGCAACGATATCCATCATTTCCCTTATCGCCATACTTGGTAAGGCTGTATGCGCTGGCAGTAATAGCCTTATAGTATAGAGACTTGCGCTTGTCGCCAGTGCGATAGGTATCAATAAGCGCCTTGTTGGGTTCGCCAATCTTGATATATCCAGAGGTCATAACCTGCTCCAATGCAACGATGCTCTCAACCGACTTGTAGTAGTTAGGCAGAACCTTAGATGTATTAAGGTCTTCCAAGGTGCCATGTTTCTCTATTACTGTCTTGGCTTCTGCCAATGCATTCTGCCAGTCGCCCTTGTATAGATAAACTCTTGCCAATAGAGCGTCGGCCGAAATCTTATTAAATCGATAGGTAAAGCCCTCGTCCCAAGTGTCCACAGTAAGGTACTTCTTGGCATTGTTTATGTCGTCTATCACCTGCTGGTATACCTGCTCAAGACTGTTGCATGACAGCACAGCATTGACATCAGCCACCATAGAGAGAGGAATGCCACGTGTTGTAGCAGGATTGCAGTGTGTATAAGGCTCGGCATAGAGGTTAGCCAAAAGGAAGTGGCAATAGGCTCTCATCATATAAGCCTCGCCCACCAACTGGTTGATCTCGTCGCTTGTGGCCTCAGTAATATTAGTCTGATGCTCGATGATATAGTTGGCTATATATATAGCGTGATAGTATCGACGCCATCCAAACGACACCGTAGTGCTTTGTTGTTTGAGGTCGTTCCATGCCCATATGTCAAAGTATGAGTCGTAATCCTCTGATGATGTTGCATCCTTGCTCAGTGTCATCTCGTCGCTGCGCAATGTAGACAGTCCACGGTCTTCAGGGAAGTTCTTGTATTCGTATGTTAGCAAGGCTCTATATTCCTTGCCCGTCTTGGCTATAACCTTTCCGGTAGGGGTGATGTCGAGAAAGTCGTTGCAACTGGTAAGTGTCAACGCAGCCAAGAGCATGGCGATGCCCATCAGATATTTTCTTTTCATTGTGTTCAATCTTTTAGAATTATATATCCCTTTCTTTTCCAAACTCTCGTTTCCTTTTTAGAAGTTTACGTTTACACCAAAGATAAAGCTCTTAGGTATAGGCTGAGCGTATGGGTTGCCCATTGTCTCTGGGTCGAGATAGTTGTCGTAGTTGCTTGCTATTACAAAGAGGTTGCGAGCTTCGAACGAGAGTGAAGCACTCTTTAATCCAATGTGGTTTATCCACTGAGTTGGAAGCTTGTAGCCAAGACGCAGGCTCTGCAGACGTGCGTAGTTGCAACTCTTAACCCATGTGTCGAGCATACTGTAGAGGTTGTACTCGTTGTATTGTACAAACTCGCGTGGACGCTCTGTGCTTATCATCAGTTTGCTGAACTTGCCCTGTGTATTGTCTGCAGTCCAACGATTAAGTATATCGCGGTTTACATTCAATCCACGGTCGTAGCTTGCAGGCGAATAGCTTGGCTGCACTCTAACCTTCATACCGAGGTTGAATATGAAGTTGATGCCCAACTGCCAGTTCTTGTAGTCGAATGTATTGATGAAACCACCAGTCCACTTAGGGTCAGTGCTACCCATATATGTATACAGGTTGCGTTGTTCTTCAGCTGTAAGAGTACTTGCTCCATGATTGTTAAGCTTAAGGAACTCAGTAGCAGAAACCTTATTGCCATCCTTAGTTACGAATAGAGGATAGCCGTCAGCATCGAGGCCAGCTGTCTTATATGCAAATAGAGCACCTACGGGATAGCCTTCACGTCCAGGGTAAGTGGCGTTCTGTGCTACAGTCTCTTGAATAACCTTGTTCTCGTTGTAGCCAATGTTCAAGTTGGTTGTCCATGTAAAGTCCTTTGTCTTGATATTACGTGTACCAAGAGCAATCTCCACACCCTTGTTGTTCATACTTGCCCAGTTGATGGTAGTAGACGAGAATCCACTCTCAAGAGGCAGCATCTTCAGGCCTATAAGGTCTGTACTATGACGATAGTAGTAGTCTACCGACAGGGTGATGGCATTGTTTAACAAAGCCAAGTCGACTCCAGCGTTCACGTTCTCTGTCTTCTCCCATTTAAGGTTTGGGTTAGGAGCTGTCTCGCTATTGATGATATCCTCGGTAGTGCCCGGCAGGATAGTGCCTTTTTTAAGAATACCTATAAGATAAGGTGAAGTGTTCTTGTCGATGTTGCCCTGCAACCCGTATGATGCACGGAAGCAAAGGTTGTCGAGCCACTTAACCGACTTAAGCCATTTTTCCTCCTTTGCTCTCCAAAGACCGCTGACAGAGTAGAGTGGCAAGTAACGATACTTCTTGGCAACGCCAAAGACGTCAGATCCGTCAAAACGTACACTACCACCAAATGTATAGCGGTTGAAGAGAGAATAAGAACCTGTGGCATACCAAGACACGTAGGCGTTTTCCGATTCTGTTTCTATATGCAGAGGATAGGCATCAGCCCATGTTTGGCTTGGGAATATAACAGGTTGTGTTGTAAGAGTGCGCGAGTCGTAGCCGTAAGCTACACTATAGATAGAGTTAGACTTGGCATGACGCACCTCGGTACCAAGCATAAAGTTGACATCGTGTATGCGGTTGAATGTCTTGACAAACTCAGCCATTGCCTTCCATGTCCATTGACGGTTGTGGTATTCAGTAGTCTTGTGCATACCACCATCAGGCAAGAAACTCTTCTTAACGCCATCTGCACCAATATATTCGGTGAATAGTTTCTCCTTGCGCATAGCGTATGTGTTCTCGTTGGCATACTTGCTAAGTGAGTAAGAATCCTCCTGTAATCCAAACTGTGATGTAAGCTTGAGATAGTCGGTAAGTCGAAGCTCGGCATTAAGTATAGCCATCATTGAACGGTCGCGACGCTTGCTGTTGGCATTGAGTCGTTCCTCAAAGATGTTAAAGTTAAGTGATGAGTCTTCCTTACCCTGCACATTGGTATCATAGTTATAGTTGCCGTTCTCGTCGAATGGAGTGAAGTAGGGGTTAGCCAGACGCGAGTAGTATACAGGATTGGTGAATCCGTTGCTGTCGGTAAGATATGTGTTCTGCTTACGCTCGTTGGCATAAACCGAAGCACCTACTTTAAGCATCTTGTTAACTTGATAATTTGTTTTAAGAGTGATGTTATAACGGGTATTGCCCACACCCTTTACGGTACCTTGCTCGTCGTTATAGCCCACAGATGTATAGTAGTCGCTCTTGTCGCCACCACCCGAAATACTCATATTATACTCCTGTGTGAGCGCATTGCGGAAGAGAATATCGTTCCAATCGGTGTTAGTGTTGCGCAACTGGTTTATTTGGTTGCGTGCAGTCTCGCTCAGCGCATCCCATCCGCCTGTCTTATATGCATTGGTCTCGCCAAGAGAGTTTAGAATGCTTGCAACACCACCCTTGTTCTGGCGATAGGTGTAATCAGAAGCCAATAGACTAAGCTCCAAGTCAACCTTCTCTTTGCTGTTCAACAGGTTAAGGCGGTCGATATCTGTCTTAGGCATATATGTCAGTTTGCCTGAGAAATTGATAAGCGGTTTGCCGGCACGTCCCTTCTTGGTAGTGATAACGATAACGCCATTGGCAGCTCTTGCACCATAGATAGCAGTAGCGGCAGCATCCTTAAGTACTGTGATATTGTCGATGTCTGAAGGATTAAGTCCAGCTATAGATGTCTGGTATATGTTGTCGATGTCCTTCAAATCCTCCATATTTGGAATATCGGTACCCTCCATAGGAATACCATCGAGTACCCACAAAGGTTCCTGAGTACCGTTGAGCGAGGCAGTACCACGTATACGAATCTTAACCGGTGCACCTGGAGCGCCAGTAGATGTAATAGACGAAAGACCTGCAATCTGTCCTGCCAAAGCTTGGTCGATATTGTTTACAGCGCCAATCTTCTCCTCGTTAATCTTAAGAGTTGTCACAGCCGAAGTAAGCTTACGGCGGTCGAGTTCCTGATAACCAGTAACAACCACCTCGCCAATAAGCTTGTCGTCAGTGTTGAGCACAACTCTATAGTCGTTCTTTCCTGCAACGATTTTCACGTCTTGTGTCTCAAAGCCCATGAATCTTACAGAGAACAAATTGTCCTTGGCATCGACCTTAAGCGTAAACTTACCATCATAGTCGGTAACCGTTCCATGCGAAACTTTCTTGTTTGGTCCGCTCAACACAGATATAGTAGCGCCTGGCAATGGATCGTCGCCCATAGTGCCATCTACCACGATGCCCGTGATAGTGCGCTCTTGTGCCGAGAGCATGTTCATGGTGAAAACCATGAGCAATAGCATGAATGTTCTCATTCTCATTTTTCTCTTTCTTTTTTGTTATCCTTACTATTTTTACTTAATCTCTTGTCCCAATGCAGTTTGTATACGCATTATTACGTCCTCGTAGTGGAACTGTGTTGCGGTATCGCCAGAGTGGCGTTTCGACTTAAGCAAACTGAGAATTCTAATCAATTCGCCACGCTTAATGCTTATTGCATCACTCACACGTGCAGTCTGTGTTCCACCCATGTCTATAGTGCGTGATGCAGAGCTGAGGCTATGGCATGGCATGTTAAATTCAGGCGAGTCGATAATTGCAGGCGAATTGAATATACGCTTGTTAATCTTCACTCCCTCCATCTGTGCAGCAGCTGTGATAAGCGCATCCACAAAGTTCTTCTGAAGCTGACGCTCGTCTATGCTTAGAGTTTTGCCGGCAATAGTATTGCCAAAGAAGTGCTTGTGCAGCATATTCATCATGTCTACAGCACTGAAAGCCTCCTTGCCATTAGCTTGCTCGTTAGCAAACATGCGCATAATGCGACTGTTGTCGAGCATATCCCAGAGCATATAGCTCTGCTGATTTTGCAAGGCATAGTCGGGCGACTGTTCCTGTACACCAATCGGAGTGTTCTTGTTGATGAATGTGTATTTGTTGAGCTCGCTTCTGAAGAGCCACTTAGGACATGTAAATACCTCGTCGATAAGGAACTGTACAGCACGTTTTTGCTTGTCCTTCTCTACAAATGTGAAGGTAGGTTTGCCGTCGTCAACAGTAGTGTTGTCGATATACATACCACCCACATTGGCAAGTACATGGTATAGGTAAAGGCTCCACTGGAATATAGCACCCTGATATAGCTTAGAGGCCTCGTCGTATGTCTGACCAGGTTCGCCGGTGCGTGTCCATTCTATGATGTTAGGCATCACACGCTTTAGGTTCTCTATACCATAGTGAGCCGACTTCATAGCGTCATCGCCAAGATCCTCGCTCAAAGAACGTGGGTCTATGGCAGTGCGCTGACTCTGTGTCTCGCTATAACGATATTCCTTGCTTGTGTGCTTCTTTAAGAAGTCGTTAAGCTTGGCAGTTGCATCCTTCTCCTCTGGGAACCAACGGTAGCCCCATTCTATAGCCATCAAGTCGTATGGACCAATTTGTGGCGAAATCATACGGATGTTGTCTCCAGGCTGTGCTATATAGTTGAAGCGGGCATAGTCCATAATAGAAGCAGCAGTGCCGCCAACACGATCGGTAAACTCTCTTGAGCGTAGCGAGTCGGTAGGGTAGGCATTAGATGCAATCATATTATGGCGCAATCCAAGAGAATGGCCTACCTCGTGGCACGCAACAAAGCGAGCTGCGTCACCAATCAATGTTTCTGGCAATTTATACTGACGTGCATCCTTGTTGTATGCGCCAGTCTGTACCATAATCCATTCGCGCAATAGCGACTTAACGTTATGCCACCAGATGATGTCTGCCTCAAGAATCTCACCAGTACGAGGGTCGATAACCGATGGGCCCATAGCGTTTGCCTTTTCAGAGGCATCGTATGTCAAAACCGAATACTTCATGTCGTCGCCCTCTGCAGCAATACTGTCGGTAAGGTCGAACACCTGAACGGCATTCTTGAAACCTGCTTTCTCGAAGGCAACGTTCCAATCGGTCATACCTCTTTTAATATAAGGACGTAGGAATTCGGGTACAGCCTGGTCTATATAGAATACTATAGGCTTCTTTGGCTCTACCAGTTCGCCGCGCATATAAGCCTGTTCGTCCTTAGGCTCCAAGCGCCAACGTGTGATATAATTGTTGCTTGTAACCTCTTGCTGATGGTCGCCATACTGCAATCGAGTTGTTGTGAAGTAGCCTACACGCTGGTTTTCCTTACGAGCCACCATAGGCTGTTCGGGCAAAAGCACCAACGAGCTGCTCACCTCAATGGTGATATTGGTTTTGCTTTTTCCTTCGTGTACAACTGTTGTAAGCTCTGATGTAGCTGTAACGTTGTTGCTGAAAGCCTTGATATCGATAATCTGTGAGAGATCCGAGTCGGCAGAAGTGCCGAGATTGATAAGGTTGAATACGTCGTTAAGGTAAGTCTTCTTGCCGTTAAAGAGGTCGTTTACCTTAAAAATAACAGTAGACGAATCTTTAGCGACAGCCTCTACCTTAAGGCTCGCTATTAATGGGTCGATGTAATTGTTCTCCACCGACGCAGCCATAGCGTCATTGGCATTCACTTCAGGAGTGGCACGCTGTTGACGCACAAAAACAGTTTTCTTCTTCTTGTCCCATTCAAAGCGTATGCACTGGTTCTCGTAGTTGATACCACGGTTAACACCAGCCTCGTTCAGCTCATGAGGAACACGTTGTAGCTTGTTAGATACCAAAAAGACTCTGCCCATAAGCTTTGTGGGCATTTCAAGATAAAAGTCCTGGTCCTTTTTTACAACATTCATTACACCTTTGACATTGACAGAATCGCTGCCAACAAGTTTCTTATAATCCGAATCGGTTTTCTGCTCTACCTTCTTTTTTTTCTTAAAGATTCCCATCTCGGGTATCATTTCTAATGTTGTTGCCTGGCAAGAGCTACCGATAAGTGAGGCCACAAAAGCCCCTAGTATAATTTGCATTCTATGCATGGGTAAAAACTTATAAATTCCTGAATTTAATGTTATTGATTCGTTTTAACTGTGCAAAGTTAAGTATAAATATCCATTTGTCCAAGAATTTATAGGTTTTTATGACTTGTTGGTGTGCTTGTATGCATAATTATGCAAAAATGTATACAAATAATTAAAAACTATAGTAAAGTCGTGTGCATAGAACGGTGAAGTCGCCATTCTTGTTATTTATATATTGAAAGTAGGGTTGTAGGGCGATTGATTCTGTCAGTTGTCTTTTCCACGTCAGCTCTAAAGAGCATTCGGTGCCTTGATTGAAGCGGGCATATTGAGCCGATATGCCACACTCGTTTTTACTGTCTTTATAAGCGCATCCAGCTTCGGCAAACCTGTAGCAGCCGTTGCTGTGGTTTGTATTCTCCGAATATTGCAGCATAGCCGATATGTTTTTATCGTCAACCGACCATATTGTTTGTTCGCCATATATCCACCATGCGCAAGTGGTGTTGTTTGTGGCATCGTCAGATGTTGCCATTTCGCCTTCGTCATCAATTTTAAAGTGGCGTGTGTGAAGGGCAGCACCGGCAAAGTAGTGTCCTTTTGGGTACTGATATTCCAGTTGCGACATGTTGAAGATGCCGTCTCTTTTAGGTTTTACTATAAATGGATTGTTGTTGTGTTTCCATCCGTTATAGCCTACACCGTTGTATATACTGTTACGGAATGTCCAACCCCCTTTTTTAACATCAAAATAAATTGTCAGCCCCGATAAGGGATAGTTGGCTATTGGGTAGCTTGCCGATATTGTAGGGAATATTCCACCTGAGCCATTGGCAAACAGAGACGTTACGTCAGATGTGAAGAAATCCTCGTTCACATTTCTTACACCAACAAACAGATGTCCCGATTTCCATTCGTGCATGTATCCCAAAACGGCAATAGCTGCAAACATATCATCGGCCTCTATATTTGAGAAACCCTGCCAATCGTCAATAATAGTCTCGTTGGTCTTTGCCACATGCAGTGTGGCAGCCTCAAACGAATCGTTGCCTTTGCCTACAGGTATACTGAGGTTCAGTCTTAGTAGGTTTAGCCAGTTGGTTTTGTTGTTCATGTTCCACTGCCATTCCGTAGTATACTCTCCGCTAAAGTTCTGGGCTTGCACGACATAAGCATTGAGGCAAACCAATACGATTATTATTATCCTATACATATCTGTTTGTTTGATAATACGATTCTTGTATTACTATATAACTCTCATTTTCGTCTGCAAAATTACAATATTTTTCCTTAATACCCAAACGTAGGTATATTAGAAAGCTATTAGAACAATGTAAGAAGAATATTAGAGCTATCTATATACCTACTTGTCATTATGTGACGATAAATATTCAATATGTCGTATTTTAAGGAAACTTTACCAGGTGTTTGGGTTTTTATTGTATTGTTTTTATTAACTTTGCATCCATATTATTAAAGGTAGCCTACTACAGTTTGCTCATGCCTTTTTGTTAGCCGTGAGGCTAACCATCTAAGTATTGATGCAAATGTAAGGCTTATGTTTTTATTTTTATACTTAAAAATTAGATTATGAACAAGTTTTACACTCTTCTTCTTTTGAGTGGTGCAGCGCTTTCGATGAATGCGCAGCAGGTTAAGGGCAGTGAGTCTGCCGATGTTAAAGATGCAGTTTATCAGATTCCTAACTCTGATTTTGAGAATTGGGCTTCGGATAAAGCATTGACAGATGGATGGCATTCTTTTGAGTCGGCTACTGGAATGTTTGCTTCTTTGGCATTCCTATCGCCAACTCCAGCTATGATTGAAGATGGTTTCGAAGGCAAGGCAATACGTTTGGTGTCCAAAGATCTTGGTCTTGCTATTGCCAATGGCAATCTTACTACAGGTACAATAAATATGGGTTCTACCACACCTACCGACAAGAGCAACTATAACTATACTAATCTCAAGAAGTCTGATGGCAACCTTCCGTTTGCCGGCATTCCTGATGCTTTTGAGGTATATGCCCGATTCAAGCCGGGTACAGCACGTGACCTTACTGATGAGGAGAAGGCTAACGGTACAGAGATTAAGCTCCAGGGACGTGTACAACTTATTATACATAACGAAGGAGCTTATCAGGATCCGGAGCTTGAAAAACAGGCTTCTATGAAGATTGCTTCGGCTAACGTGCTTATAACAGAGGCAACCGATTGGACTAAGTTTACTGGTGAGTTCAACTATGTTGGCGAGCCTTCTGCTAAGCAGTATATGCTTGCTTCGGCTACAACAAATCCTATACCTGGTGCTTCAAAGGACGACCAGCTCGACCTTGACAACGTTAAGCTTATCTACTGGCACGCTCTGTCAGAGCTTACATTCGACGGTAAGGCTGTAGAGGGATTTAATGCCGACAAGACCGAGTATACTGTTAAGGGCAACCTTGCTGATGACAGCAACAAGATAGCATACAAGGTTAAGGGTAAGGGCGCTAATGCCTCTACATCAGTCGACCCCGAGAACAATGTGCTTAAGATTACTGTTGAGGGCAATGACATTAGCGTTAATGCCGACAGTAAGACTGTATACACAATCCACTTCGACAACACTTCAACAGGTATAGGTTCTATCTCAGCTAATGAGGCTAAGAACCACAAGGTATACACCCTTGGTGGTGTGCGTGTCAACGGCAAGCCTGCAGCAGGCTTGTATATTGTTGACGGCAAGAAGACGGTTGTTAAGTAAGGAGATAAGGGTGTGTCAAAACTCAAACAATGCGGGCTGAAAGCCCAAATTTCGCCTAGCCCAGGGCAACGCCCTGGGTAAACGGATATTATAAATAATACGCCCTGTAAGGGCAAAAGCGTTGATAATGAACGCTTTTGCCCTTACATGGCGCTTTGCTTTGGGATACATTACACCCAGGGCGCTGCCCTGGGCTAGGAGCTTTTGCCCCTTCGGGGCGTACCACTTGCGACTTTTGACACACCCTTAACTTCTTAACTCCTTACCTTCTTACCTTCTTACCTCCTCTTTAACGCTCCCCCCATATCTTTGGCTAAACTCCATGTGTATCTCGGCAAGTTCTTTGCGTCCAAAGATATAGTCGTCGTACATGTCGTCCATGTCGATGCCTTCGCATTCGCCGTCGCCAAAACCCTTGAGCGCTTCCTTTACGATGTCCATGCGCTCGTCTACTGTAGTGTCCTTAATAAGTAAACTCTTCATACTTGATGTTATTTTTTTATTGATTTGTTCCTGTTGTTTTTTATTGTTTTCTTTTCACGCCTCTCACAGCCTCTGCCTCCAACGGATTCTCAGGCCAATAGTGCTTAGGATAACGCCTGCGCAGCTCCTTACGCACCTCAAAGTAGGTGTCGCGCCAGAAGTTGGCAAGGTCTTGAGTAAGCTGTACTGGCTTAAATCCCGGCGATAGCAGTTCCATAAGTATAGGTTGCTTTCCGTCGTTTACGCAAGGTGTCTGTTCCATACCGAAACATTCTTGCAGTCGGACGCTAAGCACAGGTGCCTCGGCTCCTTGTCTGTAGTCTATGCGTATGTGCGACCCAGTAGGCACTTGTATGTGTGTAGGAGCCAGTCGGTCAATCTCCAGTTGCTTGTCGTATGCAATAGTGTTCCATAATATCTCGGCAAGATTCAGTTTATGCAGTTCTGCCGTTGTGCTGCGCACGCGATTGCCGTCATCAAGATATATAGGCAACCATTCTATAGCTGTGCTAAGCATGTGTTCGGTCGAAATATCGGGCAACTCCAGTTCGGGGTGCCATGCCGCCACTTGTGCCACACGGCGCTGTAGTCGTTGAACATTGTCGTTGCTCCAATCCATCATACTCAGTCCGTTCTTTGCCATTGCCTCACACATTATATTAATAAGCAAGTTCTTGTCGGCGTTGTGTATTGGTTTGCTGTCTACAACCAGTTTGCCAATCCTTCTTTCCTTTCTCATCGTCAGACAGCCTTGTTTTGCGTCCCACGATACGTTGTCGCGTTGGCTTATGGCATTATCGTCCAGCTCGTTGGTATTAAGCGGAGCCGCAAGAAACACCCTTCCCGTCTTGCCAGGCTGACTGTACAGCGACGCCACAGCAATCCACGTATGTGCCGAAAGCGAGTCGGCTGAGTCGAGTTGTATGTTTCCGCCACCCGCCAATCGGTATCCTCCAATGTTGTCGTTAGCCATAGCAATGCGCTCGGGATAAGCATAAGCCACAAGCAATCCAACCTCCGTTGGCACAGGGTCGGTATTGTTTTCGGTTGTATGCGCCATATGTCGGTATTCGGCAGCTATCTTTGCAATGCGTTGCCATCTGCCTATTTGCTTCTTGCGTCTTGCCAAGCGCAGCAACGACAGTCGCAATGTCATGTCGGTGTCGGCATTATCGGCAAGCGGGTCTTTCTCCTCAAGCAAGGCGGCAATATCGCATGCCAGGGCTTTTCGCTCGGCAGTATCGGCACATACAATCATTCTTGCCATACGTGGATGGCAGGGTAGGGCGGCAATGCGCTTGCCCAAAGGTGTAATATTGTTATCGGTGTCGATGGCACCTAACGATACCAGCAAGTCTTTGGCACTTGATATATTGGCACGTGGTGGCTGTGTTAGCCATGGCAGACTATCTATGTTCTTCTCGCCAAACATTGCTATGTCGAGCACCATAGGAGCAAGGTCGGCATATTCAATCTCTGCCGTTCGCTGTTCTGCCATAAGATGTTCCGAAGCCTTGGTCCATAGTCTATAGCATGTACCCTCTGCCACACGTCCGGCACGTCCCATACGTTGGGTTGCCATATCTATACTAATGCGTGTGGTTTCAAGATGACTTAGTCCGGTGCGTGTATCGAACATAATTTGGCGGCACAATCCAGAGTCGACCACAACCCTTACACCCTCAATGGTTATAGATGTTTCGGCAATAGGCGTGGCAAGTACCACCTTTCGTTCGCCCTTATTGGATGGAGCAATGACGTGTCGTTGCTGTTCAGGCGACAGATTGCCGTAGAGAGGCAGTACTTGCGTGGGTGCCAGCGATGTGCCAAGCAATTGCATGCAACGCTCAATATCGCCATGTCCTGGCAGAAACACAAGAATGTCGCCCTCGTGGTTGCGGTGCGCCTCAATAACGGTAGCGGCTGCTGCCTGAGCCATATCGTGTGGGTCGGTATCGGTAGCGGCATAGCTTAGCCTTACATCATACATCTTGCCCTCGCTCTCTATTAGTGGAGCCTGCAGAGCCGTGCAGATATATCCGGCATCTATTGTGGCCGACATGATGACAATCTTAAGGTCGGGTCGTATTATGTCTTGTGCCTGTCGGGTAAGTGCCAGTGCAAGGTCGGAGTTGATGCTACGCTCGTGAAATTCGTCGAATACAATTACGCTCACGCCGTCAAGTGTAGCGTCGTCCACAATCATGCGTGTCAGTATGCCCTCAGTAAGCACCTCAATGCGAGTATCTTTGGATACCTTGTTCTCAAATCTTACTCTATATCCTACAGTCTGTCCTACAGGCTCGCCCAACATTTGTGCCATACGTTCGGCTATCTGTCGTGCTGCCAGTCGGCGAGGCTCAAGCATAAGCACCTTGCCACCATTGTTGCCAAGCGAGGCCAGTATTGTAAGCGGCAGCAATGTCGACTTACCGGCACCTGGTGGAGCTGTAACAACGAGCGATCTGTTATGTGTCAAAGCCTCGTTCACGGTGTTTGCTATCTGCGATGCAGGCAGCGAGCTATATAGTTCTGTTATGTCCTTAACGTTCATCTATTGTTAAATGTGTGTATGTTGCGTGTTTTGCGATTTCAAAGTTACTGATTTTTTTGCTAACTTTGCATTTGTATGATACAAATATGTATAACTTGCTCAACTTTCGCATGTGTAGAATTTAAAGAAATTAAATATGTTAGAGATTATAAAGCCGTATGCCCTTCGGTTAAGAACATTTAGAGCCAATGCATTGTTGCTAGCATTGCTGTTGGCTGTTGACATGTTTGCGCAGCCAATGCCAAAGCGTTTGGTGCCCAGACAATATGCATATAGCCATAAGTTGTCGTCGTCGTTGCGACAGTTAGTCTATGATAATGCAGCTTTGCGCCTTGCGCCAAAACATGCCACACATCCACGCCGTGTGTGCGCCCTTGTCAAGACATCTGATGCCACAGCCCAACCTCTATGCGACAATGGTTGTGTGCCAATAGCACGGATAGGCGACATCTTTGTGGCAGATATCCCCATGTCGGCATTGCCACGTCTTGCTGCCGACACACGCATAAGTCGTATTGAGGCAGAACGAGGCAATAGGCTGCAGCTCGACTCTATGGCTCTATATACCAATGCCACAGATATATATGCCGGCACACGTTTGCCCCAGGCCTATACTGGCAAGGGTGTGGTGTTGGGTATAATGGATGTGGGGTTCGACCTTACCCATCCCACGTTTCTCGATGCAGATGGTTCGGCTATGCGCATAAGTCGTTTATGGGACCAGCTTAGTGCCGATACCATCAACAGTAATATGTATGTTGGTGCCGAATATACCACTCCCGAGGCAATACGTGCATATGCCCACTCTCGAGATGGCGAGGTGATGTATCATGGCACCCATACTCTTGGCATTGCAGCCGGCAATGGCGCAGGGTCGCATTATGTAGGTATGGCACCCGAGAGCGAGCTGTGTCTTGTAAGCAATGCCGTGTCTGGCGACGAGCCTTTCATCTCTGACGAAGATATGTACCGCTATACCACAGCCACCGACGTGCTTGGCTTTAAGTATCTATTCGATTATGCCGAGTCGGTAGGCAAACCTTGTGTGGTGTCGTTCAGCGAGGGTTCGCACCAGATTTTTAGTGGCGACACCCAATTATATTACGAGGCTTTAAGCCAGCTTGTAGGTCCGGGTAGGATTCTTGTTGCGTCGGCAGGCAATGAATGTACACACAACAGCTATATGGCAAAACCTTCGGGACGACATTCATCGGGCACTTTCCTTGGTGCCAGGGATAATACAACCGCCTTTAGTGTAAAGACCGACAAGCCTTTAGAACTGCGTACTATTATATATAATGTGGGAGACGCAACTTTAGACATTCGCTCCAACCATGCCACAATGGCGGATGGACGATTGGTGCTTAGCGTATGCACGGCTGATGTTTGTGCGGCAGCCGACTCGTTGATTTCGGATACTGTCATTGTAGACGGTATACAATTTGTGCAGCAGATACAGGCTTATCGTTCGTGTTTCAATGCTTCCGACCTTGTGTTTGATGTGCTGCAGACCAGCGACAGCGGTATGGACAGCAGGCTTGTGTCGATGCAGATGGTGGGTGATGATGCCAATGCCGAGGCTTTCCTTATATATGGAGGTTTTGGCGGTTCGCAGATAGACCCTACGCTCAACGATGCAGACATATCGCATAGTATCTTGTCGCCGGGTAGCGCACCCGACGTTATATGTGTAGGTGCCTCAGGCTACCGCCCCGACTTTGTAAACTACAAAGGCGAGCCACAATATACTCCTTGGGGGGAGCATGGTGCACGCAGCGGATTTTCTTCTGTAGGTCCCACGTTTGATGGCCGTATAAAACCAGATGTTATGGCACCTGGCTCAAACATAATATCTGCCATGAGCAGCTATTATATAAAGGCAAACCCAGAGCGTCTTGGTTGGCTTGTCAGCACTTTCGACTATGATGGACGCACCTATGGCTGGAGTGCCAACTGCGGAACATCAATGTCCACACCTGCTGTAGCCGGTATTGTAGCCTTGTGGCTTCAGGCCAATCCGTTGTTGTCGCCCGATGATGTTATGGGTATCATCAAGCGCACCAGTCGTCCATGTGGCGATTATGGCACCGACACACCCAACTATTGTGGCTATGGTGCCATTGATGCTTATGCCGGATTGCTCGATGTGCTTGGCATGTCGTCTATAGAAGGACTCAGCACAACCAGTCTGCAAGGCATAGATATAACCATTGCCAATGGCAACACTATGCGCCTGAAGTTTGCCGCCACTACGCAATCGGCAGTAGCGTTGCGTGTATACGACACAGCTGGTAGGTTGCATCTTAAGCGTAGTCTTGCAGCAGGAGCCGACAGTTATACCGTAGATTTAGCAACGCTTCAGACAGGAGTGTATGCCGTGCAAGTGGAGTGGGGCCAGTGTAAAGGCTCGCTGCTGATAAGACTGTAGCGTAGATTTTTTGATATTAAATTGTTGATTATACGTAAAAAATGCCTACTTTTGCAGCCATATATAACAACAATTTAATATACTGATAGTATGAGAAAAGTTAAATTTATGTTGATGGCTCTTGTTGCAGCCATCGTAATGTCGTGCGGTACAACGCGCACAGTGCCCATCACAGGACGCAAGCAAAACATCCTTGTAAGCGACGAGCAGGTGCTCTCGCTAAGCAATAAAGAGTATTCCGACTATATGAAGTCGGCCAAGCTTTCTACCAATTCTGCCAATACCGCTATGGTTAAGCGTGTTGGTCAGCGCCTTGCCACTGCTGTAGAGAAATATCTCAACGAGCATGGCTTGCAGGCAGAGACAAAGGAGTATAGCTGGGAGTTCAATCTTGTTCAGGATCAGTCGGTCAACGCCTTCTGTATGCCTGGTGGCAAGATCGTGGTTTACGAGGGCTTGTTGCCCGTAACAAAGGACGAGGCATCGCTTGCTATTGTGCTTGGACACGAGATAGCCCATGCTGTTGCCAAGCACTCTGCCGAACAGATGAGCAAGCAGATAAAGAACCAGTATGGTACAGAGATTCTTGGTCAGGTGCTTAATGCTGCCGGTGTTAGCTCTGGCACAACACAGCTCGCACAGATTATAGCACAGAAGGGATTGCAGTTCCGCAGCCTGAAATATTCGCGTGACAACGAGAGCGAGGCCGACCGCATGGGTCTTATATTCGCTGCTATGGCTGGCTATGATCCTAATGTGGCTGTTAGTTTCTGGCAGCGTATGGCTCAGATGACAGGCAACAGCAACCAGAGTGATGTATTCAGCGACCACCCGTCAGATGCTAAGCGTATTGCTGCCATCAAGCAGGAACTGCCCGAGGCTCTGACCTACTACAAGCCTGTAACTACAACATCCAAGAAGAAGACTACGACAACAAAGAAGAAGACTACATATTCAAAGAAGAAGACAAGCACCAAGAAAAAGTAATATAATTGAACTTTCGCAAGTTCAGAAGTTAATGGAATTAAAGAAGTTAGCACTCCCTTCGGTCGTTTTGGAATTTAACGGACAATAGCTTTATAGCTTAAACTATATGGGCATTGTCCATTAAATTCACGAGCAAAGCGAGTTATCTTCCAATAACTTCCAATAACTTCTTTCGCTTGCGAAACTTGAATAATATAATATAAATGGCAAAGTAATATATATTAAATGGCCAAATAATATAATATAAATGGGCAAGTAATATATATTACTTTTTTTCTTTTTCAAAAGAAAAATGTTATCTTTGCATTATTCGAGCACGATACTCCAAATTTCATCCATAACTATCGTATAGTGCACGACAAGGACAACAATAAGGTGATATAACGCAAAGCATGTAGGAATATGGCAAAATTAGTAAATAAATATCCTGTAGGAATTCAGACTTTCTCGAAGATTCGAGAGAATGGTTATCTCTATATAGATAAGACTCAATACATCGTAGATTTCAGGGAAAAGCAGATGTCTTATGTCTTTCTGAGTCGTCCGAGACGATTCGGTAAGTCGCTCTTTGCATCTACTCTTCAAGCCTATTTCGAGGGAAGAAAAGAACTTTTCGAGGGATTGGCCATAGCTGATTACGAGAAGGAATGGGTGAAGCATCCTGTGCTGCACTTCGACTTGAGCGGTGCCAAGCACGTTGATGCTGATGCCTTGAACAATTATCTTAATCTGCAACTTTTGCCCTACGAAAAGCTTTATGGTAAAGGAGAGGATGAACTCCGCCCTAATGAAAGACTGGATGGAATAGTAAAGCGAGCTTGCGAGCAGACGGGCAAGAAGGTGGTGGTCATCATAGATGAATATGATGCCCCTTTGCTGGATGTGGTGCACGAGAAGGATAATCTTAAACAGTTGCGCCTCATAATGCAGAACTTCTATAGTCCGCTGAAAAAGCTTGATCCATACCTTGAGTTTACCTTCATCACGGGCATCACCAAGTTCTCGCAGCTCAGCATCTTCAGCGAACTGAATAACCTCGACAACATCAGTATGTTCGACCAGTACTCAGCCATCTGTGGCATCAGCAAGGCGGAGCTTACCACGCAGATGAAACCTGATGTTGAGGCTTTGGGCGAAGCCCTTGGCATGACATACGAGGAATGTCTGGCAGAGTTGACAAGATTCTATGATGGCTATCATTTCAGCGAGAAATCAGAGGATGTCTTCAATCCGTTCAGCTTGGTAAAGGCTTTGAATGCACGCAAGATAGATCCTTACTGGTTTGGCTCTGGCACCCCTTCTTATCTTATCAAGGCGTTGCAGAAGTATCATGTCAACGTGATGGATATTGAGAAGAAGTCATGTGATGTGGACGACTTTGATGTTTCGCCAGAAATGATGACTTCTGCGCTTCCGCTGCTCTATCAGAGTGGTTACCTTACCATCAAGAAGTATAACCCTATGCTGCACCGCTATACACTGGAATATCCTAACAAGGAGGTTAAGATAGGCATGCTCAAGAGTCTTGCGCCCAACTATCTTTCGCCTATATCCCTTGACAACAACAGCCTTGTGGGTGATTTACTTGAAAAGCTTTATGAGGCAGATGTAGAGGGGGCGATGGTGCGCCTAAAGGCCTATCTCGCCAGCATTTCCAATCGCTTGAGCAACAAGAGCGAACGAGACTTCCAGACGGTGTTCTATCTTATCTTCAACCTGATGGGTGCCCACATGAGGGTAGAAGAGGATAGTGCGATAGGCAGGGCTGATGCCGTGGTGTATATGCCTGATGCCGTGTTTGTTTTCGAGTTGAAGTATGATGGTTCTGCCGAGGAAGCTATTAGGCAGATAGACGAAAAGGGATATCTTATTCCATATTCTGCCGACGGCAAGCGCCTGTTTAAAATTGGTGTAAATTACGATAGCAATCAGCGAACAATAGCTGATTGGATTATCAGGGAATAGCAGAGGTAAGAGGCTTAGATGGGTTGCTGTTTGTACACATTAATTAATAACGTGTAAACAATATAGAGAACATAATGTATCAGAAATTTATAATAAACCAGGATGGAGTGCTGAAGTTTGGCAATGTCTATCTGCACAGATATCTGCTTGACAAAGGCGAGCGATGTCCGTATGGTGGCGGACTATGGAAGATTGACGAGAAACGTGGAGCTATATTGCTTTATGGACGATCGTTCGACTTCGGATTGCCCGACTTTGACTTTCTGCGCAGCGTAGACTGGAGTTTCCTTGGAGGCAATGAGCATCCGTTGCTTTATCTGCCACATTGGCCCGACGAGACAGAAGTGGTGCCGGTGGTGGCTAATATGTATAAATAACTGAACTTTCGCATGTGTTCTAGAACGGGCTGAAGGCCCAAAAAGCTCCTAGCCCAGGGCATCGCCCTGGGTATAATGGCAATCAGCAAGTCGCCCTGCAAGGGCAAAAGCTTTGTATATTGCCCAGTATTTTAAAGCTTTTGCCCTTGCAGGGCGACAAGTTTGTGTCCGTAATTACCCAGGGCGATGCCCTGGGCTAGGAGCTTCAGCCCTTTCAGGGCGTGTAGAGCTTACTTGCGAAAACTTGAATAAATAAACAAAAACTTGAGTAAAAAAAGATGAACAACAACAATACAACAGATTTTGAGAAGCTCTTCCACGACGACCTTTACATGTATCTCCGTTCTACCGATATGGTAGACGAGCGTTTGCCTGAGGCACCCGACCTCGAAGAACTATGGCCGCAATTGGGACAGAGTTATGTGGCTGATGGAATACGCGAGTATAATACAGGATATCCGTCGGTAGCGCTTGGCTGGATAATGTTCTTGGGTATGGCGGTGGCTAAATACTGGGATGTGGAATGGGACACCTACTCAAAGGTGCCCGACCTGTATCTATACTTGCGCGACCGCATCGACTTTGACCATATGGACGACTATATTCTTGACGATGTGTTGTGTCTTGACGCCGAGACACGTGTCAAGGTTAACGATGTTGTGGCCGAATCGGCTTCGCGCACATATAGCAAGATTTGCCATTTGCACCTGGAAGAAGGCACAGCCAATGCCTATCGTGCCTTTGTTGCCGCCCTTCATCAGTTGTATCTTATGGGTATTGCTGTGGAGCTGAAGGCGTTGGGCTATCACATGACGAAGATGTAGGTAGTAGAAAAATCGAAATATTAACCCTTAAAACCTAATATAATATGATGGAATATATCATGCAACATTGGTGGATACTATGGGCTGTAGTGGCAATGGTCTGCCTAATTATGGAGATGTCGTCGGGCGACTTTTACATCACATGCTTCGGCATTGGTGCATTGGTAGCGTTGGTTGTGTCGATATTTGCCGTGCCTCTGTGGGTGCAGATAATAGTGTTTGCCGTATTCAGCGTGCTGTCCATATTCTTTTTGCGTCCGCATCTTGTGGCGCTGATACATCGTGGAGGCCACGAACGCCTTAGCAATGCACAGGCTATCATAGGTAGAATAGGCGAGGTGTCGGAGACGGTCAGGGCAGGAGGCTATGGCCGTGTAAAGCTTGATGGCGACGACTGGAAGGCACAAACCGACTGGGCAGATGATTTGCCCGTAGGCGCAAAGGTACGCATCATTGGCATGGACAGCATCATTGTGAAGGTGGAACCCGTGGACTGTCAGCACAAATCGTAATCTGAACAACACACAACATTAACCCTTTAAACTTTAATCATTATGGAAATTATGTCAGTATTTCTTATTGCACTTGTAGTGCTTGCCATCGTTTTCGTTAAGATGGCGGTGGTTATCATTCCACAGAGTGAGACAAAGATTGTAGAGCGCCTCGGCAAGTATTATGCCACGCTTAGCCCTGGTATAAACATCATCATTCCGTTTATAGACCGTGCCAAGACCATCGTTACAATGAATCGCGGACGTTATGCCTACTCTACAACGATTGACTTGCGCGAACAGGTGTACGACTTTGACAAGCAAAACGTTATTACAAAGGATAACATCCAGATGCAGATAAATGCCTTGCTCTACTTCCAGATTGTAGACCCGTTCAAGGCTGTTTACGAAATCAACAATCTGCCTAATGCTATAGAGAAGCTTACACAGACCACTCTGCGTAACATCATCGGCGAGATGGAGCTTGACCAGACCCTTACCTCGCGCGACACTATCAACACCAAGCTGCGTGCTGTGCTCGACGACGCTACCAACAAATGGGGCATCAAGGTAAACCGTGTTGAGCTTCAGGATATTATTCCACCGTCGAGCGTGCTTCAGGCTATGGAGAAGCAGATGCAGGCAGAGCGCAACAAGCGTGCCACTATTCTAACAAGCGAGGGACAAAAGCAGGCAGAGATTCTTAAGTCGGAGGGCGAGAAGACTTCTACAATCAACCGTGCCGAGGCTGCCAAGCAGCAAGAGATTCTGCATGCCGAAGGTGAGGCTCAGGCTCGCATACGCAAGGCAGAAGCTGAAGCTATAGCCATCGAGAAGATAACGGAGGCTGTGGGCAAGAGCACCAATCCCGCCAACTATCTGCTTGCACAGAAGTATATTCAGATGATGCAGCAACTTGCCGAGGGCGATAAGACTAAGACCGTATTCCTGCCATTTGAGGCTACAAATATGCTGGGCAGCTTGGGAGGAATAAAGGAGCTGTTTAAGGAGGAGAAGTAAAAGCTCCACCCCTGACTCCTACCCGTATGGGGAGGGCTAACACCTTATTTTTTATTATATTACACCCAAAAAGGTGTTGCATTCATAGGAATGCAACACCTTTTTGGGTAGGAATGCAACACCTTTTTTGGTAGGAATGCAACACCTTTTTTGGTAGGAATGCAACACATCAATACCAAATTTTATCTATATCTTTGCAGAAGATAAGCTGCATCTCAGCAGAATTTTTAAACGCAAAGAATATGATACCTTACCAACTAACTATTCTCACTTCCGGGCACGATGTATTATTAGTCATTGGTATAATTGTAGTGCTCTATTCGGCATCTATAATATTTATGATGATATACGACTACCGTTTTTATCTTGCCAATAAATGTGGAAAGAAATATAGTTTTGCCGACTTTCTTAAACGCGAACAGTTTTATATATACATCCTATTATTCTTCTTGCTTACAATAGTAGGCGAGGTGTGGATGTATAGCTTGAATTAAGGTTAATTATAAACAAAATAAATCATGGAGAAAAGTAAAAGTCTGCTATGGAGGACGCTCCTCGTCCTCTTTATCGCTTTCCTCTGGGGGGGCGAATTGAGTGCTTATGCTGCTAAGAAGGCATGGGCAACGTATGACAAATCAGTCAAGTCTCTCACCTTTTATTATGGAGAGAAAAATAGCCTAAGTGAAACCAATGCCATTCATGAGTTTTGGCTGAATGAAGGAGCAAATTATCCTGAATGGACAAGTCCTTATAGCAAATCAACAGTAAAAGTAGTATTTGACCCTTCTTTTGCAGATGCACGCCCTACAACTTGCTTTAGTTGGTTTAACTATATGGAAAATTTGACTTCCATAGAAGGATTGGAATATTTAAATACGTCCGAAGTAACAAACATGGAAAGTATGTTTGCATTTTGCAAGAGACTTCAATCTTTGGACTTATCACACTTCGACACTTCCAATGTAACAAACATGAACTCTATGTTCGATGCTTGTTATGATCTTAAGTCCTTGAACTTAGCAAGCTTCAATACTTCCAAAGTGGAGGATATGTCGTTCATGTTTAATCTGTGTTGGGATCTCCAGGATATTTATGTGAGTGAACAGTTTGTGGTTCCTCAAAAAAACGATTATACACAATCAATGTTTAATCAGTGTGGAAAACTTCCAAATTATGACGAACATGAAACCGACTATCGCCGTGCATATTATGGCACAAAAGATTCCAAAGGCGGATATTTAAAAAATGTAGCAGACTACTACCATCCAATAGTGGCTTATGCAGATGGTACCCTTACGTTCCATTGTAGCTTAAAAACATCATTGGAAAAGGATGAGTATTACCTGAATGAAGACGGAAAAGACCCTGGATGGATTACCGACAATTCAGATATATCAACGAACAAAAAAAAGATTACCAAAGTAGTTTTTGACAAATCTTTTTCCTTTGCGCGCCCTATATCTTGCTATCATTGGTTCTACTCTTGTTCCAACTTGGAGAATATCGTAGGAATGGAATATTTAAATACGTCCAAAGTAACAAACATGGAGGGCATGTTTTACAACTGCTCAAACCTCAAGTCCCTGAACGTTTCGAATCTCAGCACCTCTAATGTCGCGAATATGAGTTCTATGTTTGAAGGATGCAGCAATCTTGTCAGTTTATATCTGGAAAACTTCAATCTGGGAAATGTCAAGTGGGTTGACAACATGTTTAAGGATTGCTCCAACTTGACGACCATTTATGCAAAAAAGAATTTCTTATTAGGCAACAATGTACAGAGCGGTGATAATATGTTCACTGGTTGTACAAAACTTGTGGGTGATATTGTTTATGATGAGAATAAAGTGGACAAGACCTATGCAAAATTTGAAGGTGGATATCTTAGTGACAGGCTTTATACCCGTCCTTGGGTAAAATATGCTGACGGCACACTCACGTTCCAGTATGGCTACAAGAAGACGCTGGATGCCAAGATGAATGAATATAAATTGGAAATAACTAGTTATTGGCAATCTCATAGTTCTGAAGTAACGAGAGTTGTGTTCGACAAATCTTTTGCCAGTGCTCGTCCGACTAATTGCGTAGAATGGTTTAGAAATTTCACGAAGTTAACAACAATAGATGGCATTGAAAACTTGAACACTTCGAATACAGAATCCATGCGCGCTATGTTCTATGGATGCTCACAACTCACCTCTTTAGATTTGTCCGCATTTGACACACAGAACGTAAATGTCATGAATTACATGTTCTATGGATGCTCCAATCTCACAACAATTTATGCAAGTGATAAGTTTATTGTGCAAGAAGGAACCACAGGAGTTAACATGTTCGTTGGATGCCCTAAGCTTCAAGGTGACATTATCTTTGAGACTACTAAAACCGATATTGCCTATGCAAAATTAGATGGTGGATATTTCAAAGATAAAAACTTGGAAGGTCGCATTTGGTGGAAGTTTGCTGATGGCACGCTTACTATCTATTGTGGCTATAAGAAGACATTAAGAGAGGGAGAGGCTATTATGAAGGTGAGCAGAGGTTACCCTAATTGGTGTGAAAAAAGTAATGATGTGACAAAAATTGTGTTTGGCAAGTCGTTTGCCCAAGCTCGTCCTACTTCATGTTATAATTGGTTCTATTGGTTTTCTAATTTAGCAACAATTGAAGGAATCGAAAATTTCAACACTTCGAATGTGAAGACAATGGCATTTATGTTCGAGCATTGCTCCAGTCTCAAATCTTTGGATTTGTCAAGCTTCGACACTCGTAATGTAAGCAACATGAAATATATGTTCAATGAGTGCTGGGGGCTCACCTCTTTGGATTTGTCCAACTTCGACACTCGGAATGTGACAGAAATGAGCAGAATGTTCTACGAATGTAGAAACTTGACAACAATTTATGCAAGTGATAAATTTGTCGTGAAAGAAGGAGCTAACGGAGGAGATATGTTTCTCAGCTGTCCAAATATTATAGGTGAAATACCTTACAATGGAACAATAGATGCTACCTACGCAAAAGTTGAAGGTGGATATTTCACAGACAAGGTTTATACTCGTCCGTGGGTGAAATATACCGATGGCACACTCTCTTTCAAATATGGATACAAGAAGACACCAGGCAAGAATGAATATCTGATGAATGAGGGAAACAATGCGCCACAATGGTATACAGACCATATTGCTTCCGATGGAACCAATAGTGAGATTACGAAGGTGGTATTCGACAAGATGTTTTCTGTAACCCGCCCTACATCTTGCTATAAATGGTTTTATGGTCTTAACCGTCTTGACAACATTGAGGGCATAGAGAATCTGAACACCTCGGAGGTTACGAATATGAGTGGCATGTTCGGTCTTTGCGAATCGCTTACTTCCTTAGAGTTGGCTCATTTTGACACCCAGAAGGTTGCGGATATGTCGTATATGTTTAGTGGTGATGAAAAACTACAGACAATTTATGTTAGTGATCAATTTGTCTTGCAGAACGGTATTAAGAGCCTACAGATGTTCTACGGATGCAAGAGTCTGAAGGGTGATATTGCTTATGACGCAAACTATGTCGATAAAACTTATGCCAAGTCAATAGGTGGTTATTTTATCGACCGTCTCAACGTGCCTCGTCCTTGGGTGAAGTATGCCAATGGCACACTTACTTTCCAATATGGTGTGCATAAGGTATTGGAAAAGGAAGAATACCTTTTGAACGAGGAACGAAACTTTCCAGAATGGTGTCCAGAATATGATGAGAATTATAGCATCACCAAGGTGGTATTTGACAAGTCCTTCGCACAAGTTCGACCTACCACTTGTTTCGGTTGGTTTGCAAATTTGGTCAAATTGAAGACTATAGAGGGTTTCGAAAACTTGAATACTTCGAAAGTAACGAGTATGTTGAGTATGTTTTTCAATTGCCAAGCTTTGGCATCCTTAGATTTGTCTCATTTCGACACAAAGAATGTTGAGGATATGAGACAATTATTCTATAAATGCTCTTCTCTTACAAGTTTAGATTTATCAAACTTTGATACATCAAAGGCAGAAAAAATGGAAGCCTTGTTCTTAGAGTGTACAGCACTTCAGTCTATATATGTGGGAGAAAAATTCAATACAGACAAGGTGTCAATCTATGACGAAGTTTTTGTAAATTGCCCAGCTATCATCTATAGTGCACCAAATCAATATGAGGCGACAAAGACAAGCAAGGTGTTTGAGGGTCGTACCGTGAAGCCATACGTCAGCATCAACAAGACGCCGGAATATGGCACGCTTTGTGTGCCAGTGGGAAGTAGCCTCGTAGCAGGCAGCTTCACAGGTTTCGACAAGCTCTATCTGGTGACGAATGCAGATAAGAACAAGGGTACGATTACCTTGACTGAGGCGAAGAGCATTGAGCCAGGAGTGCCTTACGTATATCATCGCTATCTCGAAGGCGTGGACTTCGAAGGCAAGAATGATATGAGCGTCATCACATTCGATGTGGATGCTTCATCTTCAGTTACTGCTCCTAAGAACGAGGGAAGCCTCTTGAAGGGTACCTTCGAAAGCATGGTGGCTAAGGGTGGTAGCTATATCCTCCAGACCGATGGCAACTTCCATCTAGTAGCGGCAGACAATACGACCTTGAAGGTGGGTGCTTACCGTGCTTATCTCGACCTCAGCTCTACTGAAATTGGTGGAGGTGATGAAGGATTCGGCGACGCCAAGGCTTACAGCATGGTATTCGAGGATGGTGAGGCTACAGGCATTGACCGCATCAACGGCGATGGCTCTAATAAGGGCATTTACGACCAAGCCGACTTGCAGCCTAAGGTTTACTTCGACTTGATGGGTCGCAAGGTGGCTGCTCCTCAGAATGGCGAGATCTACATAGTGAATGGCAAGAAAGTAGTGTATAACAAATAAAAAGATAGAAAATTATGAAGAAATATATCAAGCCAACAATGATATTGTTGGAAATAGAGAGTGAGGGCATGATGGCAGGTTCTCCTGGAATTAGCAAAGATCCTGCCACTGGTCCAGCCTGTGCCAAGGAGTATTCTGGCAGCTTTGTCTGGGACGATGATGACTATTCCTCAGAGAGCACCGACTCGAATCCTAACGCTTTCGATGAATAGTAACTCGCGCCTACAATATATATAATGTATATAGGTGCTTGAAACGCAAAACCGCCGCATACCCGAATAGTCAGGATATGCGGCGGTTGTCTTTTGTATGGCATTCCTCGCAATGTCGCTGTCGGCAATGAACTCGAAATATGCCTTATTCAAAGCTTATTTGTTGGCATCTCCTTTCCACAACCCATGGAGGTTGCAATACTCGCGAGCCGATACCTCTTTGGCATCTGTTAGGAAGATTGCCTCTGGCTTCTCGCCTGGCTTTAGCTCATGGCGAAGTACATCGGTAGGAGTGAGCAACTCTATCCATTGGATATAATGCTCTGGGAGCATCGGATGCTCTACGCTTCCCACCTTTACACGATAGCCGCCCTCGATAGGTTCTATCACTGGCACATGCTTCTCCTTTGCCGCATCTGTGGTGTTCTCCTTCATCAGTTTCATGGGCTGACCGCAGCAACTTAGCACGGCTCCGGGATTCACAACCTCTACCACATTGCCACAAACCGTGCAACGGTAGATTTCTCTTGTCTTAGTCATAATCGTTCCTCCGAAAAATTAGAAAATTAAATTATGTCTTTATTCTTTAACGATTATAAAGATACTCATTTTCTGTGGGTTACACAAGCTTTAGAGCCTTTTTTATTCAAAAATTAAGTAAAATTATGCTTGTGGATATTCACTGGCGAAACTTTAGTAACCGAAGGTTTTCGTTAAGCCAGATGAGCAGAGCTAAGTTTACTTAAGCTTTGCCATGGCAAGAAAATGTGTCTGGAGTCAAAATTTGCTCCATGACCCGAAAATAATCCTTCCAAAGGAGTGAGATTCTCAGATTTAATTTGTATTTTTGCCATGTCTATCGTCAGATTCTCTTGTTTGTTTTGCAACACTAAGATAAGTGAAAAACTTCTGACATGGCAAAAAATAATTTTTATACTATTATGAACATTTGTATTTTTGTTGGTGCACGTCCCAACTTTATAAAGGTGGCTCCCATTCTTCGTGCAATGGATGCAGCTGGAGTAGACCACAGCCTTGTGTATGCAGGACGCGAAGACGACCCTACACTTGAGGCATCATTGTTTGACGACTTGCAGATGTCGCGCCCTGATGTCTATCTTGGCGTAGACTGCGAGAACCTTAATGAGCTTACAGGACAGGTGATGTCGGCATTCGAGCGCTATTTGCAAGAGAATAAGACAGATACCGTAATTGTAGTAGACGACCTTGCGTCTACAATGGCTGCGGCTATCGTAACCAAGAAGCAGGGCATACGTTTGGCTCATCTTGTGGCTGGCACACGCTCGTTTGATATCAACATGCCTAAGGAGATAAACCGACTCGTGATAGACGGTCTGTCTGACCTTCTGTTTACAGCAGGTATAGGTGGCAGCAGCGCCGCAACTCGTGAGGGGGCAGAATCGTCAAAGATATATCAGGTGGGCAACATACTGATGGACACATTGCGCTTTAATCATCAGCGCTTTGTTCGTCCTGCCGTTATGGACGAGTTGCAGTTGACCGAGAACAACTATATCGTTTTCACCCTAAACCGTAAGGCTCTTATTGCCAAAACCGACGAGTTGCGCTCGCTATTGCTAAGCATGATGTCGCATGCTGGCGATATTCCGGTTGTGGCACCGCTACGCAAGTTGGCTGCCGATGCTGTTAAGAGGGTAATAGATTCAAATCCGTTGCTCTTCAAAGGTCTTCATATCGTTAGTCCGCTTGGCTATCTTGAGTTTGGTTGGCTTACGGCACACGCTCTTGGTGTTATTACCGACTCGGGCAATGTGGCCGAGGAGGCAACATTCAACACCGTACCTTGCATCACCCTCAACAGCTACACCGAGCATATAGAGACAGTAAAGACAGGCTCGAATGTGCTTGTAGGCGAAGACCCTATAAAATTGGGCGAGGAGATGACACGAATGGTTAACCATGAATGGAAACATTGTGGAATACCAGAGCGTTGGGACGGTAGGTCGGCAGAGCGCATCGTACAAACTCTGATAGAGTAGGAGAAGTTAACTCCTAAACTCCTTTCGCTTGCGAAACTTAAATAAACAAAAAATTTTTTGCTTATGAACAACAAATCCATTTTGTGCTCTGCGCTTATAGCATTGAGCATCGTTGTCCTTGGTTTCTGTATCAAGGGCGGTATAGACAATTTTGCCAATAAAGACCGCAAGGTTGCCGTTAAGGGACTGGCAGAGAAAGAGGTGGATGCCGATAAGGTGACGTGGCCTATCGTGTCAAAGGAGATAGGCAACGAGCTGCCCGATCTCTACACACGTCTTGGCAATACACAGGCAAAAATAAAGAAGTTTCTTATAAGCAACGGCATTAAGGCCGACGAGATTAGCGTCAATGCGCCTAAGGTTATCGACCAGAATGCCGACCAATACAGCGACAACCGCCGTGTTTACCGTTACAACATTACGTCGGTCATTACCGTTACGTCAAACAACGTGAAGCTTGTGCGCTCTATCATAGCGCGCCAAGGCGAGTTGCTTAAGGAGGGTATTGCCATTGTAGACGGTGGTTGGGACAATCCTATTAAGTACGAGTATGTGTCGTTCAGCGACATGAAACCCAAGATGATGGAGGAGGCAATAGCCAATGCCGAGAAGACAGCAGAGCAGTTTGCCGAGAACTCTAAGAGCAAACTCAATAAGATTGTGTCGGCAGACCAAGGACAGTTCTCTATAGAGGACCGCGACCAGAACACTCCATACATCAAGAAGGTGAGAGTGGTTACAACGATTGTTTACTCGCTTAAGGATTAAAGTATAATTAGCCCCTCTTATTGAGGGGTGTTTCCAACACGTATGAAAACACAACATAGAGACAATTACGAGTTCCTTACACAGGCGCCAGTGTCGCGTGTCATCCTCACGATGGCAGTACCGACGATTGTCTCTATGCTTGTTACGTGTTTGTACACTATTGTCGATACCTATTTTGTAGGCCAGCTCAACACACAGTCTACGGCAGCAGTAGGTATCGTCTTTTCTTTGATGTGCCTTATTCAGGCGATAGGCTCCTTCTTTGGTCATGGCAGCGGTAGCTACATGTCGCGCGAACTTGGAGCTCGTCGCATCGATAATGCTGCGTCTATGGCTGCAACAGGCTTTGTTTATGCTATTGTTACGGGCGTGGCTATTGCCGCAGTAGGATTGATATCGCTCCAAACATTGTCTCTGTGGCTTGGCAGTACGGCCACGGTGTTGCCTTATACCGAGCAATATATGGCAATCATCTTGATTGGAACACCTTTTCAGATAGCCTCCTTCACACTCAACAGTCAGCTGCGCATGCAAGGCAACACACGCCATGCCATGTGGGGTATTGTGAGTGGAGCTGTGCTTAATGTGCTGCTCGATCCCTTGTTGATATTCGGTTGCTCGTTAGGGCTTCGTGGCGCAGCCCTTGCCACTGTTATAGGTCAGGCTGTAAGTTTCCTTATATTATATATAATGTGTAACCGTCGTGGTGCAACGTGTGTAGGCATCCATCTAACGAAGTTCTCTCTGCGTTGGCATTATGCGCGCGAGATAATCTATGGCGGTTCACCTTCACTCTCGCGCCAAGGCTTGGCAAGTATCTCTGTTGTGCTGCTCAATCTGGCAGCGGCAAGCTATGGCGATGCTGCAGTTGCCGCAATGTCGATAGTAAGTCGTGTCACCATGTTTGTAATGTCGGTGATAGTGGGATTTGGACAAGGATTCCAGCCATTCTGCGGCTATTGCTATGGAGCCGGACTATATGCACGGCTGCGTCAAGGCTATTGGTTTACGGTAAAGACAGGCTTTGTGTTTCTTGCCATCTTTGCTGCTGTAGTGTATTGTTTTGCTGAACAAACTGTAGCTTTGTTTCGCGACGATGCAATAGTTATAGCTGTAGGAAGTACAGCCTTGCGTTGGCATTTGGTGGCTTATCCGCTCAACGCTTACATTATGACATCCAACATGATGTTGCAGACAACGCGCCGACCCTTGCGTGCCAATTTACTTGCATCAGCCCGCCGCGGACTTGTGTTTATTCCTTTCATCCTTCTATTGCCTCATCTGTTTGGTTTAATGGGAGTTGCGATGTGTCAGGCAGTATGTGATGTGGTGACGTTTTTGCTGGCAATACCTATTATGCGACTTACTTTTAAAGAATTGGTTTAAATGTTGTATATTGTTGCATTTATGGTAAAATAATTTTAAAATCGTAAGAAAACCGACTCTATTTGTTGCTATTTTCAAGAAAAATCGCTATATTTGCATTGTTTTTCAACAACAACTAAAGGATGGAGTCTCACATCCCCAAATGGTAATCTTAAAATGACAGGCGCGAGACACCGGTCAGAATAGGAGGGTATTATGATGAGAGAAGTAAAAAGAGCTTATGACCTTGAGTCGTTCGAGCTCGACAACATCTACAACGAGGAGGAAGAGCATTACACCCGTGTAGAATCATCCATTTGGTACAATTAATTAGGTTGCGGTTTGTCAACAAAGATAGCAACCACATTTAAAAGCAAGTCCCCGGAGAGAACGAGTGGCACACCCATGTATGCACTCGCCCTCTTGGGGGATTTCTTTTTTTATGTTCTTTCGATATTTGTTTGATACAAAACTGTACTGCTGTGATTATTTAGACAAGAGAACCTTACTGAATACCTCATACGACCGTAGCTTGTCGTCGTCTGCCGATTGTTGCACCACGACCATATAATCGTTGTCTGCATTTGTCGTCATCATGTTCTTAATCTTGCTTGCCAGCGTTTCTGCCGTCTCCACATCTATGCAAGCAAAGAAATGCGAGAAGTTAAAGACAACGAGTGCGCTGTCTTTGCTTGCCAATAGCCCAGCAGCATCGTCAATGGAAGCCAGAAATAGCCAAGAGATGTTGCTGTCCTTGTCTGTTTGTCGCATTTCCTCTTCTGCCTTTATCCTCATAGCTTCCGACACGTCAATACCAATATACTCGAGGCTTAAGGGTGTTACGCAGTCTTTGTTTTCTCTTAGGCTTTCAACTAAAGCCACACCGCATGTAGCTGGTCCGCATCCTATGTCAACCATCTTGATGCGTCCGTTATGCTTAATAGCCCCATCCATTATTTCCTTCATACGCTCGATGTACATCCTCTTTGCGTTCTCCAGATATTGTGGCATAAGATAATGGCAGTAAATATCCACTTGGTGGGCAGCCGTAAGTGCAATCGACTGTTGCTCCATCTTGCTGTACACCATCATTCCATGCGCGAAGTCAGACCTTCCATAGTTGATAAACACAAGGTTGGCGTCGCGGTTGTTGCCGTACATCATGTCGTTGTCAACATCTTGGTCGTTTACGGCAGGAATATTGAATTTGCCCTTGCAATACAGCTCTACGGGAACATCTATGTACGAGGCTTTGCTCTTGGCATATTCCAGCAGCTTGTAGAATGTGTAGTTCTCGCGCAGAATGTCCGCATTGCCTACCATCAGCAGATGCAGACGGGCTCGTGTCATAGCCACATTCAGCTTGCGGTCAATCACCATTCCGTCCTCCTCGAAAACATTGTTTGTCAGGAAGTTTAGCTGGTTGGGTTGCTGAACCGTAAAGCCATAAATAATGTAGTCGCGCTGACTGCCTTGGTATCGTTCCACTGTGTCGATAGTTATGTTGTGTAGAGGAGCAATGCCCGAACGGTCGATAGCGTTGCGCACGGTAGCTATCTGGTTGCGATAAGGCACAATAACGCCCACCGTCTGACTCTCGTCAAACGACTCTTTAGTAAGGTGGTATATTTCTACCACCGTTGCCGCAATCATCTCTGCCTCTATACAGTTGGTTTTTACCGATGCAGATGTTCTTGGTCTTTGTGCCGCCACAAAAGCCATACGTCGCATACTCAGCAGTTGCACAATGCCGTTGTCGCTGCACGATGTGCTACAAGGCAGCGTCTGATGCTGCAAAGGCACCACTTCGAGGCGGTTGCCGTAGAAGGCATAGTTGGCAAATTCGGCTATTGTCTGGTGCATGCGTCCCTGTCTGGTTAGCATGTATACGTATCTTGGATCGTAGCCATTATCGGTTTTAAATCCAAACAACAAGCGTTCGAATAGCGACAGGCGGCAGTCTACAAGTCCGATGTCGCGCAGCATAGGTTCGTCCACATGCGATTCCTCGGCCGTCTGTTGCACAACGGCAGGCAGCTGCTTGTGGTCACCAATAAGCACAAATCTGTCTATGGCATCGCGTTCGCCCGATGTGGCGCTAAGCAAGGCTATGAGATGAGGCTCAAGTATTTGCGACGACTCGTCTATTATAGCCAAGTCGAAGTGCTTAATCTTAAACAGGTGTATGTTGGCGTTCATGGCGGCTGTTGTCGCACAAAACACGCGCATATTGCTTATCACTTCTTTCACCTCGCGTGCTGTGCCGCATTTAGCCACACGGTTGACCAAGAGATGGTTGTGGTAAGCCTCGTCACAATTTAATTCCGATCCGATGCGTAGGAAGTCAATGTCGCTTTCCACAAGTTTCGAGCAAATCTCGTCTACCGCCCTGTTGGTGTACGACAGCAGAATAACGTTAGAGTGTGGGTCGGTCAGTTCCTCCTTCAGGATGTTAAGCAGACCGAATGATGTCTTGCCAGTACCCGGAGGTCCGATTACCAGAAACAAGTCGCGCGATTGTTTAGCCCTTTCCACCAACGTGTTGAATCGTCCATAATCGCCACGTATGTGCACGTGCTCGTCTATTGTTGGTTTGCGTTGGCACAGTATCAGGTTGCGACGCTCCTTTGATGCCGACAGAAAGCTGTGCAATCCACTATACAGAGCCCTTGCCGACGACTCAAACATGTCGTGCTCTATAGCCCAAAATGTGCCTTTTGGCACATCAAACACCTGCTTGTCGGTTTGCGAGTTGCGCAGCACAACCTCCACTCCCGTTGTCGTTATCTCCTTTATAGACGCGCGGTTCACCATCTGGGCGCAGGCATTGGGCACAGCATCCTCCTTGTAGGGATAAAGAATAACGATGTCGCCTTTGCGAAAGTTGGACGTGTCAGCCGACTGTTCTTCGGCAAATTTCAACTTAAGGCTTTCCACCATTCCGTCGTGGCTCTCTCCAAACTGCTCAATTGTCAGTTCCTCGTAAATGTTGCCCGCCGCCCTTTTGTCCTCAATAGTGTCCAGCCATATTGCTGCAAATCCGCTGTCGTCCTTGGTCTTGTTACCTACTTTCGACAACAGGTGCTCGCGTTCTACAAACTGCATCATTCTGAAGTAGTAGGCACGTTCCAGGTCTGTAGCGTTGTGTATTGGTTTAAGCAGTCGCTCCAGTTCGGGGCGAGTCCATTCCTCCCACAGTCTGCCCTCCACACCCTTGCGGTTCAGCATTTCGGGAGTAAGTTTCTCCAGCACCTTTATGCCATTGTCGCCTTGTGTAAGGTCGCACCATGTAAGCAGGTTGCGCATGCGTATGGCGCGTAGCGTCAGTTCTGGCAGATTGGCAATCGACACCAGTCCCTCGCTGTATTTAGAGTATAGCAGCATAAAGTGGCGCAGTTCGTCAGAGTGTTTCCTGAACTCGTAATTGAACAGCGCGCGATACATAGACAGCTGCACTAGGTGTTTCTCTTGCGGAACCGGTCGGTTAGGGTTGTATTCGGGCGATGTATAGGGCACAAACTCGCCCTTGCCCGACTTCTGTTCTATTATTGTAGTGCGTCCGTCCTTCTCGTGCAAAAGGTCCAGACGTCCCTGAATGCCCAGCACATCGCTAAAGAAGGTAGGCTCAAGCACCACCGCCTTAGGGTCGTAATCGTCTACCTCCTTAGGCAGGTCCGTACCAATAAGCTTCTGTATGTTGCGTTTTTGTGCGCGTGCGTCCTGGTAAAACTTCTGCACGGTAGGCTGGTCGTTCATGTCGTCGCACGATGTAAGGCTGATGGTGTTGGTCTTGAAAAACTCCATAATGCCTTTGCCAAACGACACGTCGCGGTTGTGCACGGTGTCGTCAAGAAAGCGTCCGGCAAGATTACCCAGATGTATGTGTACGGTGTTGGCTTGCGGTTTCAGTCGGTTCACCATGTTCACGTATGGCGACTCGGCGTACGTCTCAAAGCACGACGCAATGGTTGTGATGTCTATCAGGTAGTCGGGTTCGTATATTATCAGTTCGGGCATGCACACGTTGTCCTCCATGCGTATGCGCACAAGGTTCAGCTGCGCCCCTTCAGTCAGAATCTGTTTTAGGTAAGTCCAGTCGCCCTTGCCGTTATGTGTAAGGTATCTGTTCTGCTGTCCGTAGCAAATCTTAAGTTCCGACGCGTTCATCTCCTCCGTAGCATAGATGTACTCGTCGTCCCACGACACCACGATGCAGCGCAGCAGGTTGATATCAAACTTGCTCCAACGGCTTTTTCGGTCCTTCTTAGGCAAGTGTTTGGCAAGCGATGGCGGTATTGCCACATCGTAAATGCCAGCCACCAGCAAGGCTGTTGCCTTGATGTCATGCCGAAGCGACATCTTCAGTTCGTCGTTGCCTGTGTTGTGTATGCGTTCCAGTACCTTGCGCGTGTCGTGTATCAGTATGGCCTTCTCCGTCGCAATGTTGTGCTGCTTTACAAGATAGTCAAGCTTGGCAAACATTCCGATAAAGTTGATGCTGTTGTGTGCAATGGCTTGGTTCACCACACGCTTGAAGATGTCGCGCAGAATGGTGTATTTCTCGCGTATGGTGAAGTCGGCTGCACACACATCCTCCAGTTGGTCGAAGAATGACATGGCACAGTCGGCTGTATAGTCAATATTCTCGTTTTTATTATAATGTTCCATTTCAGTATGCAAAGGTAGTGCAAAGCCAAGACAAGTCAAAAAAATCATAAGTCCATTTTCCACATCTTATAATCTTTCTCCATAAATCTGCAATCGCAAATACAATAAAAGCCGTAACTTTGCACCCATGGAAAAGAAGATACTGCCCGTATTGGGAATGGCATGTGCCGGATGCAGCGCCAATGTAGAGCGCAAGCTTAAGGCCATGGACGGAATAAAAAGTGTGTCGGTGTCGTTGCCCGGACGCACTGCAATGGTAGAGTACGACGAGAAGATAGTAACACCAGCCGATATGAAGCGCGAGATTGATGCAGCCGGTTTCGAGCTGATAATCGACGAGGAGACACGTGTCGACACGCTTGAGAAAAACTCGTATCGCCTGTTGCTTCGCCGCACGGCATTGTCGTGGCTGTTTGCTTTGCTTACCATGTCGGTGTCGATGGGATGGGTGAGTGCAGGCTCGCCCGACGCCTCCAACCAGGTATTGCTCATCATCTGCATTGTAAATATGATTTATTGTGGACGCCAGTTCTACCTCAACGCTTGGCGTCTGCTTCTGCATCGCTCTGCCAATATGGACACGCTCGTGGCAATGTCCACATTAATGTCATTTGGCTTTAGCGTGTTCAATACCTTCTGGGGTTCCTCGTTCTGGGGCTCTCGTGGAATAGAGTGGCACACATATTACGACGCTTCGGTTATGATTGTAACCTTTGTGCTTACAGGCCGAAGCCTTGAGGAGCGTGCCAAGAAGTCAACAGCCTCTGCCATACGTTCGCTTATGGGCCTTGTTCCACGCATGGCCCACATCGTAAGTAATGGCGATGTGGTAGATGTTCCGCTTGCAGCCGTATCCGTAGGCGACGTGGTAGAGGTGCGCAAGGGCGAGAAGATTCCCGTCGATGGCACCTTGACAGAAGGCACAGGCTATGTAGACGAGTCGATGATATCTGGCGAACCATTGCCCGTAAGCAAGTCTACCGCAGCCCGTGTGCTTGCTGGAACAATAGTGAGCGAGGGCACATTGCGATTTCGTGCCGAACAAGTTGGCCAGCACACCATGCTTGCCAATATAATACGTATGGTGCAAGAGGCTCAGGGCTCCAAGGCTCCAGTTCAGCGGTTGGTCGACAAGGTGGCGTTGGTATTTGTTCCGTGCGTGTTGGCTGTGTCGGTGCTTACGTTCGTCTTGTGGCTATTGATTGGTGGCGAGTCCGTGTTGCCTCAGGCCCTGCTTTCTGCCATCTCAGTATTGGTAATAGCTTGTCCCTGTGCCATGGGTCTTGCTACGCCTACTGCCCTTATGGTTGGCATAGGCAAGGCGGCACAATGTGGCATACTTGTCAAGGACGCCACGGCTGTTGAGCAGATGTGCAAGGTAGATGCGCTTGTTATAGACAAGACGGGCACGCTCACAATACCTAATAAGGATGTGGATTTCAAGTCTGCCGAGAATATTGCACTTGAGGATCGCGAGCAACTAAAGCCTCATGCCGTTGAGGCCATATCCATGCTTAAGGCGCGTGGTATTGAGGTGTGGATGATGAGTGGCGACAAGGAGGAAGCTGCCGCTTATTGGGCTAAAAAGGTTGGCATAGACCATTGGAAAAGTTGCTGTATGCCTCAAGACAAGGAGGACATTGTACGTCATTTGCAACTTCAAGGCAAGACGGTGGCAATGGTGGGCGACGGCATTAACGACTCGCAGGCTCTTGCTCTTGCCGATGTCAGCATAGCTATGGCACGTGGCACCGATGTGGCCATGGATGTGGCTCAGGTTACGCTCATGGGCGACGATCTGCGCCGCATAGCCGATGCTTGTCGTCTGTCGCACAACACCGTAGCCATGATACGTCAGAATCTGTTCTGGGCATTTGTCTATAATATAATATGTATTCCTTTGGCGGCTGGTGCCTTGCGCTTGTTTGGTGTCGACTTCCAGATAACGCCAATGTGGGCAAGTGCGCTCATGGCCATGTCGAGCGTCAGCGTGGTTACCAATAGCCTAAGGCTGTCGAAGTCTTAAGAAGAATAAAAAGACGGGTGATTCCCTCATAAAATGTGAGTGGCAGAGTTGTGCCGATATTTTTTTAGTCACTATACCATTACGAACAAGATAAAAGTTGTATCTTTGTACAAACTTTAAACCATTAATTATAGAATATGAACTTTTTTAGAGCCTTGTTCGGTGGAAACAAATCCAAGAAAGAAGAGAAACCGAACGAAAGCAAGAATTTCGACGTGTTGAAATATGATGGTGTTCGAGCTCTCAAGCAGCATCAGTTCGATTATGCTGTGCAATGCTTTGTCCACGCATTGCAGCTGAAAAGCGACGATTTGGAATGTCGCGACTATCTGTCTCAAGCTTATATCGCTTTGGGCGACTTGTCTCAGGCATACGAGCAGTTGCAGCTCATAGCCGATGCACGTCCTGATAATGTAGCCGTATTGTTGCGCTTGGCCGACGTTGCCTATATGATGGAGAATTACACAGCTATGGCAGATGTTGCAGAGAAGGCTTTGCTTGTCGACGACAATAATGTGCAGATTTACTACTATTATGCCAAGGCTTGCCGTGGACTGGGCGACCTTACCAATGCCATTGCAATGTTGACCAAGGCATTAAAGCTTAAGGATGACTTTGACACAGCCCGCTTGTTGCGTGGAGAGGTATTGCTCGAGAATGGCGATACTGATGAGGCTGACGAGGATGCCGACATATTGCTTGCACGCATAGAGGGCAACGAAGACGTATGCTTGCTTAAGGCACGGGTGCTTAAGGCTAAGGGCGATGCTGCCAATGCCGAGAATATGTACAATAAGGTTTTAGAGGCCAATCCTTTCTGCATAGAGGCATTTGCCGAACGTGCTATAGTACGTCGCCAACAAGGCAATGAGGATGGAGCTAAGGACGACGAGGCTACTGCCGAAGAGATGAGGGCATCGGTACCACAAGCCGACGAAGGCATTGAGCAGAAGATTAAAGAAAAGATGCAACAAGCCGACCCGTATAAGGTGTTTAATAACGATTGATAAGCTAAACTTCAACTTTTATTGACATTTTATCGTAAATTATTTGCACGTAACAAAAAAATGTTATACATTTGCACACATCAAATAACAATATAAACAAATAGAATAAATAATCAACCAAGTTATGAATAAGTCATACGCATATATTTACCGATTTTACTTTTACTTTACAAGGAATTGTGAAGCGGTGAGTTGTGCATGATATTCAACTTAAGGTTAGAGAGTGTATAAAAAATATACGAGCCCCGCTTCACAGAATAGTGAAAGCGGGGCTTTTTGTTTTACAAGTAGCTTAGTCTACCGGTCAACTGATTAATATGAAAAGAATAGCTATACAGGGTTTTAAAGGCTCATTCCACGATATTGCCGCTCACCAATACTTCAGTGGCGAACAGATACAGCTGATATGCTGCGCTACCTTCGAGCAAGTGTACGAGAATATGCGACGCGACCCAACCGTTATTGGTATGACGGCAATAGAGAACACCATAGCTGGTAGTCTTCTTCACAACTACGAGCTTCTGCGCGAGTCGGGTGCAACAGTAGTGGGTGAGCACAAACTACATATTGAGCATTGCATCTGTTGCTTGCCAGACGACGATTGGTCTACTGTAACCGAGGTTCATTCACATCCAGTGGCTCTTGCACAGTGTAATGCTTTCCTATCCAATCATCCCGACATAAAGGCTGTTGAGGCTGAGGATACAGCTGGTTCGGCAGAATATATTGCCAAGTACAATTGCAAGGGATGGGCTGCTATATGCAACGCTTCTGCTGCAAAGATGTATGGACTTAAGATTCTGCAAGACCAGATACAGGACAATAAGCACAACTTTACGCGTTTTCTCGTAGTGTCAAATCCTAACAAGGCCGACTTCCTTCGTCCATTGGAGAAGGCTAATAAGGCAAGCATCGTCTTTCATGTTGCCCATGAGGAAGGATCGCTGTCAAAGGTACTCACTATTCTCTCGTTCTATGGCATCAACCTCACAAAGATACAGTCGTTGCCAGTTATCGGATGCGAGTGGGAATACCTGTTCTATGTAGACCTGACGTTCGACAACTTGACAAGATACCGACAGAGCATTGACGCGATAATACCGCTTACTCGCTCGCTTAAGATACTTGGAGAATACGAGGCGTGCTAAGCACGCTCAAAACTTACAATTCAAAACTCAAAACTTATGAAAATACAACCCGCCGACCGACTATCGTTGGTTCAAGAATATTACTTCTCACGCAAACTCAAGGAGGTTGCAAAGTTGAACGCTGAGGGTAAGGATATTATATCCCTTGCCATCGGTTCGCCAGATATGCCGCCATCGCAGCAGACAATAGACAAGCTATGTGAGGTGGCTTCAAAGCCTGAAGCTCATGGCTATCAGCCCACTATGGGTACACCCGAATTGCGTGAGGCTATGGCTGGTTTCTACAAGCGTTGGTACAATGTAGATGTAGACCCCAAGACAGAAGTGCAGCCGCTTATTGGCTCGAAGGAAGGTATATTGCATGTTACACTTGCCTTTGTCAATCCTGGCGAACAGGTGCTTGTGCCTAATCCAGGTTATCCCACATACACATCCTTGAGCAAGATACTTGGAGCCGAGATAGTGAACTACAACTTGCGTGAGGACAACGGATGGCAACCCGACTTTGACGAGCTTGAGAACATGGATCTGTCGCGTGTGCGCCTTATGTGGACCAATTATCCCAACATGCCAACCGGAGGCAATGCCCGCCGTGAGACATACGAGCGACTTGTGGCTTTTGCCAAGAAGCACAACATTGTGGTGGTTAACGACAATCCCTATTCGTTCATCCTTAACGACAAGCCAATGTCGCTGCTTCAAGTTCCGGGCGCAAAGGACTGTTGTATAGAGTTCAACTCAATGTCGAAGAGTCATAATATGCCAGGTTGGCGTGTAGGTATGTGCGTGTCCAATCCAACATTCATATCATGGATATTGAAGATAAAGAGCAATATCGACTCTGGCACATTCCGTGGTATACAGCTTGCAGCTGCCGAGGCATATAATACCAACACTCCCGAATGGCACCGCGAGGCTAACATCACCACATATCGTCGCCGCCGCGATATAGCTGAGCAGATAATGACAGAACTCGATTGCACCTTCGACCCTAATCAGGTGGGCATGTTCCTATGGGGCAAGATACCTGATAAGTATAAGGATTGCGAGGAGCTTACAGAGCGTGTGCTGCACGAGGCAAGGGTGTTTATCACACCTGGCTTTATTTTCGGTAGCAACGGACAACGCTACATCCGTATCAGTCTTTGCGCAAAGGACGAGAAGATACAGGAGGCATTGGAGAGAGTGAAATTAATGAATGACAATAAGTAAAAAATTATACGACTATGGATTTAGAATTACAGCCTTTAAACCTACCGAGTGACAATCCACGCCCATTCGTAATTGCCGGACCATGTTCGGCTGAAACTGAAGAGCAAGTTATTACAACTGCCAAGCAACTTAAGAAGCTTGGATGCCATATGTTTCGTGCTGGTATTTGGAAACCGCGTACCAAGCCGGGTGGTTTTGAAGGAAATGGCGAGGCTGCTTTGCCTTGGATGAAACTGGTTAAGGAAGAGACGGGTATGCTCACAGCTACTGAGGTGGCTACACCTGAGCATGTAGAACTCGCCTTGAAGTATGGCATCGATATACTTTGGATTGGTGCTCGTACTTCTGCCAATCCGTTTGCCATGCAGGCTCTTGCTGACAGCCTTAAGGGTGTAGACGTACCTGTATTTGTAAAGAACCCTGTAAACCCCGACCTTGAATTGTGGATTGGTGCCATGGAGCGTATCAACCAGGCGGGTATCAAGCGTATGGCTGCCATACATAGAGGTTTCTCAAGCTTCGACAAGAAAATATACCGCAACCTTCCTATGTGGCAGATTCCTATCGAGCTGCGCCGACGCATTCCAGAGTTGCCTATAATCTGCGACCCAAGTCATATAGGTGGACGTCGCGAACTTGTAGCTCCTCTTTGCCAACAGGCAATGGACCTAGGCTTTGATGGATTGATGGTGGAGAGCCATTGCTCGCCAGACAATGCATGGAGCGATGCCAAACAGCAGGTAACGCCAGATGTACTCGACTACATCTTAGGCCTGCTTGTTGTACGCGACGAGACTGTTACAACTGAGGGAATACACGAATTGCGCAAGCAGATTGACGAGCTTGACAACAATCTTATGGACCTTCTTGCCAAGCGTATGCGTGTGTGTCGCGAGATTGGACAGTATAAGAAGGAGCATAATATGACTATCCTACAGACTGGTCGATACAACGAGATTCTCGACAAGCGTGGTGCACAAGGCTCGCTTTGCGGTATGGACTCCGATTTTATTAAAGAGATATTCGAGCATATACACGAGGAGTCGGTAAGACAGCAGATGGAGATTATTAATCAGAAGTAATACGCTTCGCGAATTTTGAATTGTGAGTTTTGAATTTTGAATTATTCTCGGCTTCGCCTGCGATTTTGAATTTATGAGTTATGAATTCTCAATTCAGAAGTCGCTATTGGTGAGAAATTCAAAACTTAAAACTCACAATTCAAAATGCGCGAAGCGCACAATTCAAAACTCAAAACTCAAAACTCAAAATGAAAATACTTGTTCTTGGTGCCGGCAAGATGGGCAGCTTCTTTCTCGATGTTCTCAGTTTCGACCACGAGACTGCGGTATACGAGAAAGACCCTAAGCGAATGCGATTCACCTATAACTGTCAGCGTTTTACCACGCTCGACGAGATAAAGGAGTTTGAGCCGCAGCTCGTCATCAATGCCGTTACACTAAAATACACTATATCTGCCTTTAAGGAAGTGATGCCTGTGCTACCGCAAGACTGCATCATAAGCGACATATCATCGGTAAAGACCAACCTGAAGGAGTTTTACGAGCAGTCGGGACATCCTTATGTGTCTACACACCCTATGTTTGGACCTACGTTTGCCAACCTCGGACAACTGTCGGAGGAGAATGCAATCATAATAACCGAGGGCGACTATATGGGCCGCATATTCTTTAAGGACCTCTACTCCCGACTCGGTCTCAACATCTACGAGTACACATTCGAGGAGCACGACAAGACGGTGGCCTATTCGCTCAGTACACCTTTCGTAAGCACCTTTGTCTTCTCTGCTGTTATGAAGCATCAGGATGCGCCTGGTACTACCTTTAAGCGACATCTGCGTATAGCAAAAGGGGTGCTCAACGAGGACGACTATCTGCTTCAGGAGATTCTGTTCAACCCATACACCAGTGCACAGGTGGCTCAGATTCGCAACGAGCTTGGCGAGCTTATAGACATCATCGACAATAAGGACGCCAAGCGTATGAAGGCTTATCTTACTAAGATTCGCAACAATGTGAAGCAGGATATAGAGAATATCTAAGTAGTGCAGTTTTGTTTGTTAGACTTCACACAAGTCTAAGTTTTGGCATTACTTTTTTATATTCTATATCTTTATAAAGTTAAAGACAATATATTTAAAGTTTATATTCCGTGTCACCGAACGGCCGTTCCATGACACGGAATGGCCATTCTGTGACACGGAACGGAGATTTATATTATACTTCTACATACACAAAAGTGTAATTTTTCAGCTATACATCTCAGAAATACACTTTTGTGTCAAAGGCTTTTTTGTCATTTCCTTTACTTTTGCCCTCAGAAAAACATAAGTAAAGGGATTATGAACAAGAAACTTATTATAACAGCGTTGTGCCTTTCGGCTATGACTCCGATGATGGCGCAGAATATCACCGGTAAGGTGATGGATGCTAAGGGAGAACCTTTGGCGTTTGCCAATGTAGTATTATTGAATAGAACAGACTCGGCTTTCGTCAAGGGCGCTGTGAGTGGAGAGGATGGCAGCTTTGTCATCGACTCTTCCTGCAATGGCGGAATCATCAAGGTGACATCCGTAGGCTATAAGACTATCTGTAAGGATTGCACAGGCGAGAATGTGGGCATCATCAAGATGGAAGAAGACAGCAAGATGCTCGGCGAAGTGGTGGTGAAATCATCACGCCCTGTTACTGCCATCAAAGGCAATGCCTTGGTTACGACTGTAGCCAACTCCCAACTTTCTCATGCTGGCACAGCAAATGATGTGTTGCGCCAAGTGCCAATGGTCACAGGACGAGACGGTAATTTCGAGGTGTTTGGCAAGGGTACACCACTTATCTATATCAATGGGCGTGTCGTACAAGATAAAAACGAACTTGCACAACTTAACTCACAAGACATCAAGAACGTGGAAGTTATCACCAATCCAGGTGCAAAATATGATGCTTCCGTAAAGTCAGTCATCCGCATTCGCACCAAACCATCGCAAGGTGAAGGCTTTGGTGGAACACTTCGTGCCCAAAATGGTTACCGTCACTATTTTGTGAGTATGGAACAAGCAAACTTGAAATATCGCAAAGGAGGTTTGGAGGTATTCACCAATCTGAATTATTATGGTGGAAAATTCTATAGCTATGAATCCACGAACATGGAGACGCAAGGTTCCACCAATTGGCTTCAAGAAATAGAGAGCTTTAACCACATGAGAAACAACGAGTTCTTCGGTAAGTTTGGACTGTCTTGGATGCTCAACGAACACCATTCCATCTGTGCATACTACATAAATGGAGCTGGTTTACAAAAACCGGCATCCGATTATACTTCCACTTCGTTTGCCAATGGGAATTTGGAAGATGTGGTTTCCTCTGCTGTACGCAAGAGAACACATTCTGTGCCAAAGCACCATGCCAACATCTATTATAACGGAGAAGTTGGCAAACTTGGCATTGACTTCAACATGGACTATATGTGGAGAAAGAAACGTGAAACTTCCAATCAGTCGGAAATAAACATAAACCATGAGGAAAACTTGGTTGCCTCCACGAGCATCGGACATTCACGTATGTTTGCCGAAAAACTGGTATTGAGTTATCCTCTTTGGAAAGGACAGCTTGAAGTAGGCAACGAATATACCGCCTCTCAGATGTTGAATGATTTCAACATCAATATGGCTACTATCGGAAATAGCAACACCAAGAGCGATGAGAAGAACATGGCAGGATTCGTTACCGTCAGTCAGCTATTCGGGAAAATCGCCGTAGAGGCAGGACTTCGTTACGAGCATGTCAACTTCAAATACACGGAAAATGGTCAATTAAAGGAAGATCAAAGCAAAACTTACAACAATGTATTCCCTTCTCTGTCAATTTCCACACAGATTGGAAAGACTCAATTGGCATTGAACTACACCAGCAAGATGCAACGTCCATCGTATGATGACCTTGACGGAACCATCAACTATATCAATCGCCTAACCTTAGGAAGTGGTAATCCTTACCTATCCCCTGTGAAGATTCACACAGTGGAGTTAATGGGCGCATGGAAGCAATTCTTTGTCAAGGTTGCCTACGAGAACAGAAAGAATGCCACTATTGGCACCACTAAACCTTATGGAGAAGATGGAGAGGTGAAGTTGCTCACAATGGAGAATACTCCAAAGATACAACAGTTACAGGCTTTCCTCGGCGCACAATTCCAAATAGGAATTTGGCAGCCAAGCATTAACATGGGCATCATCAAACAGTGGTTCTCTGGAGAGTATTTGGGTGGACACAAATCCTACGGCAATCCTTTAGGAATCGTACAGTTTCAGAATGCTATCCATTTGCCTGGTGACATTTGGATGAACATTGACATGGAGTGGAACAGCCGAGGAAACAAGGACAATATGAAACTTGGTTATTCCTCATGCCTCAATGCCAAACTTTACAAGGCTTTCTGCAAGGAACGTTTCTCCATATCACTCGAAGCTAACGACATCTTCAACAAGAGTAATCGTGACATAACATTCTACAACAAGGATGTTACGCTCTGGCAAAACGGCACAAGCGACAATCGTGCCTTGCTCTTGACATTACAGTATAACTTCAATACATCAAGAGACCGTTATAAGGGCAAGGGTGCAGGCAACACAGAAATAAACCGTTTCTAATCTTTTTGTAAAATGAATCATCAAGTTAATATTATCATAGCAGGTGCAGACATGGGAGGCTTGATAGCCTCCTGTGCCTTGCACGAAACTGCGATAGTTGAAGTTCCCAGTAACAGCATCGACTTCCATATCTTGCGCCTCGAAAAAGATACGCTGACGATGGAAGATGTGGATACATGCGACTTGTCGGGCATCCGGTATGCGGTGAATGCAACCTTGCATGACAACGAAGCCTCTTTTGCTTTCGATGAGAAATGTAAGGAGCAGGGCATCACCGTTATCCATGCCGTCAATCTTGGCAAGGCTGCCTTTCTCGCTGTAGAGAAACCGAAAGGCTATCCATTCAGCGAAGTAGTGAAAAAAGGAACGGATGATTTCCGTTGCTCACTGGGCAAGTATATCTCGCAGTACGGTATGTTCTGGCAGATGCCTGTGCCTTGGGTGGATGAAGCCATCAGGCATTATTCTGAGGAGTCTTTCCCGCAACTGGGCATCGGGGCATATATTGCCGCCGGCTACTGTGCCAACATTCTCGCGAACCTTGCGGAAGGCAAGGAGGTGAAATACTTCCCCAAGTTCTATCTCTCGCCATTGTTGGAAGAGATATGATTGCGATTATATCATCTGATAGTTCGTGGCATGAAACAGCGCTTCGGCAATGTTCTTCACGCCCATCTTGGCGAAAAGGTTGCGCTTGCAAGCCTTTATAGTGTCAACCGATTTGCATAGTCGGTCGGCAATATCATTCATCGTGTAACCTTGGGCAGACAATCTCAAAACATCTCTCTCAGTCTCGCTCAAGGTTATGCCTTCTTTCTTTTCCCACTTGTGGCGCGAGGTGGAATATTCAAAATAGCTACGCTCACCATTCTTCTGCATGATGATATGTCCCGGTTCATCGGTTGCTGCCAATGATACGGTGCAGAGGGCAAGCCAGATTCTTCCATCATCAGAAAGAAGTATCGGAGTAAGGTGATGATGAATCAATCGGCTATGCCTGCCATTGGTAAGATGAAAGTCGTACGAGATGGTATAGTCCAGACGGTCGCCCACAGGCAATTCATTGAAAAGATCAAAACCTTTCTTGTTCACTTCGAGCAGCATCTGCAGGTCAGCATCCGGAACATGGTCTATATACATCTGATAGCCAGCCTCCATCAATTGCTCGGGTTCCAATCCGCAGAGATAAGCGAGGTTGTCTGATGCATAGATGAAGTCCTGATGAAAATAGTCGATGATATAGACACACTGGTAGGTGCTGCGGGCAAAGGCCTTTGCCGCATTCACCAATAGTTCTATCTTGTCGTAATCCTCCTTGCTGATATGGTTCACCTCATTGGAATGGAGAAAGAAATCGTGCTTCTCTTTATTCATAAGCTCTTCTGGTTATTTGGCTGCAAAAGTACATTATTTTATTTGATTTTTATTTTACCTTTGCCTATGTTTTCAAAAATAATCATTGTTTTGCTTAGTTTTTTGCTTTGCTCAACTGTATATAGAGTATATGACACAGGAAAAGGACATAGAACAGATGTTTCGTCGGCATTATGAGAAGATGTACAATCTGGCCAGATGCATTCTCTCGAATGACGACGAAAGCAAGGATGTGGTGAGCGAAGTGTTCACGCAGATTCTTGCAGATGATGTGGTTCTATTGCCTGAGAGCGAGGAAGGCTATTTGATGCGAAGCGTACGCAACCGATGTCTTAACCTGATTGCTCACAAGAGCGTGAAGGAAAGGGTGGCGAGATTGCTGACTGATGATGCCGACGTTATTCTATCTGAAGATACGGACGAGCGTCTCGAACAGCTGTTGCTTCTCATCGACGACCTTGAGCCTCCAATCCGTAAGCTTATCTTCCGTCTGCGCTATCTACAAGACAAGTCGTATAAGGAGGTGGCTGATGAAGTGGGAGTGAGCAAGGTAACGGTGTTCAACCATATCTCTAAGGCAATGGACTGGATTAGGGAACGATTTCGTTAAGCCAGATGAGCAGAGCCGAGCTTGCTCGGGCTATGCCATGACGAGAAATCGAAGGATGAAATCCAACGTATAAAATGAGCAAAACAATGACTAACATGAATAAAGACGAAAAACGGCTTATGCTCTTTGACATGCAGGAGCATCCCGATAAATATACAGATGAGCAAATAGAACACTTGCTTGCCGATGAGGAAGTGAAGGAGTTTCTACGCGACTTGGCTATGGCGAGAATGGCTGGCAAGAAAGCCACGCCAAAAAAGGTTGACGTGGATAAGGCATGGAAGGAGTTTTCTAATGGTTCTTATCGCAACCGAATGAAGATTGCAGCATCCATCGTTGGCATCATCTTTCTTTCGGGTGTGGCCTTGGCTGCTGTGCAGAACGGTTGGTTAAACTTTTCAACTTCAGACAAAGTCGTAGATAACAAGGTTATGACTGAACAGATTGTCCCAACAAATACATTAGCCAACGACAGTCTTAAAGCTATGACTGTAGAGTCAACGGATTCGCTCGACATGAAGCCAGTGGTGTTTGACAATGCTGAGTTAGGAACCATTCTTATGCAGATGGCAGACTTCTATCAAGTCAAAGTGGAATATATGAATGCCAACACACAGCACGTGCGTCTCTTCTTCAATTGGAACAAGACGAAGACTTTGGAGCAGAATATGGAGCTGTTGAATGCTTTCGACCGCATACAGATAGAATACGTCGAAGGAATATTAATAGTGAAATAAGAGGGGAGGACATCTTATGAAAAACATATTTAAGACTACACCCAATAACAGCAAGACCATCAGCCTGTTCCTCATCTTCTTCCTGCTGACTTTGGTTCAGTATTCTTACGCCCAGCGCATTACCCGACAATATAATAATGTGTCGTTCTCAGAGGCATTGAAGGACTTGAATGCACGTCAGCATAAGTACACCATCAACTTTGTGTATGATGAGTTGGAGGACTTTAAGGTGACCAAGAGCATCCGCAACTCGAATGTTCCTAATGCCATTATGCAGTTGATAGGCTTCTATCCTATCAGGATGACGCAGGTGGAGAATAATATTATGGTGGAATGCACACAGAAGTCAACATTTCGTTATAAGGGACGTATTGTTGACGAGAGAGGCAATGCCGCTGAATACGCAACCATAGCCTTGCTGTCGCCCATTGACTCCACAATCGTAGGTCATGGAGTGAGCAATGAGAATGGCAGTTTTGTAATTCCTTGCAATTCCCGAAAAGTGTTGGCACGTATCACATACATTGGTTATAAGACTGTCAACCGCATATACAACAATACGGATATGGGCATCATCAAACTGCAACCCAAAACCATGATTGTCAAAGGCGTTGTGGTGAAGGGTGACAGACCTCAGTATAAGATGTTGTCTGGAGGAATGGAAGTTGCTGTAGAGCACACATTGCTTTCTAAAATGGCAAACACTTTTGAGGTCCTGAGTCTGTTGCCACGTGTCTCTGTTAATGGACAAAAGATATCCGTGTTTGGTAAAGGCACACCAATTGTTTATATCAACAACAAGCGTGTGAATGACAATAATGAGATTGTAAACATCACTCCCGACAACATCAAGTCGATTTCCGTGATTACAAGTCCTGGGGCAGAATATGATGCGGAGGTAGAGTCGGTAATTTGTATCCGCACCAAAGAGCGCCGTGCCAATGGGTTCAGCTTGCGTGCGGATGCTTTTGGTAAATACAACAAATGGATGTCGGATTACGAGCTTATCAGCGCCCGGTATCAGACCAAGAAATTCGAGATAGCCAATAGTTTATGGACTATGGGTACACATGACGGGGAGGATAATAATTTGATTACCGATATCTATTTGCCCGACAAGCATTATTACAATGACCAGCTGATTCATTTGGATACTAACAACTGCTTCTTGTCGGAAAAACTCTCAGCCGACTATTCGCTTAATGATAGCAATTCCATCGGTGGCTCTTATCGCTACTATGGAATGTTGAAAGGTAGGACGAATAGTGTTAGCCGGCAGGATGTATTGCTGAATGGTATGGCACATGGCAGCATTGATCAGGATGAGGTTATGAAGCCTTTTCTTAGTTTGCATCAGGCTGATATATATTATGTGGGAAAGGTTGGACATGTAGGTGTTGATTTTAATGCCACATACTATGCTGTCAAAAACCGACGTAATGATAAGTGTTTTGAAAGCAGCAAGGAGTTGGGCTATCAGGAGGTACACTCAAGCAATCGCCAAAATAGTGATATGTGGGCAGGCAAGTTGGTTGTGAACATTCCTTTGTGGAAAGGAAATGTGTCTGTAGGAACAGAGATGTCGAAGACAGACTCGCACGGAACGTTTCTAAATGAAGAGCAGTTGGTGCCATCCACAAAGACGGATATCCATGAAAGGAATATTGCCGGATTTGCACAATACGGACTGGTTCTCAACAAGTGGACTGTAGGACTTGGTGTGCGTTACGAGAATATCGTCCGTGACTATCTGTCTGATGGAGTTAAGCAGGACGATGTTAGCAGAAAGTATAACAACTTTTTTCCTAATCTCAGCGTATCATTGAACAAAGGCAACTGGAATTGGCAACTGAATGTCAATGAGAAGATACACCGTCCAAGCTATCGGCAGTTGGGCAACTTCATGCAGTTTGACAACCGTTTCCTTTATGAAGGTGGAAATCCTACATTGCAACCGGAGAAGGTGTTCAATGTTGAGGCAATGATGATATATAAGTGGCTGAATGTATCTGTAGGTTATAAATATCTGAAGGATGTGATGGAATGGACCAAGTATATCTATCCTGGAAAGGAGTTTGCTTATAACACGTCGTTGAATTTCGACCATAAGCAGTTGCTTTATGCTTCTGTCTATATTTCGCCAAAGTTCGGCATCTTCCGTCCTACGTGGGGATTCAACTACAACCAGCAGTTCTTCGACACCAAGAAGTATGGTGCCAACAAGGCATTAAGCAAACCTTTGCTATCGTGCTCGCTCAACAATAATTTCGCTCTTTCAGAAACCATGAACGCGGCAATCAGCCTTAATGCCTCAACAACTCATGCCGAAGGTTTTCTTATGATGAAGAGTGGTTACAGCGTAAATCTGCAGTTTGACAAGTCGTTTGCCAACCGCACATGGATAATTTATCTTTCTGCAAATGACATCTTCAAGACGGCAAAGGAACGTTGGACAATGTATGGACTTGGAGCGGGTACCACGAAAGACTGCTACAACTACACTCGCAACATCTCCTTACAGGTTACGTACAATTTCAATGCTAAGCGCAGTAAGTATAAGGGTACGGGTGCCGGCAATGAGGAGAAGAGCCGCTTGTAGCTTTGGGTTTATGGAAACTCTCTCTTAAAAAAATGAATGACAATCGGTCAAGCGAAGCGTTATCAACGAAAGGTTGATGAGCTACTTTGCTTGACCGATGTTTTTTAGAGGAAAACTCCGTATAGTGGCATATTGGTGATATTCTCTTGTTGGCGGTATGGCAACATTGAATAGCGTATGGCTGATATGTCAGGATGTTCCATAAGATAATTGTGCAATGAAGTGGCCTTTATGCTTGTTCCGCCCTTCACCTCTATAGGCAATATGGCACCATTGCGTTGAACAAGGAAATCCATTTCCATACGAGAGGTATCGGAACTGTAATAGTAGATGTGATTGATGCCCGACGCAAGCAACTGTTGAAGAACATATTGTTCTGTGAACGCTCCTTTATACTCTGTAAACACGTTATCGCCAAGCAACACATCCTTTGCAGCTGTATCTGCCATAGCCCCCATCAGTCCACAATCGCATAGATAAAGCTTGAATGCCGACAAGTCTTCATAAAACTTCAAGGGCAATTCATAGATTTACACTTTTAGACACATAATAATGTCAGAACATTACACTTTTAGACATATAATAATAGCAAAATCTTACACTTTCTGACACATAAAATCATCGCAAAGCTACACTTTTCGACACATACGACCAAATAAACATAGAAAAACAATTAGGTTATTATATTTTTTTAAGCATAATAACCTATCTTTTTTATTACCTTTGTATAAAATAGGCTACAATGTTTTCCCAAAAGAAACATGAATATTTCTTCATTTTAGGGGTGATTGATTTACGGAAAGCATGTATATAAGAGTAGAAACAAGAAGAAAATGACGTAATGACTGAAAATAATGAACAGCAGATGGAACAGCTGTTTCACAACCATTACGAACGGATGTATCGCTTAGCCTTTGCCTTGCTACATGACAACGATGAAGCGAAGGATGTGGTGAGCGACGTGTTCTCAAGGTTGTGGGATAAACAGCTGATTCCTGACCAGGCTTATCTGATGCGAAGCGTGAAGAATGCTTGCATCAATATTATTGCCAAGAAGAAACGGGATGAAAGGCTTAAACAGCTTCTTCCTCTCTCGGAAGAGAAACTAACGGAGGAAGAGCCTTACCGCCTGGAAGAGCGATGGCAAGCAACGGTGGATTGCATCGACAACGACTTGACCAATCAGACCGCTTCCGTTATCCGATTGTGCTATCGCGAAGGCATGTCGTATAAGGATACAGCGGAAGAATTAGGCATCAGCATCTCGGCTGTGAACAAGCACATCGTGAAAGGTTTGCGAACGCTCAGAGGAAAGTTGAAAGGAAAGTAGCATAACAATTATTATATTGTATTAAGCTTACAATAGAAACCCTAAAATGAAGAAAAGAAAATGAAACAAGAGTTATATAGTATAGATTCTAAGAAATGGGATATGCTCCTCGACCTCTTGGAGCGTCTTGAAAGCTATTCCGAAACACAGAAGGCCGAACTTTTGGGCGATGAGGAAATGAAAGAACTCTATCAGCAGATGGTAGATACCCGACAGGCACTTGATTTCGACAAGTCGAAGGAAGAGATGAAGATGCCTTCGATAGATGAGGAATGGAAGAAACTGAAAGAAGAAAAGAAGCAAAGCACCGAAGTGGTTTCTCTTTGGAGTCCGATGAGAAAGGTGGCAGCCGTTGCTGCAGTCCTTGTTGTCTCAGGCTTCGCCTTTGCAGCCATTCATCTGGCTTTGCTTTCTCGTCAGACATCAGACAAGAACAATACCGAACTCATTGCAGCAAGCAAGGATTCTGTGCTGGAGGTTTCTTTCACTCGGAAAGCTAACATAGAAGAAAAGGCAGATTCTGCAAGTATTGCCAAGTTTCCGTTGGTTTATGAAAACGCTGAGCTTCAGAATATCCTGACCCCTATAGCAGAGCATTTCCATCTTAAGGTGACTTATCAGAACGAGTCGGCCCGACATATCCGTCTGTTTCTTCAACTGAAGGAGGATATGAGCATAGATGATATCATCAAACTGATGAATCATTTCGAGAAAGTGAACATTCGTCATGAAGGTCAAACCCTAATAGTGGAATAAGATGAAAAGATTAAGATACGTTATATTGCTCGTGGGCTTGATGAGTATTTCTCTTCACTCCGCTTATGCCCAACGCATTACCCACAACTTCCGTAACACTTCGATGTCAGAAGCTCTCACCGTCCTTGCCAAGAGCACAAAGGATTATCACATCAATTTCATATATGATGAGTTGGAGGACTTCACGGTTACCACTGATGTGGTGAAGCGAACCGCTCCTGATGCCATCAGGCAAATCATTGGTTTCTATCCGATGAAGATGACGATAGATGGCGACAATATATTCGTGGAATGCACGCAGAAATCATCTACAAAAATGATTGGTCGCGTAGTTGACAGCAATAATCGCCCGATAGATTTTGCCAATGTAGCGTTGCTTAATGTGGGTGACTCTTCATTGATAAATGGTGGTGTGACTAACGAGAACGGTCAGTTTGTGATTCCCAGCAAAGCCCGTAAGGCAATAGTAAGGGTGAGTTGTGTGGGCTATCAGACCGTATTCCACTCATACAATACCGGTATGATAGGAGCAATCGTTCTGCATGAGAATACGATAAACCTTAAAGGCGTGAAGGTAAAAGCTATGCGCGAGAACATAAAGTTGGGACAGGAGGGTATGATTGTTGATATAGAACACTCCGATCTTAACAAGATTGGTACAGCAACTGATGTGTTGCGCGAAATGCCTCGCGTTGATGTCAGTTCGGATGGAACGGTGAATGTGTTTGCCAAAGGTTCGCCGCTTATCTATATCAACAACCGACAGGTGAGAGATCTTAACGAACTGCATCAACTTAAATCGGATAATATAAAGAATGTAGAGATTGTCACCGCACCAGGTGCTAAATATAATGCAGAGGTTAAGTCCGTAATACGTATCAATACAATACGCCGTCAGGGCGAAGGATGGAGTGGCGAGAACTATACTACTACAATGTTCAACAAGTGGTGGGGTGGTTCGCAATACATGTCGTCAATATATCGTACTAATAAGGTAGAAGTATTTGGTGAACTATGGGGTTCAACGACACCCGGAGGTGAGGATAATGTATTGTCTAACGAAATCAATGGTACGAAGAATATATTCATTGAACAGGCAGCACCGCTTAAGTATCGTTCAAAAGGAGCCGGAGCTAAGGCTGCCTTTGCTTATTCCATAGATGATGACAATACATTTGGATTGAGCTACGAAAATCAGTCGGGTTTTGGCAAAGGAGAGATGACCGGCTCTTATCAGAAGATAATGGAAAACGGAAAGCAAACAGCATTCGTAAACGAAGCGGCCAATATGAGTGATTGCTTTAGTCCTACACATAACGCTAATGCATATTATGTAGGTAAGATAGGCAAGTTGGGTGTGGATTTCAACGCTACTTATTTCTGGAAAAAGAAAGGTAGGACGATGTCAATCAAAGAGAGCAGTGCAGATATTGAGAGTCGTGACGTGCATACATGCAACAGACAGCATAGTGATATGGCTGCCGCCAAACTCATTCTGTCTTACCCAGTTTGGAAGGGAACGCTAAGCATAGGCACCGAATTTACATCCTCACGTATTCGTGGCGAATACGCTAATGCCGAACAATATGTCGCTGCGTCGAATACAAAGATAGAGGAACATAACATTGCTGGCTTTGCTGAGTATGGCTTGAAGTTTGGCGACATCACGGTAAATGCAGGTGTGAGATACGAGAATGTAAAGTCCGATTATTATTATTTCGGGGAATTGCAGACTGAGCCGAGTCGTAGATATTCCGATTGGTTCCCTTCTGCTTCTATGTCATGGAATAGTGATAAATGGGCATTGCAACTTGCTTATACATGCAAGACTCAGCGACCCAGCTATAACAGTCTGCGTGATGAGGTGCAGTATGATAATCGCTATACTTATGAGGGTGGAAATCCTTATCTCTGTCCTTGTATAATAAATAATGTGGACTTGAATGTGGTGTACGATTGGTTGTCGTTCAATGCCGGCTACAACTATATCGACAAACCTATGGTGTGGATAGCTACATTATATCAAGGTAAGGACATTGTCTTTCTGCGCAATGTCAACTTCAATAATAGTCAGGATGTGTATGTGTCGATAGTGGCTTCGCCCCGTTTCGGTTGGTATAATCCTATGGCAGAGATAGATTACACACAGTCGTTCTTGTGTACTGATGGTTTTGATATCAACAAACCATCAAACAGACCATGCTTCAACTTCCGTCTAAACAATCGTTTCAACATAACGCCTACACTAAAGGCTTTCCTCAATATGAGATATAAGACGGGTAGGTTTAATGACCTGCAAAAAACAAAATCATTTGCTCGTGTGGACGTGAAGTTCACAAAGTCATTCCTCAACGACGCTCTTGTAATAGGCGTTTATGCCAACGACTTGTTCAAGACCGACAAGGAACAATGGACAATGTATGGCAGCCATACCGTAATGAAAAAAGACTGTTATGGCTATGAACGTTGTGTAGGTATGAGCTTATCGTATAACTTCAATACAGCAAAAAGTAAGTATAAAGGTACTGGTGCTGGTAATGGGGAGAAGAGCCGCTTGTAGCTTTTGGTTTGTCTTTATGAAAGTTTTCGTTTCAGGTGTTTGTCAACTCAAATATAATTCTTACTTTTGTAGAAATGCTTATACCTTGAAGTTGAATCTATATAAAAACTACAACAAATGACTCTATCAATGCTTCTAATCTCCCTCTTCACATTCGTAGAACTTAACTGCGAAAATCTTTTCGACTGTAGGCACGACTCTTTGAAGAATGACACAGAGTTTCTGCCGGATGGTTCGTATCATTGGACGCGTACACGCTATTGGCGCAAGCTTAATAGAGTGGGGCAGACAATAATAGCGTGTGGAGAGAAACAAGTAGGCGTGTTGCAAGGCAAGGAACTTAAAGATGTAGACTATGTAAAAGGTCGGTCTTGGCAGTTGCCAGATATGGTTGCTCTATGCGAGGTAGAGAACGATAGTGTGTTGCACGACTTTACAAGGCGTAGCTTGTTGCGCAATGCCCGGTATGAATATGTTATGACAAACTCGCCCGACGAGCGTGGTATAGATGTAGCATTGGTATATTCTCCTTTTTCTTTTAGGTTGATAAATAGTCATAGTGTGAGGGTGGAGCCAATTAGGAATATGCGACCTACACGTGACATACTATATGCTTCGGGTATTATCGCCTCTGGAGATACCTTGCATGTTGTTGTGGCACATTTGCCCAGCAGACGTGGTGGCGAACGACAATCGCGACCTTTTCGTATAGCGGCAGCCAGTAAGGTGGCCGAAGTGATAGACTCTATATATAATAATGTGTCGAAAGATGCGAAGATAATCATTGCCGGCGACTTTAACGACTATAGCCAATCGGCAAGCGTGCGTCTGTTGTGCAGCAATCGTATGAAAGACATCTCGGAAAAGGCAACAGGACACAACGGGGCTAAAGGAACATATCGTTATCAAGGCGAGTGGGGAAGCTTAGACCATATACTTGTAAGCGAATCGTTGGCTGCAAGTGTAGACAATTGTTATATATACGATGCTCCGTTTCTTATCGAACCAGATAGTAAGTATGGTGGCGTGAAACCGCGCCGCAATTATCTTGGTCCGCGTTATCTTAATGGTTTTAGCGACCATTTGCCACTTGTTGCCACTTTTGGGTGGTAGCCAATATAAAGCGTGTGATAATTCTTTGTATTTAGCTAAAGTGATAAGTTCAGGTAACTCTTGATGATGTATTGTATGAAGATTGTTGTAAGATAAATTGCACAAAATAAAATAAATTGTGTCATATGGCTATTAATTTGTTACTTTTTTATCTGTTTTTACTGTATAACCTTTGCAAAAGAGCAAAAATTACTTAGAATTTGTTGGCTGTTATACAAAAACTAATTACCTTTGCACTATGCAGGTGTTGTTCAGGACACTTTATACAAGAACATAAAAGAAATAGATAAAACAAGAAACAATATGCAAATGAAACATCAGTTAAGAAGCGCAGTGTGTACCGAAGGCCGCCGTATGGCAGGAGCTCGCGCTCTTTGGGTCGCCGCAGGTATGAAACACGAACAGTTTGGCAAGCCCATTATTGCTATTGTCAACTCGTTCACACAGTTTGTACCTGGTCACACACATCTACATGAGATAGGACAGATTGTTAAGCAGGAAATTGAGAGTATGGGTTGCTATGCAGCCGAGTTTAATACTATCGCTATTGACGATGGTATTGCTATGGGACACGATGGTATGCTATATTCATTGCCGTCACGCGACATTATAGCCGACTCGGTGGAATACATGGTCAATGCCCATAAGGCTGATGCTATGATTTGCATTTCTAATTGCGACAAGATTACTCCAGGTATGCTTATGGCGTCGATGCGCCTTAACATTCCTACTGTGTTCTGTTCGGGCGGACCTATGGAGGCTGGTCGTTGGAATGGCGAAAATGCCGACCTTATTACAGCTATGATTAAGGGTGCCGACAAGACTGTGTCCGACGACGACCTTGAGCAGATAGAGAAGTGCTCGTGTCCAGGCTGTGGTTGCTGTTCGGGTATGTTCACAGCCAACTCAATGAACTCCTTGACCGAAGCTATTGGTATGGCTCTGCCTGGTAACGGAACAATACTTGCCACACACAAGAACCGTATCGAATTGTTTAAGGCTGCTGCCCGCCAGATAGTGAAGAATGCCTTTGCTTATTATCAGGATGGAGACGATAGTGTGTTGCCACGCAACATTGCCACACGCAATGCTTTCCTCAATGCCATGACTCTTGATATCGCAATGGGAGGTAGTACTAACACTGTGCTGCACTTGCTTGCTATTGCTCAAGAGGCAGAGACAGAGTTTACTATGGCAGATATAGATAAACTTAGTCGTCATGTGCCTTGCCTGTGCAAGCTTTCGCCAAATACTCAGAAGTATAGTGTACAGGAGTGCAACCGTGCAGGTGGTATTCTTGGTATTTTGAACGAGCTTAACCGTGGCGGACTGATACATGGCGAAACAAAGCGTGTTGATGGATTGACACTTGCTGAGGCTATGAACGAATATGATATTACGGGTGAGAAAATATCGGCTGAGGCAGACCGCATTTATCATAGTGCACCAGGTAGAAAGTTCTCTACAAAGATGGGCAGTCAGGATGCACAATGGGAATCGCTTGATGTAGATCGCGAGAATGGTTGTATACGTTCTCTCGAACATGCTTATACCAAAGATGGTGGATTGGCTGTTCTGTTTGGCAATATTGCTCAGGACGGATGCGTGGTTAAGACTGCTGGTGTTGACCCTTCGATATGGAAGTTTAGTGGTCCTGCAAAAGTGTTTGACTCACAGGAAGCAGCTTGCGAGGGTATACTTGGTGGAAAGATAAAGAGTGGCGACTGCGTTGTTATAACCCACGAGGGTCCTAAGGGAGGCCCTGGTATGCAGGAAATGCTCTATCCTACATCTTATATTAAGAGTATGCACCTTGGTAAGGAGTGTGCTCTCATTACTGACGGTCGATTCTCTGGTGGCACATCTGGTCTGAGTATCGGACATATATCTCCTGAGGCTGCAGCTGGCGGCAACATTGGAAAGATTAAGGATGGCGATATTATCGAGATTGATATCCCCAACCGTTCAATAAATGTCAAGCTAAGTGATGAGGAACTTGCCGCACGTCCACAGCAACCACTTACACGCGACCGCAAGGTGAGCAAGGCATTACGTGCATATGCGCAGAGCGTTAGTTCGGCAGATAAGGGTGGTGTGAGAATAATCTAAAGCAAAGGAGAAGGACTATATGGAAAAAATTACAGGAGCAGAAGCCTTGATGCGTTCTCTCAAGAACGAGGGTGTAAAGACTATCTTTGGCTATCCCGGCGGAGCTATAATGCCGGTGTTTGATGCTCTATACGATTATACAAGAGGCGAGAAAAAAGTTTTCGATCATATTCTCGTGCGTCATGAACAGGCAGCTGCTCATGCTGCAGAAGGTTTCTCGCGTGTTAGTGGTGATGTCGGAGTATGCTTGGTGACAAGCGGTCCTGGTGTTACCAATACATTGACTGGCGTAGCCGATGCTATGATCGACTCTACCCCAATCGTGGTTATTGCTGGACAGGTAGGTGTAAGCGCTCTTGGTACTGATGCATTCCAAGAGGTAGACCTTGTGGGTTTGGCTCAGCCTATCAGCAAGTGGAGTTATCAGATACGTCGTCCAGAGGATGTGGCTTGGGCTATAAGCCGTGCTTTCTATATTGCACGTACAGGTCGTCCAGGTCCGGTAGTTATCGATTTTCCTAAGAGTGCTCAGGTAGGTACATGCGATTGGCAGCCTGCAAAGGTTACATCTGTTCGCAGCTACGATCCATATCCAAAGATTCAAGACGATCATGTAGCTGCTGCTGCCAAACTTATAAATAATGCCGAGCGTCCGTTAGCACTTGTTGGACATGGTGTAGAATTAGGTGGTGCGCATAATGAACTTATAGAGTTTCTTGAAAAGGCAGACATACCGGCTGCCCGCACATTGCTTGGACTCTCTGCACTCCCGTCAGACCATCCTCTAAATGTTGGTATGCTTGGTATGCATGGCAGTTATGCGCCCAACGTTCTTACACAGCATGCCGATGTTATTATAGCTATTGGTATGCGTTTCAGCGATCGTGTTACCGGACGTCTTGACACATACGCTAAGCAAGCTAAGATTATACATCTTGATATAGATAATGTAGAGATAGACAAGAACATTAAGACTGACGTGTCGATTGTAGGCGATTGTAAGATGTCGCTTCCGGCCATCACTCGTTTGCTTAATAAGAACGAACACAAGGAATGGATAGACAGTTTCAAGCCATATCTTGAACAGGAAACCCAGAAGGTTATAGAGCCTGCCATACATCCCAAGGATGGTCCGCTGCTTATGGGCGAAATTGTAAATGCTGTAGCTGAGGCAACAAATGGCGAGGCTGTATTGGTGAACGATGTTGGTCAGAACCAGATGTTCTCATGTCGTTACTTTAAGTTCAAGCGCAAGCTTAGTGTTGTTACAAGTGGTGGTCTTGGCACTATGGGATTTGGATTGCCAGCTGCAGTAGGTGCAACATTTGGCTCGCCCGAACGTACAGTATGCCTATTTACTGGCGATGGCGGATTCCAGATGAGTATACAGGAACTTGGCACTATCATGGAACAGCAGGCTCCAGTTAAGGTGATACTTATGAACAACAACTACCTTGGCAATGTACGCCAGTGGCAGGACATGTTCTTCAACCATCGCCAGTCGTTTACAAAGATGCTTAACCCTGACTATGCACAGATATGCAGTGGTTACCATCTTAACTACGATGTGGTGATAGAGCGCAACGACTTGCATGCTGCTATAGAGAAGATGCTTGCAACACCTGGTCCATATATCCTCGAATGTGCCGTTAAAGAGCAAGACAACGTTCTGCCTATGACACCTCCGGGTAAGAGTGTGGACGAAATGCTTCTTGAGATTAATGTTTAACCATTGATGAAGCATTGGACAGTAATAATTAAACATTGAAGAAAAAGTGGAACAGAAATTATATACATTACTGGTTTACTCGGAGAATATCGCCGGTATACTCAACCAGATAACCTCAGTGTTTACACGCCAGCAGGTCAACATAGAGAGTCTTAATGTGTCGGCTTCCAGCATAAAAGGCATACATAAGTACACCATTACGGCTTGGAGCGACGAAGAACAAATAATAAAGATAACAAAACAGATAGAGCGCAAGATAGATGTGGTTAAGGCCGACTACTATCTCGATAGCGACCTCTTTATCCACGAGATTGCAATATACAAGATTTCAACTCCCGTGCTGATGCAGAATCCAGAGATATCGCGTGTTATACGACGCAGCGGAGCACGTATGATGGAGGTAAACCCTACATACGCTACTGTACAGATAGCAGGATTGACAGAGGAAGTGCAGAATCTGTTTAGTGCTTTCAACGACTTTGGTTGTCTGTTGCAATATTCGCGTTCTGGTCGTGTGGCTGTAACACGCAGCTTCAACGAACCGGTACAGGATTATCTGCATAATAAATAAAGATATTTATTAATCATCGCCCACTCTGCCCAATAGGGCGGGGTGGGACTTTTCTATTTTATATTTAACTATGAATCTACTAAGCAAAGTTGGAAGCTATGACTTCCTTGTAGAGCCTTTCCACTGTGATTTCTCTAATCGAATATTTATTGGTCATCTTGGCAATCATCTGCTAAATGCAGCCGACTTCCATAGCAACGAGCGTGGCTATGGTATGGACTATCTCAACACAGTGCACAAGACATGGGTGTTGTCGCGATTTGTTATGGAGATGACCGATATGCCTAAGGCATACGACCGCATAACTGTTGACACATGGGTGGAGAATGTTATGAAGTTCTTTACAAGCCGAAACTTTACCATTCGCGATAAAGAAGGTAAGATGTATGGCTATGGTCGCAGTATTTGGGCAATGATAGACACCGAAAGCCGCCAGCCTGTAGACATATTGCAAGAGCGTGACGGACTGATTACAAAGTATATTGAAACAGATAAGGAATGTCCTATCGAACCTTTCAAGCGTGTTAAGGTGGCCAAGACAACTGAGGTAAGTCACAGTATTGATACACATTATAGTGATGTGGACGTTAATGGACATATCAACTCGGTTAAGTATATTGAGCACATTCTTGACATGTGGCCATTGGATTGGTACAATAAGTATAGATTGCAACGTATCGACATTGCCTATGTGGCAGAATCATACTTTGGCGACAAACTTCATTTCGCTGTTGAGCAACGTTCGGACGAAGAATACGACATAATGGTGCTAAAAAGCAATGATAATAGCACAGATATGAAAGAAGTGTGCAGATGTAAACTTATTTTTGTAAAAAACTGATAGAAAAATTTGCAGGTTTGTTATAATTTATTACCTTTGCAGTCGTAAAAGAAACAAAATAACACCTCGACCAGTATTTGTACGAACAACTGATATAAAGAAAATATAAACCCGCGGTCGTTTGTAGACCGCCTTAAAACTATTGTAATATGGCACAAATGAATTTCGGTGGCGTTGTAGAGACAGTAGTCACCAGCAAAGAGTTTTCATTGGAAAAAGCACGTGAAGTTCTGAAAAACGAAACGATTGCCATTTTGGGATACGGTATTCAGGGTCCTGGTCAGGCAGGAAACTTGCGCGACAATGGTTTCAACGTTATCGTTGGTCAGCGTCCAGGCAAAACTTATGACAAGGCTGTAGCTGACGGTTGGGTTCCTGGTAAGACATTGTTCTCTGTTGAAGAGGCAGCCGAGAAGGGTACTATCATCTGCATGCTTCTTTCTGACGCAGGTCAGATTGCAGTATGGCCAAAAATAAAGAAATATCTAACACCTGGCAAGACACTTTACTATTCACATGGTTTTGCTATCAACTGGAACGACCGCACAGGTGTAGTTCCTCCAGCAGATGTAGATGTTATAATGGTTGCTCCTAAGGGTTCGGGCACATCGCTCCGTACAATGTTCCTTGAGGGTCGTGGATTGAACTGCTCTTATGCTGTTTATCAGGATCACTCAGGTAAGGCTGAGGAGAAGACTATCGCCTTTGGTATTGGTATCGGTGCCGGCTATCTGTTCAAGACAACATTCCAACGTGAAGCAACAAGCGACCTTACTGGCGAGCGTGGTTCACTGATGGGTGCTATTGAGGGATTGCTTGAGGCTCAGTATGAGGTTCTTCGTGAGCATGGTCACTCTCCTTCTGAGGCTTTCAACGAGACTGTTGAGGAGCTTACACAGAGTCTTATGCCTCTCTTCGCCGAGAAGGGTATGGACTGGATGTATGCGAACTGTTCTACAACAGCACAGCGTGGTGCTTTGGATTGGGCTCCTCGTTTCCGCGAGGCTATCAAGCCTGTTATGGAGTGGCTTTATCTCTCTGTTAAGACAGGTAACGAGGCTCAGATTTCTATCGATTCTAACTCTAAGCCAGACTACCGTGAGAAGCTTAACGCTGAGCTTAAGGCTATGCACGACATGGAAATGTGGCGCGCTGCCGAGACAGTTCGCGAGCTCCGTCCGGAGAATGAGGCTAAGTAAGGCTATGAGTATCATATAGAAATAGGTCAAAATTAAATAAAGCCTGGCAGGGATTTGCTTGCCAGGCTTTTCTCATTGTATAATGCCTTTCTAATATGGTGGCACTTATTCTTGGTATTATTGTGTTTTCTTACATAATTGTATTGATATTTACTCATGATTATAAAAGAAAGAACGAGATACTTCCTATATTATGTGTATTAGTATTTATTCTAATCAGTAAACTTATGAGAGTCGCTTTTGACGCAAGTTTTATTGAGACAATATTAATTTCGTTAATATACATATTTTTATTGGCATTAGGAACACGTTTTCTTTTGCGTAGTAAATAATCGTAAAAGTTGGTAACTATAGCAAAAACGGCTAAGAAGTTTATTTAAACTCTTAGCCGTTTTGCTTGTTATGCTCGGCATTTATTAGCCTAATGTTTCCTTATTTTTGTTCCTTCACGATGATATTTTGCATCTTTATTTATTTTTACAGCGGGCGAGGCAGAGAAATTAACGTCATACACTCTTATGGCATCTGTCTTGTCGTTAGGGATAAACCTAAGTTGGAAGGGTTTAATTTTACGCTCCAAGAAGATATCCTTATGTGTTGAGAGATCCTTGGCTATAGAGTCCATTCGTCTGCCAATTTCATATCTGTCGTCGTTTTTTACAGTGTTTAGTGAGAACTTCGACTCAAAGTTTCTGACATACTCCTTCATGTAATTGTAGTCATCATCGTTGCGCTCTTTCATCACCATCAGCCACACCTGCTCATAACGCGATGGCGGCGTGAGCTGATAGGTTACGTCAATATGGTTGGGGAAGATGTGGTATCCGCTCTTACAGAAAATATTATCATACCAAAGAGCTTCCATGTTTAGGGTGACATGAGTGTCGAAGCTAAAGGTTTTGTCGTTGTGTTTTACCTTCCATATCCAACTGTGCCCTACAATGAAAGTGGAGTGATAAGATGGCTTAGCCACGTCGTGTTGCCAAATGTCTGAGCCAAATTTCTTTATAATTTTAGGCTGTTGTGTGATGGCGTATGACCATTGTGGGCTGATGGCGTCTTTTCCTAATTTGAAGTCGGTGCTGATATCGGGAATTGTTCGTGTTACCGAGTTTGTCATGTCCAGTCCGCCCTTTATTTCAGGATTCAGAAACGCCACACTGAGCGACATGTGTGTGGTTTGGGTGTAGGTGGTGCTACCCTTGTCTATTTGAGTTGGAGAGATGTCTTTTATGCTTGCGCTGCCGTCAGAAAACTTCACGTTTGTAGACAGATCTTTAAGATATGGCCAGTGAGCATATATTGTTTTGCTGGGATTCTTAGCATAAGTAAGGCTTTCAATAACCGCATCTCTCACTTTATAAGATGTCCACTTCTTCTTGTCATCGTATGCGAAATTAAACTGGTCGTTGGTGCAGACAATTTCCTGTTGGAGGAGATAATAGTCGTAGCCTTTGGTGTCGTTCACAGCCCAAACGTTATATTGCAGTTTCATGATGGCACGCTTGTGTCCAGTTCTTGTGACCATAGCATATTCAAACTGGTCGGTTGTGCTGATGTTGTCGTATATTTCTTGTGGGCCGTTAGCTTGCTGTGCCATGAGTAGGCGTCCTTTCGCCATACGTTCCTTGTTATCGTCACGTCGGTCAAGCCATTCTGCGGTCTCGTCGGCAAGCTTACCATAGAGATAATCTGTAGGTGGGTTGTTGGCATTCTCCTTTTCCTGCTCGGTGACATCGGTTACAGCGTGTTTCATATCGCCGCGTAAAGCTAAAAGGTCGAAAAGAATGTCGTTGCTGTCGATGTTGTCGGTCATGGCTGGAGAAAAATCCTTGTTTTCTTTAAACATAAGTAACAGTCGATGAAAAGCGCGGAAGCCCACATCATTGAATGTTAGTTCTTGGTTTTTGTACATCGACAATGCCGTGTCTTTCAGTTTCACAGCCATTGTTTTTAGTACCGCTTTTGTTGGCTGGCAAATAACCAAGTTTCCTCCACGTGCCACGAGAAGAGCCATGTTACGATAATCGAGGTCTGTAAGTGTTGCCACGCTGTTGTTGTCTACAATAAATGTCTGAACGCTTGCGTCCATAACCTCTGCCACGTCTTGCAAACGTTTGACGAGAGCCTTTCCGCTATGCCTATAGTTGCCAGCAACAACATAGGTTCGTAGGTACGATTTCACCTTCATCTCGTCGATGGTGGGTGTGGAATCATCGTTGTCATCGACAAACACTACATCATCTTCGCCTCCACCTTCAGCAATATTTTCGTCATTGCTACATGCGCAGAAAACAAAAGAAAAGAAAAATGCCATAGCTGCACAT